>Ga0257120_1002041_pt1 | contig 12606 bp, 9 predicted proteins | sample SI106_10metaG_FD_190153 | JGI IMG/M metagenome (GOLD analysis project Ga0257120, IMG submission 190153) | Marine microbial communities from Saanich Inlet, British Columbia, Canada - SI106_10 | ecosystem: Environmental > Aquatic > Marine > Inlet | place: Canada: British Columbia | collected... | reverse complement strand
CCCCTTCTTTTTGGCGTTTCAAATTGGATGCTAGCAAATCCACTGGTTTTTATTTCTTTGCTTTTGCTCACATTTTGTTTTGAGGCATGTATAAATGGCTTAATTCGCCTAAGACTCTCTAATTCAATTTCTAAAATTTGCAATTGGTATATTGAGTTAATAGAATTTTTCTTGCAAAATTGTTGAATTGTATTTAGTTCGGTCTCCTCGAGAAGATTTAGTTCTGCTAAAAGATTTAGTTCTGTTTTATTTTTTAGGTTTATTGGGTTGTCGGTATAGTAATTCCAGAGTCCCACTAATTCTAATACATCCGATGCTTCATTTTTGCGCTGAACGTATTGCCATTGTTCGCTAAAGTTTTGACTGAGTGCCGTTTGACCTATAAAAAAGAACAGACCGATAATTTTTTTTTCGTTAGGCTCATTTTGATGGAGCGTAGACAAGTCGAATACCCATTGAATTTGTAAAAGGGTATTTACTATAGGTACTAAATAGGGTAAGGTTCTTAATTTTATAACCAATGTTGTAATTGTATTCTGCGAGTAATAAATCATGAGACAATAAAATGTAAAAGTATTTATTGTAATCGAACATAACTCTATTTGTAATACTTAGGCCGTAAAGAACAGATTCTTCAAAAATAATTTCTGACCTCAAATTTTTAGTCCATACATATAGAGTAGATGCACTAAAGCTAAGTTCCAAATCATTCTCTATATAAGAAGAGTTTAATGGGTTTTTTAATAAAATTTTAACAATGTATCGTTCTCTCTTAAACCTTAAGCCCATGTTAAAACTAAGCACATTATAGTTTGCATGTTCAACTATGTTTAAGTGATTTAATTGGATGGTTAACCCCAGATCAATAGATTTCTGCAGTTTTTTAGCTGCTGATATTTTAAAGCAAGATTCTTGAAATTTACTATATCCATATTGAGAGACAGCACATTGAAATTTAGTTTCACTTAATTTAAATATTCCTCCAGCTTCTCGTTCATAAAGACCAATTTCGTGGTTTAATATTGTGAGGCTTGTATAATAAGTGGGTGTTTTAAATTCAACTAGATCACTTGGGTTTGGATTTTTAGTTAAAATAAATTCAATTTTTTGTGCCGCTAAACTTAAGCCCATAAATAGGCTAAATAGAATCATTAATTTCATTTCATTATTTTATTAAATGCTTCGCTGTGAAACATATATTTTCATTCTAACATTTGTAAATAAATTTACTAAAATTATGTTGAAGGTTTGCCTTTCATTTTTTTCATCTTCCTTATCTTGTCCTCATGAAACTAAATGATTATTTTGAATCTTGCTCCATAGCTATAAAAGAGCCGAGTAAAGAAAAGTTAGGTGCATTCATAGATCTATACTCAAGTCAAGTTGTTATTGATACCTATGATGTAATTATAATGGGTGTTCCAGATGGGCGATTGTCCTTTGGTAATGAAAATTGTTCATTAGCTCCTAATGAAATTCGTAAGGAGTTGTATGATCTATACGCTGGAGATTGGGCCTTAAATATTCTGGATTTAGGAAATTTAAAAATTGGAGCTACCATTGAGGATACCTACCATGCAATTGAAGATATAAGTCTCTTTTTTTCTAAAAAAAACATACCTTTATTGATCTTGGGTGGTGGGCACGATTTAATAACGCCCATATTTGAAGGTTATTCTAAATTCGGAAAGCCATTAAGTTTTGCCTCTACTGATGCTTATTTAGACCTTCAGAGTCAGGATCCTTACCATTCTCGTTCCTTTTTAACAAAATTACTATCCTCTCCGTCTTCGCTTCTGTCTAAATATACCCTCTTCGCTTATCAAAGTTATTTATGTTCGCCTTCAGAAGTGAGTCTGCTTAAAAAGATGGATTTTAACCTTATCAGACTCGGAGCGTTTACAGAGAATTATTCCGAAATGGAGCCTTATGTAAGAGATTTAGATCATTTGAGTATTGATTTGTGTGTGATGAGAACTTCTGAAGCTCCTGCCTCAAGATATACTTCGCCTAATGGTATAAATGCAGAAGCACTTTGCACTCTTTTAAGGTACACCGGAATGAGTCTTGGTGTTAAAAGTGTTCTTTTTTCTGAGTTAAATCCAACGTTAGATCAAAAGAATCAAAGCGCTAAAGTTTATGCGCAATCAATTTGGTACTTTCTTGAGGGGCTTCAGTTGCGATTCGACGATTTCCCTGATATAAATTCGGATAATTTTAAGAAATTTCATGTCAATTCAGCGTTTTCAGATTTGATTTTTTATAAAAGCAATCTTACTGGAAGATGGTGGGTTGAGTTGCTAAGCCTTCACAATGATTCTGAAATATCCTTACTTCCTTGCTCTGTAAATGACTATAATAAAGCACTTGAGGGACAAATTACAACTAGATTATTAACTTATTTAAAGTTTTAAAAACGGTTTTAAGTTTCGTTAATTTAACTTCTAATTTGGTAGAGTTTAAAGGTTGTTTTGTTAAATCAGTTAGATTTTGATTTTTTTTTTATCTTTAGCCCTCCCAATTATGGTGCGTCGATCAGATTATACATTGTATGAAAAAATTAATAGTACTGTTTTTTGTTTTACTTAGTGGTTTGGCTCAAGCTCAGCAAGACCCACAGTTTTCATTAAACATGTTCAACATATATTCAGTTAACCCTGCTTTTTCTGGTAGTTACGACCAGTTTAATGCTTTGGCTTTACATCGCAGTCAATGGGCTGGTTTTGACAATGGTGCACCTACGACGCAGCATGTAAGTGTTGAAGCTCCTGTTTATTTTTTACATGGTGGTGCAGGAGTAAGTTTATTAAATGATAAAATTGGGAATGACTACACTAGAAGTGTGAGCTTGTCTTATGCATATCAAACAAAAATATCTAAAAAGTCAGAATTAGGTATTGGACTTAGTTTAGGATTTATTGATGTGGGAGTTGAAGGAGAATGGCAAGCACCAGATGGTACTTCCGGAGGCTCAGATCCATTGATACCTTCTAGCGGGACCAATGATGTAGTTCCAGACCTTGGTTTAGGCCTTTATTACAGGTTGCAAGAGTTTTATGTTGGATATTCCGTGACTCACTTAAATGAGCCTACGGCAACTTATAGCGATAATAAGAGAACTTTTAATTTTAAAAAACACCATTATTTAACCTTAGGTTGGACAAATGTGGTGTCAAGTGATTTGGTTTTGCTTCCTTCAATGCATGTTAAAACAGATCAGGTTTCAACTCAAATAGATTTCAACTTAAATGCAACCTATGGAAAGCAGATTTGGGGTGGGGTTACATACAGATTAGATGATGCTATTGTTTTAATAGCAGGATATAATATAAATAAAAACCTTAAATTTGGCTACGCATATGACATCACCATGTCAGATCTAAGGTCTGAGTCAAGTGGTTCACACGAAATATTGTTACGTTATTCATTTAAAATGCATCCGAGAGGTAAAATCCCGACGCGTTATAGGAATATTAGATACAATTAATCTTGTGCTATTTTTAGTAAACTGTAGGAAAAAAAACAAAAATGAAAAATATACTTTTAATTAGCGCAATTGCAATTACTGCGTTAAGTAGTTGTGGTACTTCCTCTAGAGGAGAGCTAGTTGGTGTTCAGGAATTAACCGAATTTTACCCATCTGACCCTTACGGAATGGTTTTTATACCTCGTGGTACTTTTACAATGGGTGCAAATCACGGTGACGTGCCTTATGCACATACTACACCCAAAAAGTTAGTTACCATGCACGCTTTTCACATGGATCAAACTGAAATCACGAACAATGAGTACCGACAGTTTGTTTACTGGGTTAGAGATTCAATCGCTAGAACTTTACTTGCTGAAGGTATGGTTGAAGGATTTGAGTACATCGAAGAAACTGAAGATGGTGAGTTTTTAGAAGTTCCCTATTTAAATTGGGATGCTCCTTTGGATTGGTCTAGTAATGATGAAGAAATTGAGCTCGTTCTCGAAGAGATGTACTTGCCTTTAGAAGATCGTATTATGGGACGTAAAGAATTTGATACACGCTCATGGAACCACAAATACACTTGGGTAGATAAATCTCCTGCTTCTCAAAGGTCAAATAGGTACGATCCTGTAACCAAAACATACAGAGAAGGATTTTCTCGCCAAGATCTAGTTCATGAAGGCAACGTATATGTGTACCCTGATACGCTAGCTTGGATGCATGATTTTTCTTATACCTTCAACGAGCCCATGTTTAACACTTATTTCTGGCACCCTGGTTATGGAGAATATCCTGTAACAGGAGTGAATTGGGAACAGGCTACCGCTTTTTGTAACTGGAGAACATCCTTGCGTGAAGACCAATTAACATTGTATCAAAAGCAATACGAAACAGAATTCCGATTACCTACAGAAGCGGAATGGGAATACGCTGCTAGAGGAGGTAAAGCAAATCAAATTTATCCTTGGGGTGGTCCTTATTCACGTAATAGTAAAGGTTGTCTGTTAGCAAATTTCAAGCCAGTTAGAGGAAATTATATTGCAGATGGGTATGCATTTACAGCACCTTCTATGTCTTATTGGCCAAACGATTACGGCTTGTACAACATGGCTGGAAATGTTTCAGAATGGAGTTCTACGCCATTTGAACCTTCAGCTTCTTTATTCGTGTCTGATATGAATCCTTATTACACTTATGATGCAGACCAAAATTCTCATCCAATGTTAAAAAGAAAAGTTGTAAAAGGTGGCTCATGGAAAGATGTAGGTGCTTTTTTACAGGTAGCTGCTAAAGATTATGAATACCAAGATACTTCCAAATGTTACATTGGTTTCCGTTGTGTAAAAACATACGCAGCAGTTGAAACGGTTAACTTCGGATACTAAATTTAATAAAACTTACAAACACACACGATATGGATTTTTTAGAATCAAAGAAAGGGAAGAATTTTATGGCAAAGCTTTATGGTATAGGAGCTGCTGTTGTAATTTTAGGTGCGTTATTCAAAATTCAACACTGGACTTTTGCCGACGAAATGTTAATTGTGGGTCTTGGTACAGAGGCTATAATTTTCTTCTTCTCAGCATTTGAGAAAGCTCATCCAGAATACGATTGGTCTAAAGTTTATCCTGAGTTAGCTGATCAAAACGATGAGCAGTTAAGTCCGGTAAGAGAACTTGACAATATGCTAGAAAACGCTAAAGTTGACGGTGAATTGATAAAAAGTCTTGGAGAAGGGCTGCAAAAAGTGAACAAAGCAGCAAATGGAATAGGTTCAGTTGTAGACATTGCAGACAGTACAGCAGAGTATAGCACTCAAGTTTCTGCAGCTGCTAAAAAGCTAGAAGACATTAATTCTTTATATGCGGATCAAATTAAATCCTCTACGGAACAAACCGAGGCAACCAAAAGAATGGCAGCTAACATGACTTCTTCTCTTGACAATGCAGAGCAAATGAGAATTGAGATGGAAATGTTGAAAACCAACTTGAGTGAGTTAAATAGTGTTTATGGCAATATGCTTAACGCTATGAATGGAACAAAATAAACTGTTATTAATTCTTAATAATTAGAAAGTATGGCAGGAGGAAAGCAATCACCTAGGCAAAAGATGATTAACATGATGTATCTCGTGTTAACAGCCTTATTAGCCTTAAACGTTTCTAAAGACATCTTAAAAGCTTTTCAAAAAGTGGAAGGTTCTTTAAGTCAAGCTGTTGAAAATATTAGCGTACAGAATAATCTTATGTATTCTGAATTTCAGAAAGCAGCTGAAAATAATCCAATTAAAGTTGGTGTATGGAAGGATTTGGCTTTTAATATAAAAGACGATGCATCAGAATTAAGAAATTATATAGAGACCATTAAAGACTCTCTGATTGTTAAAACCGGTGGTGTTGATGAAGAAGGCGCCTTAGTTGGGATGGATAATCTTGAAAAAGTGGCTAATGAGATGCTCATGAAACCTAAAAAAGGTGCCAAGCTAAAAGCCAAAATTAAAATTTACAGAGATTCCATGTTAGGTATTGAAGGAGTTTCAGATAACGCAGATCTAACGGCACTAATCAATAGTATTTTCAATGTAGATGATCTTTCAAAAAATTTAACTTGGGAGAAAGATAAGTTTGGTAACTATCCGTTAATTGCGGTACTTACTTTTTTAACACAAATTCAAGGGGATGTTATTAATACCGAGTCTAAAGTAGTTGATTTTCTGAGAAATAACATTGGTGCAGATGATCTTAAGTTTTCTACTGCTCAAGCCCAAGTTATTCAAGTAAAAAATTATGTAATGGAAGGCGATAGCTTTAAGGCATCTATATCCATAGCAGCCTATGACGAAACTCAAACTCCTACGATCATTGTAACGGACAAATTTATAAACGATACGCTACCGGACTTTACCAACGCAGATACAGTAAGAAACTTCTCTGGAGGTAAAGGTCTTTACAGTGTTCCAACCAAAGGAATTGGAGTGCAAAAGCGTGCCGCAAAAATTCTTTTAGCCACAGAAACGGGTACGAAAGAATACCCTGTTGAGTTTGAGTACCAAGTAGCAAAGCCAATGGCAGTGGTATCGCCCACTAAAATGAATGTATTTTACCGTGGTGTACCTAATCCAATAGATATTTCTGTCCCTGGTTATTCTCCTGAAGACTTAACTGTTTCGGGTACAAATGTTACACTCAAGAGAATTAAGTCTGGTCAATACGAAGCTATTGTTCGAGATAAAGCGAAAGGAGATGCTAAGATAACCGTAAAGGCTAATGGAAGAACCATCGGTAAGCCCATAGAATTTAGATTGAAAAGAATACCCTCGCCAGCGGCAAGTATCAATGGGAAAAAAGAAGGGGTTATGTCTAAAGGTAAATTAAGTAAAGCGCAAGGTATTGCAGCATCACTTCCAAATTTCCCTTTTGATTTAAAGTACACAGTAGAGTCCTACGATGTTCGTTTAACAGATGGCGAATATACCAAGACCATAAAAGTGAAAGGCAATAAGTTTACTACAGAAGTTAAAGATAAAATCTTAAAACTTAAGCCTGGCTCAGACATCTCATTTACAAATATTAGGGCCAAAGGTCCTGATGGACGTAAGCCTTGTGGTGCAATAATTTTGACAGTACAGTAATTTAAATACGCAACGAACATGAAAATATTTAAGGTTGCCTTTACAGGATTAGTAGTTTTAGCGAGTTCATTTACATTCGCTCAAACAAATGTGATGGATAATAACGCTAACCCAACGCCTCTTGATGGCCATGCTTATGTAAAGCATCATAACTATCAAAACAGAGTGCTGGATTATCCTTTTGTGAGAGAGGATGACATTCTTTGGTCTAAAACCTACATTCAACGTATTGATTTAAGACAAAGAAAAAACCATCCTTTATATTTCCCTACCTATCCTGTGAAAATTGGTGGTGGAGAAGTAAGAATGAATTTCGCAGATAATATTTTACAAGCTGTCATGGAAGATCAATCTATAACAGCTTATGTTGACGAATATTTTGATGAAGTTGTTACTGTTGAGAAAATTCAGAAAATGTTATTTTCTATTGATACTGTTGAGTATGAAGATATCGATTCGGGTGAACTTATTAATGAGATCGATACCATTAGAGTTGAAAGTAAGGACATTAAAGAACTTTTAATTATTGAAGATCGCTTCTTCGATAAAAAGAGGTCTATGATTGATGTACGTATTTTAGGCGTATGCCCCGTTGCAGAAATCATGAATAAAGAAACTTTAGAGGTCGAAAAAGTTAAATTATTTTGGGTTTGGCTTCCAGAAGCACGTCAGGTTTTAGCAAATGCTACCGTGTTTAATACCAACAATAATATGGAAAGACTTACCTACGATGAGTTTTTGCACAAACGTTTGTTTGCTTCTGTAATTACAAAAGAAACAAACTTATACGATCGCGCTATTTTTGAATACAAGAAAGATAGAATGCACCAATTGCTAGAAGCAGATCGTATTAAGAATGATATTAGAAATTTAGAGTCTGATCTGTGGGAATACTAATAGATTTGAATTCAATACTATATTAAAGCTCCTTTTAGGAGCTTTTTTTCATATGAAGCACTTTGATTACATTATTGTTGGGCAAGGCTTGGCTGGAACGCTACTTACTTACCGTCTTCAACATTTAGGTAAAAGAGTTTTAGTTGTAGATAAACACAGCGCATCCACCTCATCTAAAGTGGCATTAGGTGTATATAACCCTTTGGTTTTAAAGCGTTTTACACCCTGTTGGAACATAGAACAACAGTTGCAAGCCTTGTATGATTTTTTAAACGCTTTTGAAGCAGAATACAAGACCATAATTCATGAATCGCCTAAACTATTCAGACTTTTTAATTCTGTTGAAGAGCAAAACCTTTGGTTGGAAAAGTCTGAAAAAGAACGCTTGCGACCCTTTATGAATTCAACGTTTATTTCGAACCCTTATACTTCTATTAATGCCCTTTTTGGATTTGGCGAGGTGAACGATTCAGGTCGTGTAAACCTTCCACTCATGATTCAAACTTTTAGAGATTTCCTTTTGCAAAATTCTTTGGTATTGAATGAAGATATTGAGTTTTCTAAACTTAAAATTACGCCAGATGTAATTCAATACAAACAATTTTCGGCATCAAAAATTGTTTTTTGCGAAGGACATCGCTTGTCTTTAAACCCCTATTTTAATTATCTGCCTTTAATGAGAACCAAGGGAGAGATTTTAACTGTAAGGATTAAAAACTTACATCTTAAAGAACATATTAAAAGTAGTATTTCCATACTTCCTTTAGGAGATGATTTGTACAAAATTGGGGCTACATTTAACTGGGATCAGAAAGACGAAATCCCTACAGAATCTGCCAAGTCAACTCTTTTAACAAAGCTCAAAAGTATTGTACATTTGCCTATTGAAGTAATTAAGCACGAAGCCGGATTAAGACCTACAGTAAAGGACAGGAGAGCTTTAATTGGGCAACACCCAGCGTTGACAAATTTGTATGTTTTTAATGGTTTAGGTGCCCGAGGTTTATTACTTGCCCCATTACTATCATCTCAACTCGCTAGTTATCTTGAAGAAAATACTCCTTTAGATGCTGAAGTTAATATTACACGTTATAAAGAAGAATACTCATGTTAACATTGCAAAGTATAGGTGTTCAATTCGGCGGTGAAGTTTTATTTGACGATATGAACTTTATGGTTAATAAAGGAGACCGAGTTGGTCTTGTTGGTAAAAATGGTGCAGGTAAATCGACCTTACTAAAAATCATCTTTTTTCAAAAAGGGTTCACCTCTGGTTCAGTAAGTCTTCAAAAAGAAAAGAGCGTTGGGTATTTATCTCAAGATATAGATTTTGTTTCAGGTTGTACAGTTTTAGAAGAAGCTGAAAAGGCTTTTCCTAGAATTAAGTACCTTCAAAAAGAGCTTATACATATTCAAGAAGCCCTTGTTACTCGAACAGATTATGAGTCTGACGCGTATTTAGATCTCATCAATCAATCTGCCGATGCCGAGCACGAACTCAACCTTATTGGGGGGTATACCTTTCATGCCAATATTGAGAAAGTACTTTACGGTTTGGGGTTTAAAGCCGAAGATTTTTCTTCTAAAACAGAAACCTTTAGCGGCGGTTGGCGAATGCGTATTGAATTGGCTAAGGTTTTGTTAAGTAACCCAGATATTTTATTGCTAGATGAGCCGACCAATCATTTGGACATAGAGTCGATTGTATGGTTGGAAAGTTTCTTGAAATCCTATGCAGGCGGAGTTATACTTGTTTCGCACGACCGTGCTTTTTTAGATCAGGTTACCAATAGAACCATCGAAATTGCGAACGCTCGTGTATACGACTACAAGGCTCCCTATACAAAGTATTTAGTGTTAAGGGCCGAGCGAATTGAGCAGCAATTGTCGGTGCAAAAAAATCAGGAAAAAGAAATAAAGCGAACCGAAGATTTGATCGATAAGTTTAGGTACAAAGCCAGCAAAGCTTCTTTTGCACAAAGTTTAATTAAAAAGCTCGACAAAATGGATCGGGTAGAAGTAGACAACCACGCTGTAAAAAAAATGAACTTTTCATTTCCAGAGTCTGGCGCTTCCGGAAAGGTGGTTTTAGAAATAGAAAATTTATCAAAAGCCTACGACTCCAAAACTATTATTTCGGATTTAAGCATGCAAATTGATCGAGGAGATCAGTTGGCTTTTGTAGGTCAAAACGGCCAAGGAAAGACCACACTATTAAAATGTATTTTAAACGACACCCAATTTACGGGTCAAATAAAACAGGGTCATAATGTAGATTTGAGTTATTTTGCTCAAAACCAGGCTGAATTACTAGAACCTCATAAAACAGTATTGCAAGTAATAGAAGATGTTGCCGACGACAAGCTAAGATCGCGCTCTCGAGACATGTTGGGCTCTTTTTTGTTTTCTGGTGATGACGTCGATAAAAAAGTAAGTGTTTTGTCTGGTGGAGAACGTTCTAGATTGGCCTTGTGTAAAATGCTTCTACAAACCTCTAATTTGCTCGTTTTAGATGAGCCAACCAACCATTTGGATATTGCTTCGAAAGAAGTGCTTAAGGCAGCCTTAAAAGCCTACAAAGGAACCTTACTCATTGTTTCTCACGACAGAGATTTCTTGGCGGGCCTAACAAACAAGGTGTTGGAGTTTAGAGATGGCTCCATTAAAACTCATATTGGCGATATTAACGACTATTTAAGCTTCCGTAAAATAGAATCCATGCGAGAGTTAGAAAGAAAGACTAAAATTCCTGTAAAGCCCTTAAAAGTTCCCTTAGATAAACAACAGCGAAAGGATTTAGATAAAAAAATTAAACAAACCTCTAATCAGCTTTCTAAGGTAGAAAGACAAATTTCAGATTTAGAATCTTTAATTTCTGTTGCTGACAAAAACTTGGCAAATCCAGAAAAAAGTAGTGCTTTGTTAGCCGATGAGGAATTCTTTAAAAATTACCAAGGCCATAAGGATACTTTAGAAGATTGTATGGAGAAATGGGCCGAGCTGGAAGATCAGCTTGAACAACTCACCGCACAAAGAGATTAAAAAAAAAGGCACCCACTGGGTGCCTTTTTTTACTTTATTTTTTTCTCTACACTTGCATCACTGTACAAGTATATTAGTGTGGTTCCTTTGTTACACGATTCAGGAGTTACTTCTTGTCCAAACAAGTTTACCACCTTTACCAAACTTCGTACATCATTTGGATGAAGTTCTGCTGGAAGCGCTATGGCCCATTCTGGAACCGTTGGGCTCACATAAATTCTTTCTCCTTGTGTGTCAGGATAAAAGTAACCATCTATTGCTTGAGTTACTTTTAGTTGGTACCCTTGTCCGGGGATTAAGTCGCCAATACCATTAAATCCAAATTCTGGCCAATACACTAAGGCATCGTTATTCTTTACAATAGAAATGTACTCGACAATCTCATCAAAGGTAGCCACTACATCTTGACTTGTTGCTCTTGTATATCCTATGGTATTCCATCCTTCAACAATATCGATTACAATAGGAGCCGATAACTCATTAATTTGAGCTAAATAACCCATTTCTGTCAATTCAAAGTTCGCTGTAGTGTTGTCAAGTACGTTTTGTGCCTCTAAAGCAGCTTGAGCCGCAGATGCTTGCGCATCACTAAGAGCCTGTGCAGCATTCTCAGCTTCCAGTTCAGCACTTTCTACAGTTGCATTCAGTAAGTTTTGTGCCTCTAAAGCAGCTTGAGCCGCTGCAGCTTGTGCATCACTAAGAGCTTGTGCAGCATTCTCAGCTTGCAGTTCAGCACTTTCTACAGTTGCATTCAGTAAGTTTTGTGCCTCTAAAGCAGCTTGAGCCGCTGCTGTTTCGGTTTGTTCTAGGTTAAGTTGGAGCTGAGTTGAAGTTTGTACTTCGTTTACATATGCATTTTGCCAGGTTGTTACACAAGCTCCCACAAGATTACAGGAAGCTGTAGCATCGTATTCTAGATAGTCATTATCTATACAGCCAGGCGTTCCTGCACAAGAGCCATCATCCTCTTCTGCTTGGTCGTTATAGTTACAGTAACTTGGATTCATACATCCGTATATGGTTACATTAAAGTCGAGTTCGGTTACAACCGAAAGTCCATTTGCAACAAAACCAGAAAATTCTGGGCTAGGGTTAAAAGCCATTACCGAACCCGAGGCGTTAAGAACCGCAAAAATAACATCTGTTTGATTTGCTGTTAGTCCTTCTGCTTCTGGCGAAGTAGCATCATCTCCCCATACTGCTAAGCTGAAAAACGCATCTGTAAAGTTTGATAACCCAACACATTGGTCGATGGTACCATCATTGTTTAAGTCACTAAAAACGCCTATTTGACTTCCTTCTAAACCTGTTTTATTAGTCAAATTAAATCCAATAGTCATGTTAGATCCTGTATTTTCGGGTACACTAAAATCTGCAGCCTCAATCCCTAAATTAGCGGTAGCTTTAGAACAAGACCCATCGTCGCAACCAGCAACAAATCCTTGATGGTAGTATTCTGTAAAAGTATTGTCGGTACACCCTGGTATTGTACATGAGCCATCGTCTGCTGTGGCATACATTGTGTAATTACATGCATTTTGATCCATACAGCCATTTAAATAAC
>Ga0257120_1002034_pt1 | contig 12640 bp, 10 predicted proteins | sample SI106_10metaG_FD_190153 | JGI IMG/M metagenome (GOLD analysis project Ga0257120, IMG submission 190153) | Marine microbial communities from Saanich Inlet, British Columbia, Canada - SI106_10 | ecosystem: Environmental > Aquatic > Marine > Inlet | place: Canada: British Columbia | collected... | reverse complement strand
CCAAAAAACCCGTAAATCATTGTTTATAAATGAGTTACGGGGTAATTTTGTGGTACCTCCAGGAAGTTTCAGGTTTTATCTCATTTTATTTATTTTTCTATAAATAAATGAAAATCAACAGTATAATGACTAAATCATGATGAAATAGTAAAGAGAAATCAAACCAAATAACAAGGATTTAAACCTGCGGAGCAACCTCTCGAGCAACCGGTATTCTCGCTACAGGAAACCCTTTAAACAGGTTATCCATTACTGGTGAGGAAACCGAATATTTAACCCGAAATGAAGTCTCTAAGGTGTTAAATGTAACGGTTCAGACATTGAATAATTGGAGAAGAGAAGGGGTCTTAAATCCACTAAAAATAGGAGGTAGGGTACTGTATCGAAAAGAAGATGTGTATAACAACTCACGATTGGTTGCGTGAGTTGTTAACTGAATTTATTTTAAAATATTATCATAAACTATATTTTAATACGTTTGATTAATAACTAAAAAATATAATTATGAAATTATTAATTCCCATTTTATTTTTAATAAGTCTAAGCACTTCATCACAAATAAAAAAGCTCGAAGGAGTTTGGACATCTCGTTCGAGTTCATATTACACCACAATAATGTATAATGAAGAAAAAAATGAATTTAAAGTAATGAATTTTAGCTTTGCTGATGACAGGATAATCCATGAGTTAGTTTTAAAAATAGAAGAAAATTACATATTAACTTCACTCTACAACGAGGATAATAATTATTCAGTAAATGTTACTTATGAATTATTAAATGATAATCAAATTCTTTGTGTATATGAAGGTGATTTAAATAAACGGCTAGCTCTAAATAGGATATTTCTTGAGGATTAAAAGAAATTAAATTATGAAAAATATATTACTAGCAATTTTGTTTATTCCCATGTTTTTGTTTGGTCAAGAGAAAATCTTTAATAATCAAGATTTAGAAATTTCTTTAAAGATTCATAACTTAGAAAGAGCTCAACTTGGCCTGAGTAAGCTTGAATGGTCCAAAAACCTTCAAAAGGATGCTGAGAGGTATGCTAAATATTTAGCTAAAAAAGATGTTTTCAAGCACAGCTCTAATAAAAATCAAGGAGAGAACTTATATTATGAATTTAATTCAGAATCAATAACTACAAAACCTTTTTCACGAGCAACTAGTAGCTGGCTGGATGAAAAATCTGATTATCAGTATGCAAAAATTGGAGATGGCAAAAATACCTTTCATTTAATTGGTCATTATACTCAAATGATTTGGAGGAGTACCATTAAAGTAGGTTTGGGTGCTTATGTCAATAGTAAAGGTAAAGTTTATGTTGTTGCACGATATTATCCTGCAGGGAATATTACTGGTAATTACCCGTACTAGATTTTTAAATATTTGATATAAATTAGATATCTGAGTGCAAATAAATTCTCAAATCTTGTATATTGTGATAAATTTTATTTTATGAATAACATCAAGGTAAATAATGTTCTCTATAAAACAGTTGGTTTTTTAAACTGTGATAATATTTTTTATAAATCACTTTCAGATGGTAGTTTTGAAAAAAAATATTTTGATGAGGACCTTCGAAATTTTCTAAAAAAATCATATCATTCAGAATATTTAAATTTGATGTTTCCTGACAAAGATTCGGGGATTGAAACTTTCTCAAAAAAAGTTAATTATCAAATTGGAATTGAGAAAAGAGAAAATGATGTTATACTCTCATGTGTTGATTTATATATTTTTAAAAATAATGATAATAAAACAAAAACAATAATCTTTTCATTAACCTATGAGCCTACTAATTTTAGTCTTGGTGAAATATCAAATATTTCTAATGATTTAAAAAATCATAATTGTGAAATATATTATAACTCTAAAAAATTATTATTGAGAGAATTTATTTCTCAACATCTTTTTTTTGGAAAAAACATTTCAGAAAATAGTTCTTCCTTAGGACAATACACCGGTAATAGATTTAAGAATTATTTAGTTGTAGATTTTGACGATTTGACGATTAATAGAAATCAGTTGTTATATGAGCTAGGGACTTCATCGAAGCTTGGAACAATTAAAAACAACACAATTCATGCACCATCGGATTCATATGTGAATTACGTTCTAGAAAATAAAATATCATGCTTTAAAAATTATGAGTGTCTTACTTTGTTAAATTCATTTACTGTAATAGGTACAAATAATTATGAAAAAAATCATATGCATACTTATGCAACATGGAATGATATATATTTTTCAATTTATATTTTTAATTTATATGTAAAGTCTTCTCTTCAGGTTATTTTAAATGATTTTACATCTAACGCCATGGAGAAACGAAAAGAGTTTCAAAAATTTTATAATAAGTATTACTTCAGAAAAATATCATATAATTTTCTTCCAAATGAATTTTTTAAAAGAATAGCTAACTCTTTAGAGATAGAAGAAGATCTGGAGTTTATTGAAAATAAATTAGAAACTTTAGCAACACAAATTAACGAAAAGCAGCAAAAACAACAAGAATTTTTATTATTGTGCATTTCAGTAATTGCCCTTCTTGAAACTCCTCTGCATATTGAGGGTATCAGAGAAATTATAGGGATAAGGAACATGGTTATTTATAATAGCCTTGTTTATCCAGTTTTGGTTATTACCCTTGTAGTATTATTGCTCTCAAGATACAGGCGAAAATAGATTTTGTACAAATGAAAAACACAGAACTAGAAAAAATCCACAATAACCCTTTGATTCCATCAAGAATTAATGATTTAGTTACAGAAGTTTTAGACGAAGACCCTGCTTACGTAGCTGATGAACTTGTTGAATTAAGTGAAGAGATTTTATTACAATTATCTGCAATAGGGATGACTGTTTATTTAGATCAGTCTAATCAAAAGGATGTATTTAATGATTTCATAATTGATCTTTTTACAACCAAATCACACAGCTATAATGCCGGTCCCCTTTTTAAATGGACTGCTCACATGTTAAAAGATTTAAAGGGAAATGAAGTTAGTTTGATAAAACCATTTTTTTGGTCAGAGGGGGATCAAAAAGAAATTGTTTTAAACCCTGATTTAATGCGTCTATCTGAACTTAGAAATGCTGTGATGCATGGATTTTTTATATTACCTGCTGAGCGTAACCAAGCTGAGGCCGAACATTTGGCATATTTACTTAAATCTTTTGTTGAAAAAAAATTATTCAAATTAAATCCTAAAAATAAATTTCACTTTTTAAGTTTTGATAAAGATCTTTATTCATTCGTTGGTGACTGGACAATTGAGCCTTCACAGTGGATTGATTATTCGAAATGTGATGACTTTGGAAAGCTCTCGACGAAAATCCAATTTGAGTCCTCTAATGAATATGAGCTCCAACAACAAAAAATAATTGAAGGTGTTGATAATGATCAGTATAAATCTCAAGCCATTGAATTTATAAATAATAATAATAAAGGTGCTCTTGGTATATGGGGAAGGCCCAATCAAAATCTTGAGGAATACTACGCGACTCTGTCTAACAGTTTGAGTACCAATGACCAGGTTTTATCTGTTTTTCAGTCTTTGGAAGCGCTAGGTATAAATTTTACTGCTGACTTTTTAATTGGTCGTTTGGTAAGTAAAATTGCTCTTTCACTTGGAGAATCAAAATATTCTAGAAATAATAAAAAGGCTTTAATTCAGCTAAGAAAGAAATGTGATAAGAAGATAATTGTAGTTTTAAATAATATTCACATTTGCCTTTTTAACAGTGGGCATATCCTATCGTTGTTTGGTTTGTTTTATGAAAACAATATACAAATTGTAGCTTTTGGGGTTCACCACCCTTATTTAGACCAGTTTTTCAATTCTGCTATTAAAGATTACAACAGTCCTTATCATCCTGATAAGAAAGATTGGGGAATTATTTTATCCAACTACCTAAGATTTAAGGGACCAAACAGTCAAGTAGCCGATCAAAAAGAAGCTTACGATTTAATTTTAAAAATTACCCAACAAGCTATTTCCGATTTAGAAGAGGGCTCTCTTGTTGCTAGACAATTTGCAGATAAAAATAAATTTCCAATGGAATTTGTTCATGAAGTTTTTGATGCAATTTCTCCCTATTATGAATACGAGCGAGAATCCTTCAAATTGGATATTATTGATGAACTCTACGATTTCCCTAAGGAATTAACTGAAGCCTCTAGAGTTTTATTTTCATTAGGCAGAAGAGATACAAAATTAGAATACCTACATAAAGCCCTAAGGCATGAGTAAATTACCAAAACCCATCAGCAATTACGTTGACCGTTTTCACCAACAATTCAAAGCTTTAAGTTTGAGTTCAGCCTCTATCGAGGATTATGAAGATTTAATTAATAACAATGCATCTCGATTGAATAATCTTTTGATGTCAGGACTTGGTGCTTGTACTCTAATTCTTAGACTTGGTGCAGTTATAAATTTAGCAAAAAAGCTCGAGGAAGGTTCAGACCAGGAAGATGCTCTGTTGATGAAACAAATCATCGATAATTTGAGAGAAGTTTTACCGAGTGATACAAATTGGAAAACAATTTGGAAAATCACCTGCAATACTGATTCAGATTGGTACAAATGTGTTGAGTCGGAAAAAGGTAAACAATCCTTAATGGAGGCCTTTGTTACTTTCAGGAATAAATACGTGCATGGAATCATCGCATTGAGAATAAATCATTTGAAAAAACTTATTAGCGGTATCAAAATCTTAAACAGAGTCTGTGAGGAAGTTGGACCGCTATTTGAAAATACTAAAATTGAAATTATCGATGGAAAATATTATTTTTCTGAACCAATCTCAGGGCTTTTTTCAAAACAAAATAAAACAAATTTATATCCATTTGTTCAAGTAGGTTCTAAGGATGGATTACCCTATATTTTTCAAGGTCTTTATGACAATAAAAAAACAGCTGAATTAATAAGTACATTTTATGGTGATGTTCATGAACAGGAGGCTAATTCGCATTATCAAACCGTATTTGATCCAATGCTTAAATCCCTCAAAGGAGGAGCGGGTCGAGTGTTTAATCACCAAGATATTATTGAGTATTACACAGAGTGTTTTGTAGGAAGAGAAAAAGAATACGATGCCATAACAAAATGGGTATTGGATAAAACAGCTTCTGAAAAAATACTACCCATTTTTTCACAGGCGGGCATGGGTAAAGGCGCTTTGGCTGCTAATATAGTATCAAGTATGAGTGATAAAGAATTTAATATTCCTGTTTTACACCATTTTTGTGGGAGTGGCATGGCCAATAACCTCCATGCTGTCCTTTATCATTTCATTCTCCAAGGAAAAAGAATGCAAATTTGGAATCTTGAAAATTCTGAAATTGCATCTAAATTGGAGAGACTACCCAGTAAGTATCATGAGCTTATCAACTTATTTCATGAGCTAATAGACAATTTAGTGATCACTCGAAAAAATACAAATCAATGTGTTGTCATTTTAATTGATGGTTTAGACGAGGCCTCTGTGGCATACTCTGAATACCATATTAAAGATTATTTTTCTAAATACGATGAAGAGGGTGAGGTTATCGGAACTTGGGAAAGTGCGACTAATATAAAATGGATTTTTACATACAGGCAAGGGGTTTATAATTTCCCTGATTTAACAAACATTTTCAATTTAGATCTTGTTCAACCATTAAACGGATTGAGTGTCGATTCAATTGAATCTGCGTTAAGTTTATTTAATCCTACTTCGGAATTCATTGACACTATTGCAGAAAGAGGAAAAATAACATAACTATGAAACAGCTAGAACCCACATATTTACGATATGTTTACGATGGACTATCCAAGGGTTTGATTAGTTCAAATAACCCTACCTCACTTCCAATTGGATTCATAGGTCTTTTTGAGGACGAGTTTCCTTCTAGCATGCCTATAGTTGAGCGTATGTCTATTTTAAACAGATTAAGCACTTGGGCGCTATTAAAAGGCCCTGTTAGTATTGAAATGGTTGCTGAGATTCTCAATGAACACCCGGATAAAATAAAAGCACTTATAGATACTTATTCAAAATGGTTTAATTCACCGGAGCCAGGAAAGTATGTTTTATATCACGACCGCTTAAGGACATACTTACTTCAAAAGCTCAGCGATCATGAGGTACAAGATTTAAATGAAACATTAATAAACTATTTAGAGAATACACTTGTACGTGAAAGTTTAAAAGAAGCTGAGTCATACGCATTAGAGTACTTAAGTACTCATATGGCTATTGAGTCTCAAATGGGTAATAATTATGAAAGATTACACGAATTTGTGAATCGGGAGGATCTATGGAATAGACAAATAAGTAATTCACAAGAATATAAATGGAGTCAAAAAGCAATTCAATTTGGTGTAAGAGAGGGTGCTAGACGTCACGATGAAAAAGTTTGTTTAACCTCATCAATAAATAAGTTGTATTTAAAAAGGCAAGAAACTGAAAATTATGATGAAATTTTTAATTGCATAAGAAAAGAAGAATATGACCTAGCATTAAAGAGATTAAACGGTATTGATAATGAATTTAAGTATAAATTATATGTTTTAGTTCTCTTTGAGGTTGTAATGGGATCACTTTCAGATTTTGAAATTGATATTAATTTTACAATAAATATAGTTTCAAATTTAAAAATAATTAAAGAAAAAAATAATTTTAGATGGAGAGAATTCTTTTCTGAGATATTAATGTACGTAATACACGTGAAATTAAATAATAAAGAAATTGACATTTCATTCATGTGGGAAAATGAAAAAATTAATTTCCAAAAATTTATTAACTATGATTACAGGAATTTATTAGATAAAGAAGATTGGTATTCTTGCTTGCATCAGATATTGGGAGGTCCAGAATTAAAGCCACCAACTTCTTTAAATTTTCCTCAAAAGATTAAATTTAATACAACTAGCGATTCCACAGATATTCCAAAAACTAAAATTAACACAGTTGATATCCGAAGTATAGGAAAATATGATTTTAATAAGATAAATTTTAAACTTGAAAAATTTATAGAATATAATTTTATTGAATATGAGTCTGAATTTAATAAATATTTATTAGATAATGATTTAATTAAAGATCTAAATGAACTTTCATTATCAGATACTCTTTATGAAATTGTTTCTTCACCTCCAAAAGATAGAGGAGTAGTCTCAGAAATTTATGCTTTTGAATTGTCAAAAATACTCATAGAACTTGGTTTTTTAAGTTATGTGGAAATTATTATTAAAAAAACAGAAAGTAAAATATATAAATATTATATTTCAATGATTCTAATTAAATCATTGATTCTAAAAGGTGATTTTAATAAAGCAATTGAAATAGCTGCAAAATTCGATAGTGATTATTTTAAAAAAAATTTACTTCAAATTTGTTATGTTCACTTTAAAGAAGTTAGGAGTGATTATAAATCTATAGATATAATAGATAAGTTAATTCTATTATCTTATTCTAATCAGTCAAAACAACTTTTTTTAAATTCGATATATACTACATTAAGGTATTTTAATTATACAAATGACTTAGAATATTTTCTTCAATCAACTCATAAAGAGGATAGAATTATTTTTAAATCAGAACCTATAAATATCAATAAATTAAACTTGTTTATTATTGATGATAAAATTAAAAGCACCGTTAATATTAATATTGATGAATTGAATAAAAACATCAATAAATTAGAAATTGATCAAAAGATAACTGAGTTTGATAAGGAGCTTTATCAAAGACCAACTGATGAAGTTTTTATAAGAGGACTTGAAATATTAATTTACTATGATAAAATTGGTAATAATCAAAAATTTGATTCTTTTATTGATAAATTAATTTCATTTACTTTTAAAGAGACTAGTGGTTGGTATCTCTACTCTCAAATAATTTTTGACTTACTTAATAATCTTATTGAAAATCAATTTACTAGTTTTTTCAATCTTGAATATCTATGTAAAATTGGTTTTTTGATTGAAGATAATGATTTAAGATCTAAGATTTTTCTACTAATCTTTAAAAAATTCCCTATAAAATTTGAAACATTTAAAGAGATTAATGAACTTGATCTAGTTATTGATTTTATATGTAATCCAATAAATGGATTAACTCAAAAAGAGATTTATAGCATCAGCTTGAAATTTGAGTTATTAAAACAAAATCATGCGATAAAGTTACTTACTACCCTTGATTTAAATTTGATTCAATCTAAAAAAATATTGGCCTTGACTTATCATGAAGATAGACAAATCCTTTCTAAAATAATTTTTGAAAATGAATTCCTTAAAAGAAATAAAATTCATAAAGACTTAATCTTATCTTTAAAAAGTGAAGAAGATATCTTAATTGAAAATAAAGTTGAATTTATATCTCAAAACCTTGATTTAGTTAAAAATAATTTAGATCACGAGAAATTTGAATTAATTAGAGAAAAATTAAGTCAAAAAAATATTTTTTTAGGTGATGTAAAAATAAATTTGATATCTAAATTAATTACTAACAAGCATATAGATCATTATAGAGACATAATAAGTGAGAATTTTAGTTTATCTGATTTTAATAGAGCTCTCTCGAAAATATCAATCAAATTGTCTAAGTTAAAACATTTCGAAAAGTCGATTGATGTTCTAAAAATGATTAAAAATGATGAGGCAAATTGGGTTCTTAGTGATAATGGAGTCGATAAACCATTTAACGAGGAGCTAGCCCAGCGTGAAATAGGTTCATATAATAACAATCAAGAATTAGTTTTAAAAACAGTAACATCTCAAATTATTAGTAAAGAATTATTGAAAAACAACTTTTTAGATAGAGCAATCAATGTCGCTAACAATATTGAAATCTTAATAAATCGATTGTATCTTTATTCTGATCTAATTAACCTATCACTAAACCCCTCTGAAAATCAATCTGAATTTAATTTTGAAAATATAAAAAAGTTGATAATTAATAAATCTGAAACCTATTATTATGATTTTCGGAAAGGTCCCATAGAATTTAATATAATTTTAGATGAAATTTCACATAAATTATGTAACTATATTTTAGATATTAATCAAAAAGATAAATATCACATAATTGACAAGTTATTTCTTGATGACAATACTAATGATATTATTTTAAATGATATTAAAAACACAAATTTAAATGAAAACGGCCTAGAAGGTGATTATTTTAATAAAGGGATAAATTTAAGCGAATTAGCTCTTCGTTTTTATAAATTAGGAAATCATGAAAAAGCAATGTTGTACTTTAATAAATCTATTGCTATATACCGTTTGTTAAAGAAGTATAAATCCAATCAACTAAAGACACTTAACTTATTAACTGAGTTGTCACTTAAATTGTTCTTTTGTGAAAAAAAATTAGTATCAAATATCTCAATAGATTTATTGAAGGATACCATAGAGATTTTGTTGCTAATTATTGATAACGAAAATACAATTTTCCTAGAAAAAAATTATGAAGATTGTAGTGATATGACTTATTATATTTCAAAAAAACAAGCCGTAAACAGAATTTCTATCGAATTATTTAATTATTTTTTGATAGAGAATGACCAGAATAGTTTTGATAATTTATTTACAAAAATATATTTGAGTGAAGAAAATAAAAATATAGAGTCTCTAAATAAATTAAAATATTACAAAGTAGAAAGAATAAAAAGATATGAAGAAATTAATTCTCCAGACGTTATTTTAAATATTGAGAAGAAACTTCATGACGAAATAATTTTTGAAATCTGTGCCCTTAAATTTAATATAATAATTAAGTTAAACAATCATAAATCATCAAAAACCTTACTCAATATTGTAGATAGTTTAAATTTTGAAGTCACACAGATTTACAGTTCCAAAATTGAATCTTCGGTAAATTTACTAATAGCTAGATTGTTTTTAAGATTAATTAAAACTGATGATCTTCATTATGATAACTTATTAGATGTTTCTATGAAATTAAACTTTGAGGATTTTATAAAACTTATTGATTTTTCAATAGAAGTTTTAAGTACAAGGAAAATAATGAAGTTATTGATAATGAAAGAACGAGTTGATGACTTTGGCTATAAACAATTGTTTTTTGAAAATTATAAATTTCAGATTCAAAAGAATATTTATCCGTTCTTGTCAAACTCTAGTTCAAATCAAATTATTTCTCAGATATATCTTTCGCATTCTTTCAAAAACTATTTTAAAACAAAAAAAAATCTTTCACTATTTGATAAACTTTTTAAAACTAATTTTTATCAAGAACTAAATAATTTAACTAAGGGAGTTTGATTATAAAAATTTATATTTGAATTATGAAAAATAGATTAGAGAAATTTTTATGGAATACCAGGTATGTAACTTTACTTGCAGTTATTTTATCAATAGTTGCCTCGTTTTTTCTCATGATTTTAGGGAGTTGGGAGATTGTTCAGGCGATTTTTTATTATAACCCTCTTTTTGATTCCTCGATTTCTAGCAATAATATGCTATTATACAAAATAATTTCTTCAATAGATTTATTTCTTATTGCTATAGTTTTGATAATATTTGGATTTGGAATTTATGAGTTGTTTATTAGTGAAATTGATTTTACGGATTCTAAATTTAATCAATCAACATTAAAAATTAGAGATTTAGATCAACTTAAAAACAAGATCATTAAAGTAATAATTATTGTTTTAATTGTTAAGTTTTTTGAAAGGGTTTTAAAATTCTCAGATAATTTTGAAACTACTACAGATATCCTTTATTTTGGTTTATCGATTCTTTCTATTTGTATTGCTTACTTCTTAATTAATCGAAAGTAAAAACTTATTTTATAAAGTATATTCAAAAAATTCTAAACCTCAATATTATTAAACTAATTAAATCTGGGTGTTTCAGGATAAGGAACAAAAGAATCTATAAGAAGATACACGCTATCCTTAACTAAAAGTGAGATGCAAATAATAATTGTTGCTGTTAGTATAGAAACCGCAATATTATTTTTACTAATTTCTTCAAACTCACTAACGTTTTTAGTCATTACAATAAATAATTTGATAGAAATGAAATTAACTAATGCAATTGTGATAACAATTATTAATAAAAATATAAAAGTGTATTTCAATCCATCAATTAAATAATATCCATCGTATCTGGGATTATCAGTAATCATTCTTAGAGATTTTAAGATAGGCGCTTTAATTCCAGAAATTAAATAAGCTACAGAGAATAATACTGAGGAACTGAAGATAGAGTATGAGATATTATCAATTTTTATATTGTATCTTTTTTTAACTAATATGTCTATTAATTTGTATGTTAAAAATAAAATAGAAATTCCAATTATAATTGAAACTCCGATTTCAGCAATTGAGTAATAAAATAAGTCTTTATTCATTTTTTATAATTTATATTATAGTGCAACATACCATAGTTTCATGTCTGCTGTAGTTGGAGGTATGTCCCCAAGTTTCCAATTTTTACTTGTTGTTTCCCAAGTGTAATATCTTTTTCCTAAGTGATTTTTATATGAACCTCTCCATGGTAAATTTACCCCAATTATAGAATGTCCATAAAAGTCACTATTAAGAATTTTAATATCATAATTATATTTATCTAAAACAGTGTATAGAAATACAGTTCTAGTATCGCAATCTCCTTTAAAATTTTTAATAAATTCTGTTGGTGTATAGATGCCACCAAAGATTTTTCCGTCACAATCAATTCCCTCATCAATCATATCTTTGACGGATTTATTATTTAAATATGCATCCGCACAAGAATCATTTGTTATGATGTTGTAAGGTATATTTTGTACAAATGTTACTATGATATCTGCAAATTCGCTTCTTGAGAGAACTTTTGTTTTGTAAATTTCATCAAATAAATCATAAACAAAACTTAATTTAATTTTATCATGTTTAATTATCCGTTTGTAAAAAGTTCCCCATGAGATAGCATTTGTATTTTTTTTATTATAAACAGAACTAATGACATCATTAGATTTCACACTAACAGTACCATGGTGTGGATTTGATTTATTATCAGTCCAATAGTGATAATGGGATACAAGTTTTTCAACTTCTTTCTTTATTTCTTTTTTGGCTTCTTTTTTTGGAGAGGGGACATCAGAAGATAAATTTCCGACAAAAGTAATAGTGGCAACTACAATTCCAAAAAATAAAATTGTTAAAAATATCGATACTATTTTTATGAGTATATCCTTTAAGAAATCCATTATATCAAATATATATAAATAATTATTGAAAGAGATTCTTATAATAAAAAAATAATCAAATTAAAGTTTCCAAGTACCTCCATAGGTATAGTTAGTATTATCCTTTTTAACGTCAATAAGACAATTTTTACAAACAAACACCCATTCCTTCGGGTTTTTATATTGTACTCGGTACATCGTAGGGAAATCTAATTTGCAAATGGCACAATGTTTAATTCTTTGTTTCATAGGTTACTTAAGTCATTAGTAACTAAACTTAAGGTGTGTAATATAACCAGTTTCCCGTTATCTTTTTATACCTCCCGAGCAACCTCTCGAGCAACTCTAAAAACCAAAAAACCCGTAAATCATTGTTTATAAATGAGTTACGGGATAATTTTGTGGTACCTCCAGGAATCGAACCAGGGACACAAGGATTTTCAGTCC
>Ga0257120_1002032_pt1 | contig 12645 bp, 7 predicted proteins | sample SI106_10metaG_FD_190153 | JGI IMG/M metagenome (GOLD analysis project Ga0257120, IMG submission 190153) | Marine microbial communities from Saanich Inlet, British Columbia, Canada - SI106_10 | ecosystem: Environmental > Aquatic > Marine > Inlet | place: Canada: British Columbia | collected... | reverse complement strand
ATTATAACAACGAAAGGTATCACGAATCTCTACAGAATTGTACTCCTGCTGATGTGTATTTTGGGAGACAAGAATCGATTATTAAACAAAGAGAAAAACTAAAAAGAAAAACCATGAACAAACGAAGACAATTTCACAACTTGCAATTACTAAATGTATAGCTTACATTTGAGTACAATTAGTCCAAATTCTTTGAAGACTTACACTAAAGTTGTTCTATCTGTCATTAATAAAAGTGTTGCTTTATGATTGCTTCCCATCATCAGATCTACTTCTTTGCTCAACGACTTTTGGTCTTTCACTAATTGGAACACGACCAATTATAACACAGCGATTGTCTGGTGTTTTTACGTTTTGTAGCCTTCCTGTATATTTTAAATGCGTGTGTAATTTCTTGTAACGTCTATATTTTCTAAGGTTACTATGCTTACATACCCATTTATAAATAGTTTAATGGTTTACACAAGTATGAGATTCTATACTAAGGCTTAGCTATTAACTTTGGACTCCATTTCTAGTACTTTAAAAAATACTCAATTCGTTTTTTGAGCGATTCTCTTAGTAGTATATGTTTTAACTTATATCGATGTCTAGATGTTGTTTTTGATTGCGCATTTTCTGCTTTATATACGCGAGCTGTTCTGCCTCGCTTAGTAACATTAAGTTTAAGTTCTCTAGATAGGGTACTTTTATTGACCTCTAAAGTTAAAGCTATAGCTGTTTGACTTAATACTGATTGTAATTAGCTTTCTATTTGATACCTTTATAACAAGGTTAATTATTTGTACTTTTTCATGCAAGATGCATATAAATTATGATCTCAAAAATGTTGGTGTAAAAACGAATGGTTTTAAATATTCGTGTTGAACTTACAAAGTTTTAATCTTCCATTTTAAATTTCAAGTAATAAATCGTATCATTGCATAACAAATCCTTGTTTCAGGCACATTTGAAACAAAATCACAAAACAACATTTCGAACAAAAGTCAACTTCGACTCACATTGTACCCACAACATTTATGTACGACATTTTAGAATTAAAAGGTAAACTTCTTCCTGAATTGCAAGGAATTGCAAAGGAATTAAATGTACCTAAGTTTAGAGCTTTAAAAAAAATGGACTTGATCTATCAAATTTTAGATGTACAAGCCATAAGTCCTAAAACAACACAAGTGGCACTAGAAAAACCTAAGGCAATTAAAAATGAAAAAATTGATAAGCCTAAGGTTAAAAAAGTAGTAAAGAAAAAGATTGAACCTTCGACACCAGAAATTGTTAAAGAGGAAATTCAGGAGGACGATGGAAAAACAAAACCGACACCAAAAACCTTGGAGGCTAGACTTAATCCAGACAAGCCTAATCCAAAAAGCAGACCTCTTCGAGCAAGAAGAAAACAAGAATCACAATTGGATCGTATAAAAAAGGCAGAACAAAGATCTAATGAGCTTAAACAAGCAGTTTCTAAGCCTAAAAATGAAGAAGCAATAGACCTTGCAAAACCGACAAAACCACAAGTTGAGCCAGTTAAAGTTCAGCCAACACAAATTAAAGCGCTTTCAAAGACTCCGCAAAATCGGAAAAATGATAAGAAAACTGTTGAATACGAATTTGAAGGAATTGTTACAAGTAAGGGGGTTTTAGAACTTATGCCTGATGGTTATGGTTTTTTACGTTCTTCGGATTACAACTACCTTAGCTCGCCGGATGATGTATACGTTTCCCATTCTCAAATCAAACTGTTTGGTTTAAGAACTGGAGACAGTGTTAAAGGAGTAGTTCGCCCGCCAAAAGAGGGAGAAAAGTACTTTCCCTTAACCAGCATAGAAAAGATTAATGGGAGAGATCCTAGCTATGTTAGAGACCGTGTTGCATTTGAGCATTTAACACCCCTGTTTCCGGACGAAAAATTTAATTTAGCAGACAATAAAGCTGGAACTGCAGCCAGAATTATCGATCTATTTTCTCCAATAGGAAAAGGGCAGCGTGGACTAATTGTAGCACAACCCAAAACAGGTAAAACAGTCCTATTAAAAGAGGTTGCTAATTCTATAGCAAAAAACCATCCCGAAGTTTATATGATTGTACTTCTAATTGACGAACGTCCTGAAGAAGTAACCGATATGGCAAGAACGGTTAATGCAGAAGTTGTATCTTCTACTTTTGACGAACCAGCCGAAAGACATGTGAAAGTTGCGAACATTGTGCTAGAAAAAGCCAAAAGAATGGTAGAATGCGGACACGATGTAGTCATCTTATTGGATTCGATAACGCGTTTAGCACGAGCATACAACACGGTTTCTCCCGCCTCAGGTAAGGTGCTTTCTGGTGGTATAGATGCCAATGCACTGCACAAACCAAAACGTTTCTTTGGTGCGGCTAGAAACATAGAAAATGGAGGTTCGCTTACCATTATAGCAACTGCTCTTGTAGAAACCGGCTCTAAAATGGACGAAGTTATCTTTGAAGAATTTAAAGGTACAGGTAATATGGAGATGCAATTGGACAGAAAAATAGCGAACAAACGTATTTATCCAGCTATTGATTTAGTAAACTCGAGTACGCGTAGAGAAGATTTACTAATGGGTAAGGAAGAGTTACAGCGCATGTGGATTATGAGAAAGCACTTAGCCGACATGACTCCATTAGAAGCGATGGAATTCTTAAAAGATAGAATTAGAAGAACCGAGAACAATGCCGAATTTTTAGTCTCTATGAACAGCTAAAATTCTTGTTTCATTAACCAAGCCTTTATTTAAGATAAAGGCTTGGTATTTAAATTTCATAAAAAAAGCTTCCAAAGGGAAGCTTTTTATTTAGTGGTAATCTTAAGAATTAAACTACACCTTGATCTAACATAGCATTGGCTACTTTTACAAAGCCTGCAATGTTTGCACCTTTAACATAATCTACATTATTTTCGGTAGTTCCATATTCAACACAGGCTTGATGTATGTCTTTCATAATTTTCTTCAGCTTTTCGTCTACTTCTTCTCGCGACCAATTGTAACGCAAAGAGTTTTGAGACATCTCTAATCCGGAAACAGCTACACCTCCAGCATTCGATGCTTTTCCTGGTGCAAAGGCAATTCCAGATTCGCTAAAAACTTCGATGGCTTCTGGAGTAGAAGGCATATTAGCACCCTCGGCAACTAATTTTAATCCTTTGCTTACTAAAAGCAATGCATCCTCCTTATTCAACTCGTTTTGAGTTGCACATGGCAAAGCAACATCTACATTTACTGGTAGGTTCCAAGCTCTTTGACCTTCAAAATATTGAACATCATCAAAAGCATCTGCCATTTCTTTTAAACGACCTCTTCGAACATTTTTCAGTTCCATAAGGTAGTTTAGTTTATCGGTTTGAAATCCATCTGCAGCATACAAGAAACCTCCAGAATCGGATACCGTTAGAACCGTACCCCCTAGATGTAGCACTTTTTCTAATGCATACTGAGCTACGTTTCCAGAGCCAGATATGGCTACAGTTTTCCCTTTAAAAGACTCCGATTTATTTTTAAGCATTTCATCTGCAAAATATACACAGCCATAGCCTGTAGCTTCTGGACGAATTAATGAGCCACCCCAAGAAGCTCCTTTTCCGGTAAGAACTCCAGTAAATTCATTTCTTAATCGTTTGTATTGACCGAACATAAATCCGATTTCGCGTCCACCAACTCCAATATCTCCAGCAGGAATATCGGTATTTGGTCCAATATGTCTAAACAGTTCAGACATAAAACTCTGGCAAAAACGCATTACTTCATTGTCAGACTTCCCTTTAGGGTTAAAATCTGCACCACCTTTACCACCACCCATTGGCAATGTAGTAAGGCTGTTTTTAAATACTTGCTCGAAAGCTAAAAATTTTAGGATTCCTAAATTAACTGAAGGATGAAAACGCAAACCGCCTTTATAAGGTCCAATTGCACTATTCATTTCTATACGAAACCCTCTATTTACTTGAATTGAACCCTTGTCATCTAACCAAGGCACACGAAACATAATAACACGTTCCGGCTCAACCATACGTTCTAACAACATTGCATTGCTGTACTTTGGGTTTTTTTCAATAAATGGAATTACTGTTTCAGCTACCTCTGTAACGGCCTGAATAAACTCTGGCTCATTGCCATTTCGTACTCTTACACTTTCTACAAAAGCGTTAATTTTTGCCTGCATCGCGGTGATTTTTAATAGTGATTATTATGCAAACGTAAAGCTTTTTTTCTTTTAGTACAATCAAAAAAATTAGTTTCTAAAAGTGTACTTTTTACGTTAAATTGAAATCCTAAGTCTTTGCATAAAGATTTCCAGGAAGGGTTCTTACTAAGCCTTTAAGCTCTAATTGCAATAATACTTGCATGATTATAGGAATGCTTAGTTTTGCTTGCAAAGCAATCATGTCCATATTTAACTTTTCTTTACTGGCTAATATACCCATTACCTCTTGTTCGTCTCTATCCAAATCTAAAAACAGTGATCCTTGCTTACTTTCATTCTTCGGAACCTCTTTATCCCAATTCATTAAGTACCCTATATCTGCGGAAGATTGAACCAAGGCAGCTTGGTTCCTTCGAATTAAATTATTGCATCCTTCAGAATTCACATCTCCTACTCTACCGGGCACAGCAAACACATCTCTACTGTAAGAATTGGCAATATCGGCTGTAATTAAGGCACCCCCTTTCTTACGAGCTTCTACAACTAAAGTAGCGTCTGCTAAGCCCGCAATTATTCTATTTCGTTTCGGAAAATTTTCTCTATTTGGAGGTGTACCACTCATAAAATCGGAAAGCAAACCCCCTTGTTTCTGAATTTCTTTTGAAACTTGAGAATGAAGTTGAGGATATATTCTATCCAGACCGTGCGCTAATACAGCTAAGGTTGGTACATTGTATTTTAAGCATGCTTTATGGGCGGCAATATCAATACCGTAAGCCAAACCACTCACAACTAATACATCGTCAAAATCGCTAAGGCCCTCTATTATACCCTCCGTAGAATGTTTGCCATAATCGGTAGCTCTTCGCGTTCCAACAATGCTGATGATTTTTTTGGCATTTAAGTCGATAGTACCTTGGGTGTAAAGTAGTATTGGAGCATCTCCACATTGTTTTAAACGAAAAGAATAATCATCGTCTAAAAAATAAATTGGTTTTATGTTATTTTGATCCATAAAGGTCATCTCAAACTCTGCCGCAGACAGTAAATCTTGAGAGACAATTGAATTGGCTATAACGCTCCCTATACCTGGTATAAGTAATAAGTTTTTTTTGGATTCTTTAAATACAGCTTCGGCTCCACCGCAATATGCAATGAGTTTTTTTGCCGAAACATCTCCAACCTTGGGAAGCAAGGTTAGCGCTATTTGATACATTTTTGCTAAATTCATACAAGAAAAACCTATTTTTGGAGAATATCATTAAAAACATGCCAAGATTACATTTTCATTTACTTTTGTTCTCCTTACTGTCTAGCTTACTCTCATTAGCTCAGGTAACTGTTTCTGGACATATAAGTAATCAGGATAGTAAAGAACCAATATCAAATGTACATATTATTTACGATAATGGTAAAGGTACTTTTACAGACCTTGATGGGTATTTTGAAATAAGTCTTAGTGCAGACTCACACCAATTGGTCTTTCGACATCTAGCTTTTAAAACAAAAACCTTAAACCTAAGCTTAATTAATAACAGCCCTGAGTACATAGAGCTGAGATTGAAAACAAAATACGATCAGCTAGAAACCGTTGTTTTAAGTGCTGGAAAATTTGAACAAAGACTTGAGGATATTAGCGTTTCTTTAGATCTGATTAAGGGCAAAACCATCGACTATCAAAACAATTACAATATAGAACGTAGTATTGCACAAGCTCCGGGAGTTCATATTATTGATGGACAAATTAACATACGAGGCGGAAGTGGCTGGAGTTATGGAGCCGGCTCTAGAGTTTTAGTTTTACTAGATGGCTTGCCTTTAACCAACGCTACAACTGGAGCTGTACAATGGGAACTTATTCCGGCAGAAAACATCGAACGTTTCGAAATTATTAAAGGAGCGTCGTCCGTTCTATTTGGTTCTTCGGCTTTAAACGGCGTAATTAATATAACGAGCAAAAAACCGAATACGAAACCACAAACTACAATTTCAGCTTACAACACCTACTTCGACAAAGCGAAAAGAGCCTCCTTAAACTGGTCGGGACCGGCAAACATTAGGCTCAATGAATATGGAGTAAATTTTAGCCACAGCCAAAAGCGAAAGAATCTAAGCTACAGTTTTGGTTTTCAAGCACACAATAGCGAGGGATTTCAAGGACTCTTAGACACCTTAAGAACAGAAACCGACACGGTTCCAAGAATACATCATTTAGGAAACGATCGGATTCGTTTGTTTTTAAATACCCAAGTAGTTTCTAAAAAGTTAAAAGGTTTTGAGTACGGCTTAAACACTTCCTATTTAAGATTTAACGAAGCCGACGGCTTTTTATACCTGAGCGATTCTTTAGGATATTCACCCTTTAGCGAAGACAAGTTTACCCTTTTTAAAAGTGCTCAAGTAAACATAAATCCAAAACTTTCCTATTTAAACACACGTAATAACACAAAACACAATTTACAAGGGAGTTTGTTACAAACCAATTTTAATCCTAACGGTAACGAGAAATTGAACAACTACATTGCTCTATATTCAGAATACTTATTCCAAAAATATTCTGAAAACAATACGTGGACATCAGGAATGAATGTAAATTATTTTGTGGGATTGTCCGATTTTTTTGAAAGCGACCGAAATGGTGTCAACTATGCTATATTTTCGCAATTCGATCGTACTAAAGGCCCTTTTTTATACAGCCTTGGAGCTAGATATGAGGCCTACAACGTAAGAGACAAAAGAGAAGGTAAACCCATTTTTAGAGGAGGGATAAACTACCAAATAAACGATCGGAATTTCTTGAGAGCATCCATCGGACAAGGCTATCGATTTCCATCGATGTATGAGTTGTTTTTGTATAGAGATGCAGGGAAAATTGCCATTTTCTCGAATCCTGAACTAAAAGCAGAAACTGGTTATACCGCAGAAATTGGATTTAAGCACAAATGGGTTTTAAACAGCTCTTTTAAAACGTACTTCGACGTGGCAGCTTTTCAAATGCTTTACAACGATATGATAGAGTACAGTTATGGTTTATGGGGAGACTCTACTAGACGCAACCCTTTGGGAATTGGATTTAAACCTATTAATGTTGGTCAAACTAAAATTACTGGATTCGATTTATCTATACTCTCCGAAGGAACTATAGGTAAATGGGATATTTATACTAGAATGAGTTATACCTATGCTGTACCAATTGCAACAAAGCCAAATAATATATACGGATCTTACAACGATAGACTAGATGACCTGGTTCAAAATTTTATTGACCAAGGATTAATTGACCAAAGTCTGGTTGGTGTAATCGAACAAATTGCCGAAGAAGAAAGTTTGCTCTCCTACAATTCAACCTCATCGAACCCAGAAAGTAAAACATTAAAATACAGGTACCGTCATATAGCAAAATTAGACTTAGGAATTACAAGAGGAAAATGGACTATCGGATCTCATCTCCACTATAATTCGTTTATGGAAAACATAGATCAACTTTTTGAAAGCGGTGCTTTCAATGCCGAAGTTACCGACATTTTTACACTCGCAGATGCGAACATATATGATATGGGAATAAAAAGATCAAGAGAAAAACTTAGTTCGGGCGATTTTATTGCAGATTTTAGACTCTCGTATGATTTCACTAAATTTTTAAACCTTCAATGCTTGATTGAAAATGCAGGAAATAGAGAATATCAAATTCGACCCGGTTCCATTGGTGCGCCTCGTACATTTTCATTTAAGGTAACTTCAAATTTCTAAGCTTCATAAGATGAAAAAAATAATCTCTCTCATAAGTCTTAGTTTCTTGGTTTGCACAACCTGGGCACAAAATATAGTTAGTGGTAAGGTAACTTATAAGGCAGAAGAACTTATTGGTGTAAACATCTCGGCTATTGATATACCTGGAGTAGGTTCTGTAACAGATGCTAAGGGGAATTACTCAATAAAAATGCCTTTAGGTTGTACTAATTTACTGTTTCAATACATAGGATTCGAAAATAAAACAGCCCAGGTTTGTATTTCAAAAAATCAGCTAATTAGCCTTGATGTAAGTTTAAAAGAATCGTCTGAAGTTTTGGGTACTGTAGTTGTTTCGGCCGGAAAATTTGAACAGCGTATTGAGGAGGTTACCGTTTCTATGGATGTTATAAAACCCAGTTTAATAGAAAACAAAGCAGCAGCATCAATAGATAAAACAATAAACCAAGCCCCCTCTGTACATATAGTAGATGGACAAGCAAACATAAGAAGTGGAAGTGGCTGGAGCTACGGAGCAGGATCTAGAGTTATGGTTATGGTAGACGGCATGCCTTTAATGAGTGGAGATCAAGGAGCCGCAGAATGGCAGTTAGTTCCGATGGAAAACATAGCTCAAATTGAAATTATTAAAGGCGCTTCCTCTGTTTTGTTTGGCTCATCGGCTTTAAATGGGTCTATAAATATTAGAACAAATTACCCAACTTCAGTACCTGTAAATAAATTAAGCATTACGCATACCGTTTACGGAAAACCAAAACGTGAAGCCATTCATTGGTACAAGGGTGGTTATACATCAGCCAATAACATATCCTATTTTCATTCGCATAAAAAAAACAATCAAGATTTTGTTTTAGGTGCAAACATCTATTACGATGGAGGTTACGTTCAAAAAGTGATTAGTAAAAGAGCTCGTATAAACTTAGCCCACACCACTTATTCTAAAAAAGTTGAGGGTTTAAGCTATGGAGTAAAAACCAATTTTATGCGAAGTAAAATTGGCGATGCCATTATGTGGGAACACGATACGCTTGCTTATTTAGCTTTAGATAACGATCCTGGGTTTAAAAACAACGGTTACATAAGTATAGATCCATTTATTACCTACAGCAATCCGGAAAAGGGAATCAAACACAGTTTAAACACAAGGTATTTTAGAGTTAATATATATCCTGGCTATACGGATTCGATCAAACTTTCAAATTCTCAAGCAAGGAGATATTCTACTGTTTATTTTGCCGATTATCAATTTCAAAAACAACTAAAGGAGTTTTTTACACTTACATCTGGCTACACTTTTAAGTACTGCAAAGGGCAAGACAGAGAAGTATACGGCAAGCATCAAAACATAAATCATTCGTTGTACTCCCAAGCAGATTTTAAATACAAACGCTTAAACCTATCTCTTGGAGGACGTTTTGAGCATTTTAAAAACAATTCCGAAACTTATAACAAACCTATAATTAGAACAGGTATTAATTACAAACTAGCAAAGGCAACTTATTTAAGAGGCTCTTATGGTGAAGGTATTCGATTTCCATCTATGCTCGAGCGCTTTGTTACCTACAATACCGGACCTGTTTACATTTATCCAAGTTCCGAATTGAAACCTGAAACTGGGTGGAGTTCTGAAATTGGGATAAAACAAGGTGTGAAAATTGGAGATTGGAGAGGTTTTATAGATTTGGCAGCTTTTATTATGGAATACGATGACATGATGGAATTTAGTTTTGGATTATGGGGTCCACAGACAGACGGCTTAGGTGGTTTGGGTTTCAAATCCATAAACATTGGGAGGTCTCAAATAAAAGGACTCGAAATTGCTGTTGCTGGAGAAGGTGCAATCGGTAGCGTTGAAATTACTGCTTTGGGAAGTTACACTTTTACGGCTCCAATAATTGATGATAAAAATGATGTATATTATACCGACAGCACAGGAGTAGCATTAAATTATTTACAAACCAGCTCCGATACCAGTGGCTTATTAAAATACCGATACCAACACCTAGCAAAATTTGATTTTAATGCCCAATACAATAGACTTAGCTTTGGGTTTTCCTTTAGATATAATAGTGCCATGGAGAATATAGACTCCATTTTTGAATATCTGCAATTTGGAATTAAAGACTCTAGAGATCGACTAAACAACACAACTATCATTATTGACCTACGAATGGGATACGAGATAACAGAAAACAGTGCCATTTCTTTTAACATAGACAATTCATTAAACAGAGAATACTTGCAACGACCCGCTTCTTTAGGTCCACCAAGAACTTTCAGTTTACTCTATAAATTACAATTCTAAATGGAAATAATAGGCATCATACCCGCACGATTTGCTTCTACGCGATTCCCAGGAAAACCTCTTGCAGACATACATGGCAAAAGCATGATTAGACGTGTGTACGAGCAATGTGTAAAGGCTAAATTAGATCGAATTATTGTTGCTACCGATGATGCACGTATATACGACCACGTAAAAAACTTTGGTGCTGAGGTAGTAATAACCTCAACAGAACATCAAAGTGGTACCGATAGAATAGCAGAGGCAGCAAACATTCTTAAACTAAGCGCCGATACAATCGTACTAAATATTCAAGGAGATGAGCCTTTTATCAATCCAAACGACATCATCTCTTTAGGAAATTGTTTTAAAGTTGAAGGGACGCAAATTGCTACCTTAGTTAAAAAAATAACAGAGGTAGACGTTTTACTTAACCCCAATAGCCCAAAGGTAGTTTTGGCTCTTAATAATCAAGCCCTGTATTTTTCAAGAGAGGCGATTCCACATCTAAGAAACAAATCAAAAGAAAACTGGTTAGCGCTTAAAGAGTATTATCAGCACATAGGAGTCTATGCTTTTAAATGTTCTATTTTAAAAGAAATTTCGCTGTTAAAAACAAGTCCATTAGAACAAACGGAAGGCTTAGAACAATTAAGGTGGATTGAAAACAACTACACCATAAATACAGTGCAAACCAGCTCAGAATCTATAGCCGTAGACAGTCCAGAAGATTTAAGAAGAATCGACGAAAAATTCTTTTCGTAATCCCATTGCTTTTTTTAATTTAGCATTATGAAAATGGAAACTTATATAAGCGAACTATTGTACCGTCACGAATGTGTTATCGTTCCAGGATTAGGTGGTTTTATAACTAACTATCATCCAGCACAAATACATCCGGTTAGTCATACGCTTCGTCCTCCAAGTAAAAACATAAGTTTTAACAATCAATTACAAGCAAACGATGGTTTGTTGGCCAATTATATAGCAGACTCTGAAAATATTTCATTTGCAAGTGCACAACAAAAAATAGAGCATTTTGTAAAATCCATACAAAATGATTTAGCACACAAAAAAGAGGCTTCACTATCCAAAATTGGAGTTCTTAGTAACGATGCAAACGGATTAATTTCTTTTGAACCAGACACTTCATTAAACTATCTTTTAGATGCCTTTGGATTAGAGGAAATTCAAACACCCGCAATTCTCAGAAAGTCTAATACTTTAAGCATCTCAAAACAAGTAGCCAGAGGAACAAAAGAAATAGTTGCTAATAAAACAATCCTTAATTGGAAAGTAGCCGCTATTTTACTTCCCCTTATTGGCCTAAGCTCATACGTATCTTTACAACAGGAAGCTGTTAGTGATGCCTATGCAAACTACGCTTACCTGAACCCTTTTAAAGAAAAACCTGCAGCCCTTTACATTCCTCGATCAATAGAAATGGAAGAAAAAACTGTTGTTTTGTCTAAAACGGAAGTACCTAGCACTAGGGTTGATGCATCCAGTTTTACTTCTGTAGCAAAGGTTCACAGTGAAGAAACAACAAATAGCTACCATTTAATTGCAGGTTGTTTTTCTTCAAAAATGAATGCAAAAAACTTAGTAAACACTCTTAAAACGAATGGATTCGAGTCGACTATAATTGGTCAAAACCCAAAGGGTCTTTTTCGTGTTGCTTTCCAATCTTTCAGTACTAAAGAAAAAGCCCTTGAAGAAATGTTTAGTCTTAAATCTGCAGGCAAATCTACCTGGTTATTAAAAGAGTAGTTTAAAGCTATCTCTAAGCACCCCATTATCCTTTTTTACTTTACTGGCAGAAACCACATTCTATTTTAATCCATACGGGCTCGTGTATTCTTTTTTATAAAGTAATTCAGTGTATTAATCTTAAAACCTTTTTACAACTATTAAACTGCTTATTATCTTTGGGTTACAGTTTGATTTTACTGCTTAACAAGCATAAAACAACCCCCTTACTGTTAACTTATGTCTTTGTGTTTACATTAAAAGGTAGAAGTACTTATAAAAGACTTCATATAGTATAATCTTTTTGAAAATTGTATAATAGCACCAAAAGCTTAGCATCCTGTGGGGGGAAGTTAAACTAAATGGGTTATCAAAGGCGCAAATTGCGCCTTTTCTAAATTAGAATTTCTTCTTATCGATTTAAACTCTTCACCATTTATGGTACCGTTTAAAGCATACTCTTCCCCTTCTTATCTCTATATTTAAAGGTCTAAATCCGATGGATTTCATCGGCTATAAACAGATAATGGACTGTTTATTTGGCTCCTTTACAACTCTGGTAATACCCAAATTAATTTAATCAATAGTTAAATGCAGGCACGAACACATGTAAAACGCTCTTAAACTGGGTGTTATGAACAAAATTTAGCGTCTATATTAAAAAAAAATTACGATATAATGCTCTAAGACATATGCGTTAA
>Ga0257120_1002031_pt1 | contig 12646 bp, 10 predicted proteins | sample SI106_10metaG_FD_190153 | JGI IMG/M metagenome (GOLD analysis project Ga0257120, IMG submission 190153) | Marine microbial communities from Saanich Inlet, British Columbia, Canada - SI106_10 | ecosystem: Environmental > Aquatic > Marine > Inlet | place: Canada: British Columbia | collected... | reverse complement strand
AATGGCCTCAGCGCAAACCAACTACAAGGTATTTTAGATGGCGGTATCGATACTGCCCAAGGTAGTATTCAAATACGCGCTAATGCCCGTGAATACTTCTCTCGCGGCATTCAATTTGGCCTATACTGGGACAAAACAATTGGTGAAGTTAAACACCAATTGGAAGTGGGCTTAAGAGTACATCAAGACGAAGAAGACCGTTTACAACGTAACAGCACGTACCAGCAACTTAACGGGAAATTGCAACTCAATGACTTGGGTGAATTAGGTAATGCTGGAAATCGTGTACAAGAAGCACAAGCGTTAGCTATGCATATCTATGATCGCATCGAATTGGGTAATTGGGTATTCACACCAGGTTTACGCTTTGAAGATATCGAACAAAAGCGTACACGTTTCAACAATGGTGAAACACGCACGTTTCGCGATGATCGCAAAAACGACACGCAGGTCATTTTGCCAGGTTTAGGGGCACTATATAAAATGAATGACAATTTCACATTAGTAGCCGGTGCGCATAAAGGATTCACTGCCCCAAGCAACTCATCTGGGGTACGAGAAGAAGAAGCGATTAACTATGAATTTGGTTTTCGTTTTGCCAATAATACACTTAATGCAGAAGCCATTTATTTCTTAAGCGACTATGATAATTTATTAGGTGAGTGTACCGCTTCTTCAGGCAGTGACTGTGAAATTGGTGACGCCTTTAATGGTGATGCGGCAACAGTGCAAGGTATTGAATTTGTTCTAAAAACAGAACTGACTGAATTTAATAACATCAGCGTTCCACTTAATATCACCTATACCTATATCGACAGTGCATTTGATACAGACATCGCCGACACTGCTTTTTTTGGTGATGTGAGCGCGGGTGACTCCATCCCTTATATTCCAGAAAACCAAGGTCAAGTATCTCTTGGCTTAGAAGGCAATAATTGGTCTGCTTACGTCAATGGTGTATACGTTGACGCAGTATGTGTAAAAGCGTCTTGCGCAGCGTTTGAGAAAACGGATAGTAGCTTGACTGTGGATATCAGTGCTAACTACCAAGTATCTGATGCGCTGAAACTATTCGCTCGCATCGAAAATTTAACTGACGAACAAAATATAGTCAGTAGACAACCTTATGGGGCTCGCCCTAACAAAACACAGACGTTTTCGGTTGGTGCGCAATATAGTTTTTAACGGTTGCTAATAAAAGCTTCGAGCGTAAAAATAGATGGATCTATATACAACCCAGCAAACGCTGGGTTTTACATTATTACGGTTTTTTTAGTGATGAAATGAACCTAACACTTTGTTTTAAATAGCTTGGGGTAGTGATGAAAATAATCGGCTTGATTGGAAACATGAGTTATGAGTCAATGGCGAGTTATTATCAATTCATTAACCAAAGTATTAAAAAATAGTTAGCTAGATTGCATGCTACAAAACGTGTCATGGTCAGTGTTGACTTCGCAGAAATAGAAGCTTTACAACATCACGTTAATGTGCAAAAAACCGTGGATATTTTATCTGCTTTAGCTAAGTCGCCTGAAGCAGCGTGTACTGATTTTTTTTCTAATCTCTACCAATACTGTGCATAAAGTAGCATCACAAGTTTCTGACGTTGTGAATATACCTTTACTGCATATTGCTGATGCTACTGGTGCACAACTTATATCAGATAATTTAAATACAACCGGGCTGTCTGGTAAAAAGTTCACTGTGCAATAGGGCTTTTACAAAGACAGGTAACTGATAAATTTTCGATTAATGTGTTGGTTCCCACTGACGATAAGCAAGAGATTATTTATCGCGTTATATACCAAGCGTTATGTTTGGATATAGAAGACAAGCAATCCCGCGGACAATATTTAGATATCATACAAAATTTAACCCCGCGAGATGCGCAAGGGATCATTTAAGGCTGTACAGAGATAAGTTTATTACTGGATAAAAGCCATACAAAAAATACACTTTATGACACTACATTTATTCATACACTTGCTGCAGTTGAAAAAGACTTAAAATAAATAATATTTTATTTTGCATAAATTTCAATTGGTTGCAGATTAAAATACAATTAATTTAGACCTTATCATTGAAAAACAATATGTAATCTACATATATATTATGTTGACGCCGAAAGGGTTGACACAGAAACATAGGACTTGTTTCTTACGTGTAATCTCACATTAGATAACACAGCCCATACTGGGTTTGGTGATAGGAAATCCATACCAAAAACGTCGCCGAATATTCGGGACAAATTAAATTTTATATTGCTTAATTTACGAGGATATACACAATGCGTAACATCGATTTATCTCCACTTTACCGTTCTTTCATTGGTTTTGATCACTTAGCATCAATGATGGACACTGCGTCAAAAAACGAAAAACAATCTACTTACCCTCCCTACAATATTGAATTATTGGCTGAAGATAAATACCGTATTACTATGGCTATTGCTGGATTTGCTAAAGATGAAGTGAGCATAGAAGTGCAAGAAAATACCTTACAGGTCATTGGCATTAAAGTAGCAAAAGACAATAAAGACGCTTCCACTAAGGAAGAACGTAAGTTTCTACACAAAGGCATATCAGAGCGAAGTTTTGAACGTAAATTCCAGCTAGGAGATCACGTTAAAGTATTAGCTGCTGACTTAGAAAATGGCTTATTACATGTTGATTTAGAACGTGTGGTGCCAGAGTCGAAAAAGCCAAGAAAAATAGAGATAGGTAGTAAGCTGATTGAAAATATCAAATAAACTTTAAACAACTCTCCCTGAATTAACTGTTAACAATAACGGCGCCCAGTGAGCGCCGTTTTTTTACATTGAACAAACGAATAACTTAGCGGTATAAAACTAAAATATTCATGACTGACAATATTATCAATGATGCAAATGTCAGCAACATGCCAGATATCCTTTGCCAACTCGATCCAGAATGTCTACGTAACCCAAATGCATGAAGAAAACGGCCAGATAACAACGCAGTACCCGCCAGATGTAAAATAATGGGGGGACTTAGGTTTACCTCGGCGACAAAAAGCAAGATAAGTACAATGGGTGTATATTCGCTAAAATTGCCATGGGCACGGATAACTTGTTGGAAGTGATGGTCACCTCCATTACCAAGGGGTATCTTTTTACTAAACCGACCTTTAATAACGAGAACGGAAAGATATAAAAATAAGATACCCAATAACCCTGCATAAAAAGCTGTAATGGGGGTATGCATACAATCACTCCAACAAATAAAAAAAAGCCACAAAAAAGCCCACTATACGCAGGCTTCAATCAAACTAAAATAAAGTTTAATTAACTTAATAATGTCTCTAACTGACTGCTGACAAGTTGAACAGCTTGAGTGCCATCCATCTTATGGTAAGCACAATCGCCCTCAGCAGCTAACTGAGTATAATAATTAACTAATGGTTTAGTTTGCTCGTGATAAATACCAAGACGTTTACGTACAGTCTGTTCTTCATCGTCTGGACGAATAGCTAAGTCATCACCCGTCTGGTCATCTTTTCCTTCAACCATCGGTGGATTATAGCGAAGATGATACACTCTGCCAGAATCAGGGTGAACTCTGCGACCGCTCATACGTTCTACAATTACTTCGTCGCCCACATCAAATTCGATAACATGATCGATTTTTATTCCAGCGTCTTGCATTGCATCAGCTTGTGGAATAGTGCGTGGAAAACCGTCTAGCAAAAAACCTTTTGCACAATCAGCTTGGGTTATACGTTCTTTTACCAAACCAATAATCAATTCGTCAGAAACGAGTTTACCTTCATCCATTACACGTTTTGCAGCTATACCAAGCTCTGAACCAGCCTTTATCGCTGCGCGTAACATGTCGCCAGTTGAAATTTGTGGGATCCCGAACTTACCCATTAAAAATTGGGCTTGGGTACCCTTACCTGCACCAGGAGCACCAAGAAGAATAATGCGCATGCTGTGTCCTCTGATCAATAACTTGATTTAAAAAGTAGGGGCGCAACTTTACACATTCAACTTTAAAGTTACAACAGTATTAAGGCTTTAAATATAAGACATAGGTCGTATAAAACAAACTTTTAAGCCGTTAATACAAAAACGGGCATCTAAGCCCGTTTTTATTATCTTAATGTAAGCCTTAATGGGCCTATTTAGCTAAGCTTAATAGTAGCTTGTTCAAGTTTTGCACAAAGCTAGCTGGGTCCTTCAAACTGCCTTGTTCTGACAATGAAGCTTGATCAAACAACACACCAGTCCATTGAGAAAACTGCTCTTCATCTTGCACATCAGCCAATAATTTAACTAATTGATGTTCAGGATTCATTTCAAAATGGTACTGCGCTTCAGGTACAGGTTGACCTGCAGCCTGCATCAACTTGATCATTTGAGTGGTCATACCTTGTTCATCTGCGACGATACAAGCAGGGGAGTCTGTTAAGCGATGAGTAAATTTAACATCTTTCACTTTGTCGCCTAATGCAGTTTTAACACGTTCAGCTAAACCTTCAACCTGTTTTTCTGCTTCTTCTAAAGCCTTTTTACTGTCTTCGTCATCTAAATCACCCAAATCTAATGCACCATGGGTGATGGATTGAAACGATTTTTCATTGAAGTCAGTTAAGTGAGACATTAACCACTCATCTACGCGATCAGCCATTAACAACACTTCGATACCTTTTTTACGGAAGATTTCGAGATGTGGGCTAGATTTAGCTGCTTTATAGTTATCTGCAGTGATGTAGTATATTTTCTCTTGTTTTTCTTGCATGCGACCAATGTAGTCAGCAAGAGAAACTGTTTGCGCTTCAGAGTCTGTACTCGTTGAAGCAAAACGCATCAAACCAGCCACTTTTTCTTTGTTGGCTTGATCTTCAGCTGGACCTTCTTTTAACGCGTTACCAAACTCAGCCCAAAATGCCTGATACTTTTCAGGATCATTTTTAGCGGTTTTTTCAAGCATCTGTAATACACGTTTCGTGCAACCTTGACGCATTGCTTGGGTGACTTTGTTGTCTTGCAAAATTTCACGAGACACATTCAGCGGCAAATCATTTGAATCCAACAAACCTTTTACAAAACGAAGATAGGTAGGCAACATTTGTTCTGCGTCATCCATAATGAAAACGCGTTGTACATAAAGCTTAAGTCCGTGTTTATGATCACGGTTCCACATATCAAACGGTGCTTTGCTCGGGATATATAACAAGCTAGTGTATTCCGTTTTACCTTCAACTTTATTATGCGACCACGTCATGGGATCACTGAAGTCATGCGATATGTGTTTATAGAATTCTTTGTATTCGTCTTCGCTTACATCAGACTTATCACGGGTCCAAAGAGCAGTCGCTTTGTTTACCGCTTCCCAAAATGCCGGCACAGCAGGAATTTTAGTGTCATCAGGTCCATCACGCTCAGGCTCTTCTTCTTTGAACATTTTGACAGGAATGCTGATGTGGTCAGAGTACTTGCTCACAATTGAACGTAAACGCCAATCGTCCAAAAATTCTTTTTCATCTTCTTTTAAGTGCAGAGTAATTTCTGTACCGCGATCTGCTTTTTCGATATCGGCAATAGTAAACTCACCTTCACCAGCTGATTGCCATTGCACGCCTTGTGCCGTGTCATCACCAGCAGCACGAGTGCGCACAGTAACGTTATCAGCAACGATGAATGCAGAGTAAAAACCCACACCGAATTGACCAATAAGTTGCGAATCTTTGGCATCGTCACCAGACAATTTACCAAAGAATTCTTTAGTTCCAGACTTAGCGATCGTACCAAGATGTTCAATCACATCGGTTTTATTCATACCAATACCATTATCGGCAATGGTAATAGTGCCAGCGTCTTTATCGATACTGAGCTTCACGTGTAAATCACCATCGCCTTCGTATAAGCTGTCATTAGACAGGGCTTTAAAGCGTAATTTATCTGCAGCATCGGCCGCATTTGAGACTAATTCACGTAAGAATATTTCTTTGTTTGAGTAAAGCGAATGGATCATCAATTGAAGTAATTGTTTTACTTCGGTTTGAAATCCATGAGTTTCTTGATGGGCTGATTCAGCCATAGCCAAGTGTCTCCTGAGTTGTAGTTACTTGAATGATGATTTGTAGATGAGGTCGGTTAGTTAGTTTTCAAGGATAACAACATAATTTGTTTTTATTTGGAGGAAAAACAGGCAGGGTTGATGATGTTTGATTAAACAAGTTCAGACACTGTTATCCCAGAGAGCGTATTGTTGACCACATTGGATGCAACAGATTCACTTGCCAAATAAGTTATTACTCCCAGACACTTAAATGTCTCTGCGCCCAGCGAAAGCATGAGTCAAGGTATTGCCATCAATAAATTCTAACTCACCGCCAACAGGCACTCCATGAGCAATACGGCTAGCTTTAATAGCTTGGTTTTTACACATTTGCGCAATGTAATGTGCAGTAGCTTCACCTTCTACAGTGGGATTGGTTGCCAAAATCACTTCTTTGATATCGTCATTTTCAAATATCTGGGATAACTGTTCTAAGCCGATGTCCGCCGGACCAATACCGTCTATGGGCGATAAGTGCCCCATCAATACAAAATAGCGGCCTTTAAATTCCAGGGTTTGCTCAACAGCCAGCATATCTTGAGGAGATTCCACAATACACAATGTTTGATTTTCTTGTCGCTTGGGGTTGGCACAAATGTCACACAACTTATTTTCACAGAAGGTACGGCACTGCTCACAATGTTTGACGTGTTCCATGGCATTGTGCAATACATGGCTTAGCTGAAGAGCACCTTGGCGATTTCGCTCCAAAAGATGAAACGCCATACGTTGGGCGCTCTTAGGTCCTACTCCTGGTAATATCTTAAAGGCGTCAATCAATTCTTTAATTAAGGGGCTAAACTGCATCCATCACCTACGTTTTTTTGCTTATAGTTAGTATTGCGCAGCTACTGTCTTAAAAAGGCATTTTAAAACCAGGAGGTAAAGGCATTCCACCCGTCACATCAGCCATTTTTTCTTTAGTGGTTTCTTGCACACGTCTTACGCCATCATTAAAAGCTGCAGCGACTAAATCTTCGATCATCTCCTTATCATCTTCCATAAGACTTGAGTCGATATCAACCCGACGTACTGCATGACTGCATGTCATTGTGACTTTAACCAACCCTGCACCAGACTCACCTGTGACTTCCATTTTAGCTAACTCTTCTTGGTTTTTTTGCATGCGCTCTTGCATTTGTTGCGCCTGCTTCATCATGTTACCCATTCCACCTTTCATCATAATCTGTCTCTCTTTGTGTAAAATAAATATTTAATTTTGGCCGTCTATCTAGCTTGAATACTTTGTTTGTCTATCTTGGCAGCAAACTGTTTTTGTAACAATTGAATGCCGGGATCACTTTTCACCACTTCTCGGGCATATTCATTACGCACTTGATTCACTTTTAATTGCAAGGCATATGGGGAGTTAATGGGTTTTCCAAGCTCAATTTCAAGTTCAATAGGCTCATTAAGTGCTAAACAAAGGGCATCTTTGAGCTGTTGCTGAGCTGTATCTGAAATAAGATGTGCCTTTGTTTCTAAAAGTATCAATCTAACGGTGTTACCTTGTTTATTAAAAGTAGAGTGTAAAGCTAATTGTTTTGTCAATGCGGTCACTTGCATATCTTCAATCAACCTACTCCATCCATCAATTTGTAACGCTTTTTGGACTTTTTGTTTGTTAGGCAAAAAAGCTGATACCTCTAAGGTGACATCGCCAACATTATCTTCATCTAAATGAGCATAAGAATCGAAATACTCAGTTTCTTGTAACGTTTTTTCTGCTGAAAAAGGACTGTTCATGGGTGTTAGCAAAGTTGGAGCAGAAGGGGTAACTAAGGGGGTAACCGCTGCTGAAACTGGTGACTCGTTTTCAACTGACCATGGCGGTAAATCATCTGTTTCATGGTCTACACTGGAAGATGAAATTTGTGGTTCCGAAATAGATGCTGATGGGGGAATATCCTGACCTGGCTTTTTATCATTGGCCACATCAGCTTTAATTTCAGCTTCTTGGTTTTGATTACGGATCGAAGCTAAATTGAATGGTGTAAAACTTTCAGACTTTTTTACCTGTTCAGCCCCTTCCCCCGCTTCACGTTGGCTTTGTTTAAGCTTATTACGAAGTGCTATTAAATCAGCGGTAGAGGTATTTGGTTTTGTATCAGTTTGCTGATGAGGATGTGCCTGAGGGATCTGTGTTTGTATTGCATCATTTTTATAACCCGATGTGTGATGTTCAATGTCAAAACCTCCATGGCGTTGTTCTTCCAACGAAACGGGTTGATATTGGTCATAATCTATTGGTTGATGACCAAAATTTTCTGCCTGTTCCATAATATCTTCCTGCTGAGCAAATAATTCAGCGTCCGAAGATTTTCCTTGTCCATCCTGTAATCTACTTTGATCTTGATTTGGTTCAGATGAAAGCTCGGGTGAAAGCTCGGGTGAAAGCTCGGGTAAAAGCTCGGGTAAAAGTTCAGATGAAGGCTCAGCACTTAACGTTTCATCAAGCACAGGATTATTTTCAGCTATGACTTCACCTGGTTCGCTTTGTTGACCCGAAGATTCAACACCAGATTCAACTAGTGTAGCGCTTTGGTTTTTCATCTCATCAGAGTTATGTGTTGTGAGATCAGTAGATAACGTTCCTAATGTGACATTGTCTATTATTTGACTGGTGGGTTGTTTAAAACCCCCTTCAACATCTTGAGTTAAGGCAACGATGTCTAGTGCGTCTAACTTTACATTATTCGGACAAAAAGCCAGCATGCGCAACAATGTCATTTCCAGCCCTGTCCTGGCATCGGCAGCATGGGGTAAGTCTTTTTTACCTGTCAGGGCAATTTGATAGAGTAATTGAACTTGTTCAGCAGGTACAGATTTGGCCAATTGGAAAATAGCTCTGGCAGAAATCGTTTCTAATTTACATGCATCGGGCACAAATTGTGTCAGAGCAATTTGGTGCAGCAGGCTCATAATTTCAGCCAAGACCAACCCATAGTCGGGAGCCTGGTTAGCCATCAATTCGACTTGCTGCATGACTTTGCCGCTGTCTTTTTTCACCAAGGAATGAACCAGTTTGAGCACTTGGTTTTTATCCATTAGCCCCAGCATATCGGTGACTGTTTGTATCCCAACTACACCATTACCTTGAGCGATGGCTTGATCTGTCAAACTTAACGCATCGCGCATACTACCTTGGGCAGCTCTCGCAAGCTGGTTGAGCGCGTCTTTGTCAAATACAATGCCTTCTTCGCCAAGTACAAAGCTTAACTGCTGGCAAATTTGTGAACGAGACAGGGCTTTAAGATTAAATTGTAAACAACGGGATAAAATCGTAACGGGTAGTTTTTGTGGATCAGTGGTCGCCAACAAAAATTTAACGTGAGGCGGCGGCTCTTCGAGGGTTTTCAGCAAAGCATTAAAACTATGCTTCGACAACATGTGCACTTCATCTATTAAATAGACTTTATAACGTCCACGACTGGGTTTATATTGAACGTTATCTAACAACTCTCGAGTGTCTTCCACTTTTGTACGAGACGCAGCATCTATTTCAAGTAAATCAATAAAATTGCCGTTTTCGATTTCTTTACAAGTACTGCATTGACCACAAGGTTTAGCACTTAGACCTTGTTCACAGTTTAAACTTTTTGAAAAAATCCGAGCAATGGTGGTTTTACCTACACCCCGCGTACCAGTAAACAGATAAGCATGGTGCAGTCTATTATTATCAAGTGCATTAGAAATGGCAGTAACGACATGTTCTTGCCCTACTAATTCCCCAAAACAATTAGGTCGCCATTTTCTAGCTAAAACTTGATAACTCATTTACTTAGTTACTCACCGTCGAATTCACAAATAGAAAAACTGGTAACACCATAATCGATAAGTTTTTGATTACCACCAAGTTCTGGTAATGAAATAACAAAACCAGCGTGTTCAACCACACCGCCCAAGCGCCTGATCAAATTAGCCGTAGCGATCATAGTACCGCCAGTTGCCAACAAATCATCCATCATCAATACTTTCTCGCCGGGTTTTACTGCATCCCTATGGATTTCTAGACAATCAGTACCGTATTCAAGTTCATAACTTTCACTTATCACTTCGCGAGGCAGTTTATTTGGCTTACGCACCGGAATAAATCCGATCCCTAATTCAATGGCTAAAGGCGCACCAAACAAAAATCCACGAGCTTCAGTACCCGCAACTTTATCAAAACCCATTGGCGCATAATGCTTCAATAATATTTCAATACTGGCTGAGTAGGCTTTATGATCTTCTAAAACCGAGGTCACATCACGAAACATGATCCCAGGCTTAGGATAATTAGGAACGGTTTTAATAACCGATTTTATATATTCGGCGGGCACGAATTTCCCCGTAAATTAATAAGGTTAAAAAGAGTAATTGCGGATATTATAGGTAAAAAACGAACCAACCCAGTATGACATGCATTAATGGTAATGCTAACAGAACGCCTAAGGCGGCAAACAAATAGCCCCAATTAAATGGGTCGTGAGGACTGTTACTATCTTGCATTACTGCACTCCAGACTTAAAGGGTAAACACCCTTAAAAACAACTAAATTTGAATTTGGATATTAATCCATAGCTTAATAAATTGATAGTCCTAAAAAGTTATGCCCGTGATAACTATCCAAAAATTCTGGAGCTGTATGGCGCTAACAGGGATATATACTGCTGCAAGTTAAAACCGTTAAGTGCGAAGCTTTTTATCCTTATTGTCGAACAAATTCAGTCAACAAAGATATCAGGAAAAGATGTAAGATTTATTCGTCTACAGGAAATAATATTTCTTGTTTTAATAACTGCTTTAGCACTTGTTGAAGTGACTCGGTGATTTGTTGAACGTCAAGTTGCGGCATGGCGGCAATCATCGTTTTACTCAGGAAGTCAATGCTGGCCACTCCTTGTTGCGCAATTATACTTAACAAGTGCGCAGATACAGCATTAACGAGTGTGAAATTCACATCGTCTGTCGCATCTCGATAAATCACTAGATACACCACTTCATTAGTCTGTGTAGGTTTAAAATCAGAACTTATTTGATGAACCGGATATTGGTAACTGACCAAGCTTGCTAAGTCTGACATCTGAACTTGGATTACCTGTGAATGCCCGTCCCAAACATTAGCTATTTGACTCGATTGGCGCACACTAACGTCTAACTCCAGCCATTCGTAATGTGCTAATTCGAGCATAAAGACCGGATCACTCTCGGTTAATGCATATTCACCGCTTAAGTATTCGACAAATTCCTTACTGATATCAATAAAGTAAGGAGAGCGGCATGTATGCTCAATAAAAAACTTTCGCGCCAATACTTGCCATTGTTTTTCTGAATATAAACTCTCTAAGACAGGAAATCCTGAACTGAGGAAACCCAAAATATTGTTAAAAAATAAATCTCGATATATTTTTAAACGGCGGTCTTCGATCTCTCCATCAAATGGATGGGCTTGAGGGTTTTTTATATGCTGAATAAAAGCACGTTGTGTTTTTATCAGTGACGTCATTAGGCGCTATATTGTTTGGTGTGCTGGGCAGATACTTGCTGCTGAATAGTTCTGATTTTTTCCATTTCTAATAATAATTCATTAATGGGTGGGATATTAAAGTCTCTTTCTAACAACGTTGGAAAAACACCATGGATCTCATAGGCCTTTTTAAGTAATTGCCAAACAGGTTCAATCACATCTGCACCGTGGGTATCAATTTTTAAATCATCAGCTTCATCATAGTGCCCTGCGATATGCCCATATACAATTTTACCGCTGGGCATAGCAGCTAAGAAAGCTTCGGCATCGTAGCCGTGGTTAATAGAATTGACATAAATATTATTCACATCGAGTAACATCAAACAACCCGATTCATTCAATACCGATAGTGTGAATTCTTGTTCGCTCATCTCTTGTCCAGGTGCGGCATAATAGGACACATTTTCTAATAGCAACGGCCGCTCAATAATATCTTGTACTTGTTTAACCCGCTCAATTACATGTTTAACTGCTTCTTCGGTGAAAGGAATAGGCATCAAATCATACAGGTGGCCTTGACCCGAACAGTAACTTAAATGTTCACTGTAATACAAAATATGATGTCTATCTAAGAACGCTTTCACCTTTTTCACAAAGTTGATATCAAGGGTATCAGGGCTGCCAATAGACAATGACAAACCGTGGCTAACAAAATTACAGGCAGAGGTAAATTGGTTGAGGTTTTTCTGATACTTTCCCCCAAGAGGGATCCAATTTTCCGGCGCCACTTCCCAAAAATCGACAGAGCTGGGAATATCAGGTAAAAGCTCATTGAGCATTTCTCGGCGTAAACCTAAGCCTACCCCTGAAAGATGTTTATTGATCATTAGATGTGTCACCTGAATTTTTCTAAAATAAAGGCCGACATGAGCCGGCCTTTATCATTTAACTAAACCTAAGTTATTAAGCTTGGCCACCGCATTTACCTTCACCACATTTGCCTTCTTTCATAGTTTTGGCTGCTTTTTCGGCTTTATCTCCGCCACATTTACCTTCACCGCATTTGCCTTCTTTCATGGTTTTGGCTGCTTTTTCGGCTTTATCTCCGCCA
>Ga0257120_1002016_pt1 | contig 12707 bp, 7 predicted proteins | sample SI106_10metaG_FD_190153 | JGI IMG/M metagenome (GOLD analysis project Ga0257120, IMG submission 190153) | Marine microbial communities from Saanich Inlet, British Columbia, Canada - SI106_10 | ecosystem: Environmental > Aquatic > Marine > Inlet | place: Canada: British Columbia | collected... | reverse complement strand
TAAGATTAACGAATCTTCAATTGTTCGATTTGTATTCCGCTTTTGAAATACTTCGGATACAGATAATGGGTAACCCAAATATTGAATTTCACTAAATGAAGCAGCTTGTTCTGCACCTCTAGAATTGGCAACGATAGCCAAAAGTTTGGATGAAGAACCCTCTAAATTTAATTTAGAAAGTACTTCGGCAGTATCTCTCATTTGTGGAATCGCTTTGGGAGAAACAAATGAACCAAAATCGATGGTATGAAAACCAACTTTTAGTAGCGTATTTATATATTCTGCTTTAAGGTTCGTTGGTATAAAATTTTCGAAACCTTGCATGGCATCTCTAGGGCATTCTACAAGTTGTATCATTTTACAGAAATAATTTTTAATTCAGTTCTTCGATTTAAAGCTCGATCAGAATCAGTAGTATTTGAATTGAGTGGCTTAGACATTCCGTATCCTTTAATTAAAATACGTTGTTCTTTAATTCCTCTATGAACCAATGCCGTTTTTACAGATTTTGCTCTTTGCAGCGATAAGTCAAAGTTAAACTTCTGCGAGCCACTTGCATCAGTATGGCCACCAATCTCAACAACCATTAAAGGATTAGATTCCATAAATAACAGAATTTGGTTGAGTTCAACTTTTGAGGCATCTTTAAGCTTAAAAGCTTCTAATTCAAAAAATACATTGTCTAATCTTACTTGTTGACCTACCTGAATAGCGTGAAGTTTAAAATCTTTAACTAAGATACTTCCTTCATTTTGTATTTGAATATTTTCGGAGTAAAAAAGATAGTTCTTTTTACGAACTGTAAGTGCATAATCTGTTGAAGATGGTAAACAAAACATATAATTACCATCCTCATCAGAATCTGAACTTTTGAAAACTCTTCCAGAGCGTAAATCAACCAACTCAATTTCTGCTTTAATCGTTTTTTTTGTTTTAGCGTCTGTAATTACACCCTGTACATAGGCTACCTCAATAGCTCTAGATTCTTGAGGTAAGTCAAAGGTATACAAGTCTAAATCACTTCTACCTTCATTAAAATAAGCTGAAGCAAAATAAGCAGTTCGACCATCTTTAGCTACAATAAGTGAGTTTTCATCAGATGGTGAGTTAATTGGATAGCCTATATTTTTAACTTTGCCCCAATTCCCAGTAGCATCTAATCTAGATAGAAAAATGTCGAGACCTCCCATGCCCACAAATCCATCTGACGCATAATAAAGCGTTTGATTGTCCCAATGTAAAAAAGGCGAGATATCATTTTTTGATGTATTGATGTCCTTACCTAAGTTTTTAGCTTTGGTCCAAAATCCTTTAGAATTTTTATAAGAAACCCAAATATCTTTACCTCCTTGACCGCCTGGTTTGTTTGAAACAAAAAACAATTGACGACCGTCAGCAGAGATAGCCGGTTGAGATTCCCAGTGTTCAGTATTTATATTTGAACCTATATTTTCAGGTTCTGTCCAAGTATTATTTATAAAATTAGATGTATAAATATCACATCTACCGTAGGAATCTGGTCGAGAACAAGCTGTAAAGTAAAGTGTTTTGCCGTCGGCTGTAATGCATTGTGCACCTTCATTTTGAAGTGTATTAATCGGTTTACCTAGGTTTTCTGCAAGAGCCCATACATCCGTATTATGATAAGACAAGTAAAAGTCTTCGTTTCTTGTTCCATTTACATTTTCACTTCTTGTAAAAATAAGCGTACTTCCGTCAGCTGAAAGAGCAGGTAAATATTCGTCTGCATTCGAATTTATAGATGCGCCAAGGTTTTCAGGATTAAAACTGACTGGACTCTTCATTGCTGAAATTGAAAACTCACAAGACTTCTTAATAGCAAGTGCTTTTTTACGGTGTTTTTCGGAAGTATTTTTAAATGTTAAATACTTCCGAATGTGTTTAAGTGCTTGAGAATATTCTCCAATAGAATATTCTGCAAAAGCCAAACGGTAATACATAGGATAAGAAAAACGTGGTGCTATAGGTATCGATTTCTTGTAGGCTTCTATACCATTTAATTTATCACCTAAACCAATGTGAACATCGCCTAATAAAATCCAAGCTTCAACAAATTTAGAGTCGTACTTCAATGCGCTGTTTAAATAGACTTTAGCTGTGGCTAAATCTTGTATAGCAACTGATGACTTTGATGCTCTATATGCCTTTACTGCTCTTCGAGAGTTGGATGTTTCTTGAGCTTGAGCAATGAAACATATTAATGAAAATAGTACAAAAATTAACTGTTTCATTTTATGGAATATCCATGTATTTATGAGTCTGTAAAGAAATATTCCAACGAGGGTTTTCTTTTACATAAGCTATCATATTTTCAATAATTTCAGATTCCTTTGACCACTCAGGTTGTAAGTACAACTTACATGTGGAAGAGACTTTCAATGCCTGTTCTTCTGCAAAAACAAAATCATTAGGTCTTGCAATAACAACTTTTAATTCATCTGCTTTTAAGTAATTCTCGAGTTTAGGATGCTTTCGCTTTTTTGGAGATAGTGTAAACCAATCCCAATCTCCACTATAGGCATGTGCTCCAGAAGTTTCAATATGACAATCTAATCCTTTGATGTGAAGTAAATCGCAAAGAGCATCTAACTTATGCATTAAAGGCTCCCCCCCTGTTATTACAACTCTAGGTGCCTTAGTTTCACATATCCAGCTAACAATTTCTTCTACTGTATGTATAGGATGTGATTCTTGATCCCAACTTTCTTTTACATCGCACCATGGACAACCAACATCACATCCGGCTAAACGAACAAAATAGCAAGGTACTCCAGAGTGTACACCTTCACCTTGTATGGTATAAAAATGTTCCATAACTGGTAATGAAAGTCCAGTACCTACTTGGCTTTTAATTTCGTTTGAATAATCAATGGTAGAAGTCATATTTAGGGGTGTTTAAAAGAATAATCTAAGGGGTTACAACAAATTTAATGAGTTTAATTTCCTTTTCTGATTCAACTCTCATAAAATAAATACCATCAGTCAAATAATCTAAATTAAATTGAATAGAATTATTTAATGTATGATCCCATTTTTTAAATTCAAGTAACATGCCTAAAGTATTAAAAATAGAGACACTACAGTCTTTAGGGGTGTTTATTGCTGACTCTAAGGTAAGTATACCGTTGGTTGGGTTAGGATACACAATCAATTCTAAATTTTGTTCAAATTCGTCCAAATTAAGAGTAGAATTTTGAACGAGTTCTAGTTTAAAATCATCTATAAAATAATGTGTTTGATCAATAGGATTCACTGAATCATTAAAAACGATTGTATGGAGTGTGGTGTTTCCATTTAAAGAGCTAATGGTTTCACTGAATGTCCAATCTAGAATTTTAACATCATTAATAAAAAACTCAACTAGATCTCTATCTAAATCAATTAAATGACTGACTTGTAGCCATTGATTTTGTGTAAAATTAAACAAAATAGAATCACCACCATGGTTAACAGAACCCATGCCATTAATACCAAACTGTAATTGGAAAGCTGTTGTTGGATTTGAACACAATGAAGCATCATGATACAAAGTATAACCAGCAGATCTACCTAAAGGTAAATAAAGATCAAATGAGAGCTCGTATGCATTGGTACTAAATTCTCCTAGGTTACGAGCTAATGTATTGGTACCGTCAATGGAATTGATTTCTAAATACTGTAAACCTTCTGGTGCAGAAACACTGGAAATATTAGCCATAAATGTATCTAAACAAAAAGCAAACCAGTCGTCAGATTGATCATCTAATAAGGAATCTGAGTTGTAAGTTTCAAAATTATCAGAATCATATACTAAACCGTAATGGGAAACAACCAAGTCCAAAATAAGTTCTTGACCAATGGAATCGGTAATCGTAACTGAATATGAGCCCGTAGCTATATCAGCTAGATAATTTGTTTCTTCACCGGATTCCCATTGTATGGTATAAGGAGGAATCCCTGAAACAACATTAAGTTCTATACTTGCATCATTAGCATCAACTTCAGAGGCGTGAAGTATTGCTGGTTTTGCAATTAAAGATGGAACCCCACAACCATTAGATTCGAGTAAACCTGGTCTAAAATACTGTAGTGCTGTTTGCATTCTTTCTGCCTGGCCAATACTAAACATAACCATACTAGAATCGTAGACATAATCCATGAAATTCATAAACATATCAACAGTTTCACAAGATGTTTGAGGATGAACTGGAGAACCAGCATAAGCACTCTCACTAGTTGGAGTATCATCAACCCAATCGTTATTTTGATCACAATTACCGTTTCCCCAAGGGTGTTTTAGATTGAAGTAATGACCGATTTCATGAACTAGCGTTTTACCCATGTTATAAGATGAGTGATTCGTTTCACCAAAGAAAGGGTAATTAACCACAACACCCTGTTCTTGATCGGGAACAGAAGCTGAAGGAACATGAGAATAACCCAATATGCTAGACGATAGCTTACCAACCCAAATATTTAAATAAGAATCTGTATCCCAAGCATCAACACCACCTTCACTAGCGTATTTAATATTATTGCTAACTGTTGAAAAAACAGACACATCAGTAGAATTTCTTGTTATTCCAGTAGTCGAGTATCCAAGTGGATCAACAGTGGCTAAGCAAAATTCAAAGCCAACATTACCAATTAAGGGTTCAAAAAATTCTGGCGTATTTTCTACATCTGTATTATTTTGATTGTAAGTTTCGTTTAAAATTTCTAGTTGTCTGTAGACCATTTCATCAGAAATATTCATGTCCGTATCATTTGTATTCTTAACAATATGGATCACAACAGGAATGCTTGCATTTTTAGATAATATAGACTTCGTTTTCAGGAAATCTTGAAAGTCTTGCTCTTCATTGAACCTTAAAATTCTAAATTCTTCCGATTTATAAGCTTCTTGGGTTAAAGAATCAAAAATACACCTAGGCATTTGAAGCTCTTGCGTAAAACCGAATAAGTAGGGTACTAAAGTTAGTAAAAAGAATACCTTTTTCATGACTATTATTTAAGCAAGTAAAAATACAATAAAAAAAGAAAGCAAATAAGCAGATCAAACACAGAAAGGGCTAAATTTTTATTTTATACATTTAAAAAAAAACAATGCAAAAACTAGCCCCCCCACTTTATTTGGTCTTCTTTATGTTTGGTACACTATTAGCACAAAATCCATGCGGTGAAATGGATTTGTTACCTATAAATGACACCATTATCTGCAATGACCAAGAAATCTACATTTTTGCAAATGCTGGATTTGAAAATTATGCATGGAGTACCGATGAAAACTCTCAAGGAATTGGTATTACTTTTCCTGGTACATACACAGTATCAACTTCTTTTAACACGAATAACTTAGTGTTAAATGGAGCTTTCTCAAGTGGCAATACTAATTTTTCAAGTTCTTACAACTACAATCAATTTAGCTTGTGGAACGCGGGTACTTTCTCGGTAACTTCAAATGCAGCAAATGTGCATCCTAATTTTAATGGTACTGGTAATGGAAACTATTTAGTGGTAAATGGCTCTCAAAACCCCGGCAGTCAAGTTTGGTGTCAAGACGTACAAGTAAACCCAAATACAATCTACAATTTTTCGACTCTAGTAAACACAGTAGCAATAGGAAACCCTGCACAACTTCAATTTTCTATAAACGGAGATGATATTGGAAACGTATTTTCTGCTCCTAATACCTTAAATAATTGGAGTCAGTTTTCTGCCACATAGCACTCTGGCTCATCAAACACCGCAGAAATTTGTATCGTAAATCAAAACGTGAATGGAAGTGGGAATGATTTTGGATTAGATGAAATTACATTTACCACGGTTTGTTCAGCTTCAGAGAGTATTAATGTTTCGCTAGGAACACAAGCAAATGCAACTATTTTTAATGTTGATGCATTGTGTGAGACCGGAAATCTTGTTGAGTTAAATGCTGTAGGTCAAAATGGTGTATGGTCAGGAAATGGAATTGTAAACAAGAAATTCAATTTAGTATAATAGATAAAGATAATTGTGATCTAATTACGATGCCAAATGTTTTTAGCCCAAATAATGACAATATAAATGACTTATTTATTCCTGTTGAATATGCGTATGTTTCTAAATCAACTATAAAGATATTTGATGGTTGGGGAACAGAAATATGGAGTACAGATGCTATTGAAACAGGTTGGGATGGGACACATTTTGGTGAAGATTGTACCGAGGGTGTATACATGTGGCTTATTGATTTTAAAACCAATAAAAACGTTTATAAGAGACTGTCAGGTAATGTAAGCCTATTTAGATAAAATACCCTTAAAAGAAAAAACCCAAAAGGAATAAAATATTCTTTTTGGGTTTTGAGCCTAAAAAATTTAATTGAGTTTATTTTTCAATCACAACTTGTCTTTGAGTAGTACTTCTAACTTGAAAAAAACCTAGGGCATTAGAAAAATTATCGTTCAAAGAAACTAAATTTGATGACAATGGAAATGGAGGAGCTGCACCTACGCCACTTGTTTCGGTTAGAAGTGTATACAAATTAAAATAATAGAAGTAAACCTCTTCAGTAATAGAGGATAAGACTACTTCAAGAGTATCACCAACTTTTAAAGGAATGTCATTTACTTCAAAATCTAAATCCATACCATTTACATACCTATCTTGAAGTATTAAAGACCTTTTTGTACCTGGGTTTAATTCAAAACGACTCGTATCATTTATTAAAACCGTTAGATGGTAAAAGTTTTGTTCTGCAGCAGGATCTGTAAGCATAATCTTTACAAAATAACCTTCATCTGAAAAAGGTGGAGAAGCAGGTTCATAGGTGTAATAAACAGAGTCTATACTCGGGATATTCGTATGTGCATTTGTTGCCTTCCAGCGACCTTCTTTGTTAGCTACATCTGCAACAATTTCTATAGAAAATTCTTGTTCTCCAGAATAAGGAATAGGCTCTGTAGATGTGTAATAACCTAAAGAATCTGGATCTTCTTGTAAGGCATAAGTGTCGTTTATAAAAATGGTAGCGTTGGAAACAGTATTTGATGCTTCACTAGAATTAAAAGCACTTGATTCGGTTAATTTAACTCGCGCAAATCCATAATCTAAAGTATCAGGAAATTCTAAATAAGATTCAACAACAATGTTCTTATTCCCTTCTGCTAATTCAATTGGAACAACAGTTTCGCATGAACTAAATAAAATTAAAATGGCGGTAAAAATGGTGAGCTCTTTCATTAGAATTTAAAATTATATGAAACACTTGGTAAAATTGGAAAGATAGACAGTTGTACAGCTTCGGTTTGATTTGGATTCTCTATACTTTCTCTAAAATACAATGAGGATGCATTTTTTCGGTTGTATACATTGTAAATGCTAAATATCCATTCTCTAGAGTCGTCTCCTCTTGGTGTGTAGGTTGCAGCAAAGTCTAATCTGTGGTAATCATTTAAACGTTCTTGATTTCTTGACCCATCGTAATTAGGAATCGTAATTCCCTCGTATTCATACTTCGATACTGGATAGTTTGTTGGAATACCAGTAGCAAAAACAAAATTAGAAGAGAACGACCATTTTTTGTTTAATTTATAAAAGGCAACAATAGACAAGTCGTGTGTTTTGTCTTGAGGGTTTGGATACCATTCACGATTGTTTATACCAGGTTCATTAGGGCCAAAACCTTCCATTAAACTTTCCGTTTTGGCATAGGTATAAGAGACCCAACCGGTAAGTTTACCTAATTTTTTCTCCAACATTAATTCCAATCCATAAGCCCTACCCTTACCGTAAATGATTTCGGTTTCTAAATGGTTGTTAAACTCTAAATCGGCTGCATCTACGTAGTCGATTACATTGTCTAAATTTTTGTAATACACTTCTGAGGTCCAATCACACATTTGATTTGCCGAAGTATGAAAATAGCCCAAGGCGAATTGTTGCCCAATTAAAGGTTTTATAAAGGGGCCTGAAGGTGCCCAAATGTCTAATGGAGTTGGAGAACTCGCATTGGTAATTAAGTGCAAATATTGATTGATTTTCTGATAACTTGCCTTTACAGAGTTAGACTCGTCTAATTGATAACGAATGGCGAGTCTGGGTTCAAAACCATTGTAGCCTTTTACCAGATCATTTGGTCCGTAAAAAAGTGAATCTGTAACCACACCATTTTCATACTGACCTATACTTTGATCGTAATAAATGGGTGCATTGTCCTGATACTCGAGTATAGTGTCGGTTCCCATTCTGTAGAAAGACGACCAACGAAATCCAGCTTTCACTAATATACGATCAGATACTTTCCATTCGTCTTGAATAAACAACGCATTTTCATAGGAATGTTTTGCTCTCATCTCAAAAGAAGTTATGGCAGAAGCACTACTTGCAGGTTCAATTATCCCAGGGTTAAAGTCGAATTTATTTACTGACAAACCAGCCTTAAACTGATGATTGTTACTGTGAAAATAAGAAACATCGTACTTAAATTGATGGTTCCGTATTTTAGATTGCCAATTGAAATCAAATCCTGGGGGTAGTATTGAGATTAAATAATCGTAATCGTTAAAGTTATAGGACATATTGGAAACTACTTGATCTGAAAATAAGTGCAACCAACGAACATTAACCGTATTGTTTCCCCAAGATGAAGCGAATAAGTCGCCAAATTTAAAAACATCTCTACCCAAATAGGAAGAAAGAAAAATTCGATCCTTATCGCCTACCCAAGTATTTAACTTGGTGTTTAAATCATAAAAGTATAATTTGTTTGAATTGATAGATGAATCGCCAGACAAGGCAAGGAAAAGGTCTCCGTAAGATCTTCTACCAGCAACCATAAAAGAACTTTTATCCCAAAGAGGCCCTTCTACTAATAGCCTACTTGAAATTAATCCAATACCACCAGAAACTTCTCTATTGTTGGCGTTACCTTCTTTTTGACGTACGTCTAAAACTGAAGAAACTCTAGAACCGTACTCTGCGGGAATACCTCCCTTGTACAACTTCATATCCTTAATAGCATCTGCATTAAAAACAGAGAAAAAACCAAATAAATGAGATGCATTGTAAAGCGTCATTTCGTCAAGAAGAACCAAATTTTCGTCTACAGAGCCCCCACGAACATTAAATCCATTAGCACCTTCTCCAACACTGGTAACACCCGGCAGTAATTGTATGCTCTTAATGATGTCTACTTCTCCACCAACAGCAGCCAATTGCCTTACTGCTTTAGTCTCAAGATTATTGACACTCATTTCTATGGAACGCACCTTTTGCATAGACTCAGATTCCAAAACAACTTCCATAATTTCTTCTGCGTAGGGTTCTAAATCTACATTTAATCGAATACTCTTGGTTAAAGAAACTTCAATTGTTTGGTCTTGGAAACCAATGTAAGAGTACGTAATTTTATAAGAGCCTTCTGGGAGAGTTAAAGAGTAAAACCCATAGGCATTGGTTGTTATTCCAGTTTTTGGAGCGTCACAAACAATATTTACTCCGATTAAATCTTCGGCACTTGATTTTTCTTTAACAAAACCACTAAGGGTAAAATTACTTTGTGCAAATAGACCAGACGAAATGCAAAAGACTAAAAATATTATTTTTTTCATTGTCATGTTTTAAAAGAATCCACCATCCATATCACCGCCAGAATCTCTGTAACCACCTCTTCGTTGTTTATTGTTACTTTGATCACCAAAATTGTAACTAAGACTTAAGTTAATCGCTTGGCTTTGGCGTTTGTACCAAAAAGACTTAACAAAATTCGCACCACTTGTTTCAATTCCGAATCTTCGTGTGTTAAATAAATCACTAATTTTTAAAGTGAGCCTTCCTTTGTTAGATAAAACAGGACGGCTGTATGCCAAGTCTGTACTTAGCATCGTTTCCATACGTCCTTGTCCAACCGAGTTTCCAGGCCTTATCCAACCAGATAGTTGAAGTTTTTGCCCATTTTTCTTGTAAGCCATATTAAAGTTTGCTCGCATTCCAAAAGTAGATTCATCAAACTCATTGGTTAAGTTTGAAGCATCCATTTGGGAATGAAATAAATTAGAACTAATCATAAAATTAAAAGTCTCAGAAACTTGTTTAGACCACATAAATTCGATCCCAACATCAAAAGAGCCGTTTAAGTTTCTGTAGGTTACTGTAGAAACATTAGTACTGTCAACCTCTATAAACCTGCGTTGCATGTTGTTGAGGTCTTTGGCATAAATTGAGGCGCTTAAGGTCGTTCCTTTTGCATATTTTGAGTAGCCCAATTCATAAGAATTTATAAACTCTGGGTTTAGGTAAGGATTTCCCATGCGTAAGTTAAACGGATCTGAATATTCTGGGAAAGGGTTTAATTGATAAAAGCCTGGCCGATTTACTCTTTTAGAGTAACTGGCCTGCAAAGAAGTTGACTCGTTTAATTGGTAGGTTAAATAAAAACTTGGGTATAGTTTAAAATAATCGTTGTTGTAGGTAGTTGTATCGTTTACAAGATTTGAAGAAGTATACACATCTTCTGCCCTTAAGCCTGCCTGCATTCCTATAACACCAAAAGACTTGGCGTATATAGCATAAGCAGAATAAACAACGTCTTCAAAAATAAATTGGTTTTCTAAGTTAGAATTATCAACCCAACCATTTGTGGTAGAATCCAATTCGGTGTATAAGTTTTGGTCTATATCTCTAGTTCTAGTACTGAGCCCCCATTCTACTTTACCCGTTTCTTTTGCTCCGTATGTAAAATCGATTTTTGCTTCAAACTGCCCATCGTTACGATCACTACTTAATTGTTCGATTAAAGGATACACTCCAAATCCAGGATCATTACTGTTTAATAAGGTTTCTGTGAATAAACCATAATTATTTTTTGTGTTACGAGATTGATTTACGCTAAAATCTAAATGCACACCCGATTCCCAATCTTTTTTACCATTAAAGTCAATAGTCCAGCTTTCCTGCTCTGTATCAGAGCTATTTAATCGATCAAATCTATTAGGCACAGTAGCGTAAATTTCTGTATAATTTATAGTGTCCATTTTTGATCTGGTAGAAGGACTAAAATTACCCTGGAGACTGAAGGAACTACTTTCGTTGGGAGTAAAGTCAATACCCCCTTTAAAAGTATGAGAATTTCGTTCTTGTATGCCCGATTTTTCTTGGAATAAGTAATTGGTTGTCGTTGCGTCTGGATAATTAAAACTTTCACTTTCAGATTTAAACCAAGAAGAACGATCCATGTACCCATACGAACCAAAAATGTTTAGCTTTTTTGTTCTTCTATTTAAAAGTGTTGTAAAATTATTTCTGGTTGGATAACCAACAGTCGCAGTTACTGTGCCATTAAAACCTGCCTTATTGTTTTTCTTAAGTACCACGTTAATAATTCCTGCCATACCCTCTGGACTGTATTTAGCAGACGGATTGGTAATCAACTCAATAGATTCTATCATAGAAGAAGGAAGGGTTTCTAGCAATTCTGATGAAGTTAACATAGAAGGTTTACCATCTACAAATAAGCGAACTTGATTGGAACCTCTAAGGCTAATATTACCGTCTATATCTACTTCTACAGAAGGTAATTTCTCCATTAACTCAATAGCAGATCCTCCGGTATTGGTAATGTCTTGCCCTACATTAAAAATCTTCCGATCGATTTCCTGAACAATCATAGCTTTTTCTTCTACAAGCTCCACTTCATCGAGTTGATTAATCGATTTCTTGATTTTATAAGCACCAATATCAATCGTTATATTTGCAGATTTAGATCGATCCATCTGACTGTTTTTTGGACGACGAACCTTTACATCATTAATTAACGTAGGCTCGTATCCAATGTATTCTATTAGAAGCGTGTAGGTTGATCCTTTAACATTTTTAATGCTAAAATTACCAAGATTGTCACAAATACCTCCCGTAACCAAAGATTTATCTTCTGCGTTTAAAAAACTTAAAGCAGCAAAAGGCAAACCATTTTGATCATCAAAATCTAAAACAGCTCCAGAAACAGTAAAAGTAGGTGCTTCCTTTTTTGTGTATGACTCTTGAGCAACTACTAAAAATGATGTCAGGGTAGCTGCTATAAAACAAAATACTTTCATGTAATATCTTTTTTGCAAAATTAAACAATATTGAATTAAAACGATACTAATAAAAACAAATCGTGTTTATTTTACGATAATTGAATTTATCGATTTGATAGGTTGATGATTTGGTTGACTACTAAAGCGTGTTTAGACCATTTAAAACAGTATTTCGTTTCAAATAAGCAACTTTGATTTAAAAAATGATTTTAGACTATTTAATTTGGGAATCTGTATCTTTGCAGAGATGATTGAACAAGTAAAAAACTTAGTCGTAAAAGACATTAGATTAAACTGGCGAGAACGCTATGCTTTATACAGTATGCTCCTCTATGTGTTAAGTACAAGCTACGTTGCCTACCTTAGCTTTGAGGGTATTATAAGCGATGATTCTTGGGTCGCTTTATTTTGGATAATCGTTTTGTTTGCTGCAATGAATGCGAGCCTACAAAGTTTTAAAAGAGAACTCAACCAACAAGCGTTGTTTTTTTACATCTTAGCAAAACCAAGGGCAATTATACTTTCGAAAACAATTTACAACAGTGCACTACTAATACTTCTTTCTCTTTCGAGTTTTGGACTCTACAGTCTTTTTTTGGGAAATCCTATCCATGCGCAATTGTCTTTTGTTTTATGTGTTGTTTTAGG
>Ga0257120_1002011_pt1 | contig 12725 bp, 12 predicted proteins | sample SI106_10metaG_FD_190153 | JGI IMG/M metagenome (GOLD analysis project Ga0257120, IMG submission 190153) | Marine microbial communities from Saanich Inlet, British Columbia, Canada - SI106_10 | ecosystem: Environmental > Aquatic > Marine > Inlet | place: Canada: British Columbia | collected... | reverse complement strand
CATATTTATTATTTGTAGTATTATTTGTAGTATTATTTGTTAAATGATCAAAAAGATTTTTTGTTTCATCTTTTGATAATAATGAAATGTTAAATCCCTTTTTATATTTTTTGCTATTTCCTTGAAATTTAATAGCCAATGTTTTTCTAAGTCCGAAAAAAGATGAAGTTAAACTAAATCCTGAAATGTTTTTAATAGGAATAATTAGATGATTTCTAAATCCATTGTTAAAATCGCCGAATAACATACATTGATTATTAATTTCTACCAAACCATTTTTGTTTTCAAATGAAAATGAATACACTCCCAAAAAAGAAAAGAAAAATGGAATAAGTAAAGGTAGAAATATGAATTCTAAATGTTGTTTTAAAAAATACTCAAAAGAGCCATTTGTTAGAAAAAAAATAGTCAAACAAAAAAAGTAAAAAATGAAAATAGCTATATATAAAAACTTAATTTTAGGAAAAATATACTTTGATTTTATTCTTTTTACTTTAGACGACATCTTCTTCTACTTTTAGGTTTTTAATTATAAACTCCTGTCTTTCAGGAGTATTTTTGCCCATGTAAAAAGTAAGCATATCTTTAATACTTAAATCTTTTCCTATAATAATGGGTTCTAAGCGCATTTCTTTACCAATAAAGTATTTAAATTCATTAGGAGATATTTCTCCAAGTCCCTTAAACCTTGTTACTTCAGCATTTTTGCCTAGTTTTTGTAAGGCATTTCTTCGTTCGGTTTCAGAATAACAATAAATAGTTTCCTTTTTATTTCTGACTCTAAAAAGCGGAGTTTCTAAAATATATAAATAACCTTCTCTTACAAGGTCAGGAAAAAACTGCAAGAAAAAAGTAATCAATAAAAGTCGAATGTGCATACCATCAACATCTGCATCGGTAGCAATAACTACATTGTTATACCTTAAACCATCAATTCCATCTTCAATATTTAAAGCAGCTTGCAATAAATTGAATTCTTCATTTTCGTAAACTATTTTTTTAGTTAGACCGAAAGAATTTAAAGGCTTCCCTTTTAAGCTAAAAACTGCTTGTGTACTTACATTCCTTACCTTAGTTATAGATCCGCTTGCAGAGTCACCCTCAGTAATAAACAAAGTAGACTCTAAACGGTGTTCGCTTTTAAGATCATTAAGGTGTATTCTGCAATCTCTTAATTTTCTATTATGAAGACTTGCAGTTTTGGCTCTGTCTTTTGCAAGTTTTTTAACTCCAGCTAATGCTTTTCTTTCTTTTTCAGATTCCTGAATCTTTTTAAGAAGTCCTTCTGAAGTAGTAGGATTTTTATGTAAATAATTATCTAGTTGAACTTTTACAAAATCGTTTATAAAAGTACGAATAGTAGTCATTCCGGGTCCTATCTCGTTAGACCCAAGTTTTGTTTTGGTTTGGGATTCGAAAATAGGCTCAATAACTTTAACACTTACTGCTGCAGCAATACTTTGACGAATATCAACAGCATCGAAATTTTTACCAAAAAACTCTCTTACTGTTTTAACAACTGCTTCTCTAAATGCTGTTTGATGGGTTCCACCTTGAGTGGTATGCTGGCCATTTACGAAAGAATGATATTGCTCTCCATAACCCTGACTAAAGTGAGTCATTGCTACTTCAATATCATCGCCTTTTAAATGAATAATAGGATATACAATTTTAGAATCGACATTTTTTTCTAGAAGATCTCTTAATCCGTTTTCAGAATAGAATTTTTCACCATTAAAAACTATTGTTAATCCTGTATTGAGATAACAATAGTTCCACAGCATTTTCTCAACATACTCATTAACAAATCTATAATTTCCGAAAATAGCAGCATCAGCTTCAAAAACAACCTTAGTTCCTTTTCTAGATGATGAGGCTTCTATCGGACTATCATTTGTAATAATTCCTTGTCCGAACTCAGCAACCTTAACCTTTTCTTCCCTAACACACTGAATTTTAAAATAACTAGAAAGAGCGTTAACCGCTTTGGTACCAACACCGTTTAAACCAACTGATTTTTTAAATACTTTAGAATCATATTTGGCTCCGGTGTTAATCTTAGAAACACAATCGATTACTTTTGTAAGAGGAATTCCTCTTCCGTAATCTCTAATTGTTACTTTTTTATCTTTAATGCTAACGTCAATGGTTTTGCCGTTTCCCATTACAAACTCATCAATAGCGTTGTCAAGTACTTCTTTGATAAGGATATAAATACCATCGTCAGGAGAAGAACCATCCCCTAGCTTACCGATATACATACCAGGTCTAAGGCGAATATGTTCTTTCCAGTCAAGAGATCTAATACTATCTTCAGTATATTGATTTTCAGCCATGAATTTTATTAAAATATTTAATCGTTAAATGTAATAATTCGTTCAGCTTTATAATTAAATTTTCCACTCTGTTTATCAACAGACTTTTCAACCAATAATAATTACATTTGCAATAAATTTTACAATGCTATATTTAACATTTTCTTACCAACAATCGTTTCGCCACTTTTTAGATATTGAACTAAAATTTATTGCTAAGAAAAATCACGAATTGATTGTTCAGCTACCCTCTTGGAGGCCTGGTAGATATGAGCTGGCAGACTTCTCTCAAAACATTCAAAAGTTTGATGTTGTAGATGGCGATGGTAATAAATTAGATTTTCATAAAACTACAAAAGACAGATGGTCCATAAATACAAATTGGGACGATGGAGATAGTCAAACAAAAGAAATTAAGATTCAATACAATTATTACGCTAATAAATTAGATGCAGGATCGACCTATTTAGATGAAAAACAACTTTATATTAATCCGGTTAACTGCTGCTTATATATTATTGGAAGAGAACAAGAAGAATATCAAATAGAATTTAAAGTTCCTCAAGACTACATGCTAGCAAGCGGACTTAAAGAAATTTCTAAAAACCAACTTACAGCCGAAAGTTTTGATCAGTTAGTAGAATGCCCAATTATTGCTTCTCCTAGCCTTAGAGAATATAAATACCAAGTAAACGATATTCCTTTCCATATTTGGGTACAAGGTGAAAGCGAAGTCGATGAACAAAAAATGTGTCAAGATTTTAAAGACTTCACTATCGAACAAATAAATCGTTTTGGCAGTTTTCCTGTTAAAGATTATCACTTTTTATTTCAACTAACTCCTTATGACAGCTACCATGGCGTTGAACACACCAACTCAACAGTTATTCTTCTAGGAAATAAGGGTCAGGTTTTAAAAGAAAGATACGAAGCATTGTTAGGGATATGCTCTCACGAATTATACCATACCTGGAATATTAAATCTATTCGTCCAATAGAAATGCAACCTTACGACTACAGCAAAGAAAACTACACTAAACTTGGTTATGTTGCTGAAGGAGTTACTACATATATGGGAGATTTAATGCTTAAAAGAAGCAAGGTTTTTAGTTGGGATCAATTTTTCGACAAAATGAATCAAAACATTAAAAGGCATTATGAAAATGATGGCAGATTTAATATGTCGGTTGCCGATAGTGGATTTGATTCTTGGCTTGATGGATACTCTCTAGGAATTCCTAATAGAAAAACTAATATATACACTGAAGGAGCCTTAAATATGCTAATGCTCGATTTAACCATCACTAATCATTCAGAAAGAAAACATTCTCTGCATTGTGTAATGAAAGATCTATACCAAGATTGGGGACTTAAAAACAAAGGGTTTAACGAAAATGATTTTATAGAACTTTGCGTTAAATACGGAGGAGAACAAGCAAATCAAATTATTAAAGATCATATTTATAATAAAATAGATTACACTAAGAGTTTGGAAACTTGTCTCTCTTATGTGGGGCTAAACTTGGAAGAGACTCTAAACCCCAGTTTAAGTGCAAGGTATTTTGGATTTATATGTGTCGAAGAAAACAATAAAATTATTGTTAAAAAAATACAAAACAATTCTATTATTGAACAAAGAGGAATTGCTGTAGAAGACGAGCTATTAGAGGTTGACAACCAGAAGGTTACTTCAAAAAATTTAAACAACTTATTGAAAGATAAAAAGCAAGTATGCCTAAAGTTTAAAAACAGATTTTCTAATCTAGAATTGAATTTAAATACGGATTCTACCTTTTTTAATTATTATAAAATTGCTAAACAATCAAATCCTAGTACTCAACAAATACAGAACCTAAATTTTTGGTTAAATGAAAAATAAATTTAAAAACTATTTATCTCTTATAAAATTTAGCCATACCATTTTCGCACTACCCTTTGCAATAATTGGTTTTAGTTTAGCTACAGTTAATTTCGAATTCGATCTAACAACTCTTATTCAGATAATACTTTGTATGGTTTTCGCAAGATCATCAGCAATGGCTTTTAACAGATATATTGACAGAGAGATAGATTTAAAAAACCCTAGAACTGCAACCGTTAGAGAAATCCCTTCTGGGAAAATATCTCCTAAAAACGCTTTATTATTCGTAATAATTAATGTGATTCTTTTTATTGCAATTACCTATTTTATAAACAATTTGTGCTTGGCACTTTCGCCAATAGCTTTATTGGTTATTTTAGGATATAGCTACACCAAAAGATTCACCTCTTTTTGCCATTTAGTATTAGGAGTTGGCTTAGGTCTGGCGCCTATTGGCGCTTATTTAGCTGTAGCTAATGAATTTAATTGGATTCCTGTCTTGATTGGTGTTTCCGTTATGTTTTGGGTAGCAGGATTTGATATTATATACGCCTTACAAGACGATGATTTTGACAAAGAAAATAACCTTAATTCTATACCAGTATTATTAGGTAGAAAAAATGCATTATTATTTAGCAGAACTTTGCACTTCTTTACTGCTATCAGTTTGTTTATTGTTGGTTATTTTGGTTCGTTCGAAATTTATTATTGGATAGGCTTTGTTCTATTTAGTACTTTATTGAGCTATCAACACCGAATTATTAAACACAACGACTTATCAAAAGTTGGCATGGCATTTTTCACTACTAACGGCATTGCCTCTATCCTATTTGGCATATTTGTAGTCTTGGATATTTTCCTGAAATAAGGGCCTTTTTATCATCTAAATATAATAGCTCGATTTTTATTAAATTGCAGCGCTAATTATTATCATAAATTATGAGTGAAACTACTATCCAAAAAAACCAATTAACCTTAGAGGAATTTAAGAAGTCTGTTATCACTGACTACAAACTTGTATGTGAAAGCAGAGAGACTAGTCTAATGGGTCGTAGAGAGGTTTTGAGTGGTAAAGGTAGTTTCGGAATTTTTGGTGATGGAAAAGAACTTGCTCAAATTGCCATGGCTCGCTGTTTTAAAAAAGGCGACTTTAGATCTGGCTATTACAGAGACCAGACCTTTATGATGGCTATTGGAGAAATGAATGTAAAGCAATTCTTTGCTGCTCTTTACGGGCATGCAGATTTAAATTTCGAACCTCAATCTGGAGGAAGACAAATGGTAGCTCACTTTTCTACTTCTTCTTTAAACGAAGACGGATCATGGAAAAACTTAAGCCAACAATACAATTCGGCTTCTGACATTTCTTGTACAGCAGGTCAAATGCCTAGATTAGTTGGTCTTGCTCAGGCATCTAAATATTATAGAGAAAGTAAGCTTTCAAAAGATTGGAATAAATTTTCTGAAAAAGGAAATGAAATTGCTTGGGGTACTATAGGAAATGCTTCTACATCGGAAGGACATTTTTTCGAATCTATAAATGCTGCAGGTGTTTTACAAATTCCGATGGTAATTTCTGTTTGGGACGATAATTACGGAATATCCGTTCATAGTAAAGACCAAACTACAAAAGAAAATATTTCTGAAATTTTAAAAGGATTTCAAAGAACTAAAAAAGACAAAGGACTAGAAATAATAAAAGTAAAAGGATGGGATTATCCTGCGCTTATAGAAGCATACCAAAAAGCAGAAAAAATAGCTAGAGAAGAACATGTTCCCGTTATGGTTCATGTTATTGAAATGACTCAGCCACAAGGGCACTCTACATCTGGTTCACACGAAAGATATAAATCAGAAGAAAGATTGCAATTTGAAATCGATTTTGATTGCATAAAGCTATTTAGAGAATGGATTATTTTAAATGAGTTTAGCACAGATGACCAACTTAAAGAAATAGAAAAAACTGCTAAGAAGTTTGTTTCAACTAGTAAAAACGAAGCTTGGAGAAGCTACCAACAACCAATTTTAGAAGAAGTTAAAGTAGCTATTAAGCTAATCGAACAATTGATAAGCGAAAGTGATAATGGAGTTTTCATAAAACCGATTAAGGAAAAGCTAGAATTAGATGCTAAACTTAATCCACACAGAAAAAATATTTTTTCTTCTTTTAAAGAAGCATTAAGAATTGTAAGATCTGAAAATCTTAACTCTAAAACAGCTATTAAAAAACTATTAAGCCAATGGAATCTTGAAAATCAAGATCGTTATAGCTCTCATTTATATAGCCAGTCGAAATGGGCTTCCCTAAATGTAAAAGAAGTATTACCAAAATTTGACAGCAATAGCGATGAAGTAGATGCTAGAATTATATTAAAAGACAATTTTGATCTTTTATTAAAAAACAAAGCTGAAGTTTTAATTTTTGGAGAAGACAGTGGCCATATAGGTGGTGTTAATCAGGGTTTGGAAGGACTGCAATCTAAACACGGATTACATAGAGTATCGGATACAGGAATTAGAGAAGCAACTATACTAGGTCAAGGAATTGGAATGGCAATGAGAGGCTTACGCCCTATTGCAGAAATTCAATATCTAGATTATTTATTGTATTGCTTCCAGGGTATGTCCGATGATTTATCGACTCTACATTACCGAACTAAAGGAAAGCAAAAAGCGCCTTTAATTATTAGAACTAGAGGCCACAGACTAGAGGGAATTTGGCATTCGGGCTCTCCAATGGGAATGATGTTAAACGGACTAAGAGGAATGAATGTTTTAGTTCCTAGAAACATGACTAAAGCAGCAGGATTTTACAATACACTTTTAGAAAGCGATGATCCGGCAATAGTAGTGGAATGTCTTAATGGCTACAGGCTTAAAGAAAAGCTTCCTACTAACCTATCGGAAATACGTACTCCAATAGGAATACCCGAAATTACTCAAGAAGGAACAGACATAACTATAGTTACTTACGGCTCAACTTGGAGAATAGTAAGTGCTGGTGCCAAAGAATTGCAAAAAATTGGTATTTCTTGTGAGGTTATTGACGTACAGTCGTTACTTCCGTTCGATGTTAACCACATGATTGTAGAAAGCATTGCTAAAACGAATAAAGTTTTATTTGTAGATGAAGATGTTTCTTCTGGTGCTACAGCTTATATGATGCAAAAAGTGGTAGAAGAACAAAAAGCATACTTCCATTTAGATTGCCAACCACAAACTCTAAGTGCTAAAGACCACAGGTCTGCATATGGCGAAGATGGAGATTATTTTTCTAAGCCAAATACCGATGATGTATTCGATAAAGTATACGCCATTATGAACGAATATAATCCGTCTAAATTCACTAAAATATAGATGAATAAATCTACTGAGACAAGCTCTAATTATAATGACATTGAAAAAATGGATACCCTATCCGTTTTAGAAAACATTAATAAAGAAGATAAATTAGTTGCTTTAGCAGTACAAAAAGAGATTCCAAAAATCGAAAGTCTTGTAGACGCCATTTATACAAGGATGAAAGATGGTGGCAGATTGTTTTACATGGGAGCAGGAACTAGTGGAAGATTAGGAGTCGTAGATGCATCTGAGTGCCCTCCTACTTTTGGGGTAGACCACGGATTGGTGGTCGGGTTGATTGCTGGTGGCGATAGAGCTATCAGAAAAGCAGTAGAAAATGCGGAAGACGACACTAATCAGGGTTGGAAAGATTTACAAGAATATAATATAAACGATAAAGATTCTGTAATCGGAATTGCTGCTTCAGGAAGTACACCTTATGTTATTGGAGCAATTAAAGAGTGCAATAAGCATCAAATACTAAGTGCTAGTATTTCTTGCAACTCCGAATCTCCATTATCTCAAGTAAGCAAGCACCCTATTGAAGTTGTTGTAGGCCCAGAATTTATTACTGGCAGTACCCGAATGAAAGCAGGAACAGCACAGAAGTTAGTTTTAAACATGATTTCTACTAGCTTAATGATTAAGTTAGGCAAAGTAGTGGGAAACAAAATGGTAGACATGCAGCTTAGCAACAACAAGCTAGTAGATAGAGGAACCAAAATGGTAATGGAGCAAACCAATTTAGATTACCAACAGGCAAATACTTTGCTGATGAAATACGGAAGTGTAAGAAACGCAATTAATAATCATAAAAATGGATAGAGAGAAATTAGCAAATGGAGTAATGTGGATATCAATGGCTTTCTTATTCTTGTTTAGTACAGCCATAACGGTTTGGGTAAACTTTAAGAAAGACAGTATATTATTATATGTCTTAACTTTTGTATTTATAGCTTGCTTATTTTTCTTCTCCTACAAAGGAATCAATACAATTCTAGATGCTTTTTTTGGAGATAAAAAAAGGGATGAAAAATAAATTTCCATCCCTTTAATAAACCGTTATTTTCTTGATTATCTTTTCAATAAATATTTTTTCTCTACACTACCATCCTCATAATAAATAATGATAATCTGATCTGAGTTAGGACTAACTTCTCTTCCTAATAAATCGGTTACTTTAATTACTTTTTTGGAAAGCTGGTAATCTGTTAAATCCGTTACACTACACTCATCCACACAAGATTGATAATTGTTGTAGGTACCACTATTATCATTTAACATTTCGCAATTACCATCTATACAGTTCCAGCTTTGAAATTGTTCTTGCACACATTCGAATTCACAGTCTTCTAAATCATCAAACTCACCTTCAGAACTAGATAAAGAAACACAGCCTTCAGGAGTACATTCAAATGTTTGCTCTTCACAAATATCTAAGGAAGACGAATCGAATGCTTGGGGAACATAATTAAATGTCTCTTCAAAGATCAAAGAGAATTGTGTTTCGCTTAAAAAATAGAACAAGGACATCATTTCATCTTCTCCTTGAACAAAAATCAAAGAATCATTTGCTTGATAAGCTAGTGAGAAATAGTCGTAACACTCAAGTTCATCTTCAAAAGAATAAATATAAATACTATCCGCATCAAACTCTAAATATTCCTCTTCTCCACTAGAATACCACTGACCTGATAATTCTAAAGTATCACCTTCTGAAGAGCCTTGAAATATTTCAATAGAAATAGAACAAACTGATTCTGGGTTGCCAGCAAAAAAACCTTCTATTAAATGAAGTTGAGCTTCTAAAGGTAACTCATATCCTAAATTATAAGATTCTAACATTCGACTTTCTTGCATTTGGCCATATATTCCGTATACATTATTAGCATTTTCGATGGTCTCAACTGCAACAGTATCACCCATTTCGTCTATTAATACAAAACCAGCATATGCAAAACTTACATCACTATCAAAGTAAGTTTCATACTCAAAAATTATCGCTTCATTATTTGAAGACAAAATAGAAACTTCGATAAGATCACAAACATCATCTCCACCCTGGTTAACAGACTCCCAAAACTGGACTCCATCACAAGCGGCGTAACATTCGTTAGTATAAGTTAGTCCATTACATCCTACAACAGGGTCGTACATACCAATACACATACAGTCCGGATCAATAGCTGTAGAGTCAATGCAGTCCGTATCTTGAGCGAAGGAAAAGAAAGGTAATGTTAACAAAATAAAAATTAAATTTTTCATTGTTTTATGTTTTGATTAAGAGTTTCAAAATTAGTCTTTTATAATTACAGTATTCTTGAATTCATTATTAAAGTAATTTATTGATCAATTATTATTGATTATATTTGAAAAAAAGATCATGAAATTAATTTTGACAATAGGATTATTCTTAGGGTTTTTAAACGCTAATGCTCAAATAGAAAGATTAACTGGACCTAGAGTTGGAGCAACCTTTATTACAGAAGGATCTGCTGCAGACGTAGTAAATGATGGAATTGATTTCGATAACAACAATATGTTTGGAAGTACAGGTACCGCATTTACATCTCAGTACGGATGGCAATGGGAAACTAGATTTGCTGACGACGGTGGAGATGTTGTCGGTATTGTAGAGTGGATTGTGTTAGTTGCAGGAATGGAAAAAGGAAGGTTCCTTCCTTCGGCTTCTTCTTTAATAGGGGCAAGAACTTCAAAAGGGCTTGAATTTGCAATTGGTCCTAACTTATCTTTGGCAGGCGTTAGTATGGCTGTTGCTGTAGGATACAACTTCACATCAGGAAAACTAAATATTCCCGTTAATCTAGCATTTGTACCAGGAATTAAAAGACAGGATTCGTATTTCGACCTAGCTACAGGAAACGACGTTAATTATGATTACAATACAGGATCTAGAATTTCTTTAATAATTGGTTTTAATTTGAGTAACAGAGATAGATAATATTTTAGCTTATTTTTTATAAGAAAGCATTCCTTTTTTTATGGCTAAAATCTCTTTTTGAAGGTCTTTTATAGCTTCTTGCTGACTTTCATTAATCTGTTGTTGTCTTTCTATAATTTGCTGTTGTTCTTTTATTGCGTTTATAGCAATTCCTATAAAATCATTATAGCGAACTTCGAAATATCCACTATCGTTTTTAAACATAAAACCCTGATCATGATAGCCTATTTTTCTTAAAGTTACATCTAATTCTTGAGCGATGAAACCAATTTCTTTTTTCATCTCGAATGCCCCTTTTCGTAAATAGCTCACAGGTCGCAATTCTTTAATTAAATTTAAACCATAAGACAGAGTCTCGACACTATCTTTCCAATGTAAATCGGAACTAATAAACCAATCTACATGTATTGAAGACTGGGTAACACCAGTATTTCCTATTCTAACCTGATTACTATTAGTTGCAAAGGAAACTTGAGCGTTATGGCCTATTGCTATATTGTTAGACGAATTAACTGTAACTAATAAAAGCGATAGATTCCCAATACCAATATTTTGACTTCCTGTCTTATTATTATATAAGGCTGAATAACCCATAGCAATATTACTCCCTCCAGTAGTATTGAAAACCATTGAAAAGTATCCAACACTAGTGTTATGCCCTCCATATGTATTATTAGTAAGAGAGCTTGCTCCAACACTAGTATTATTATTTCCTAAAGATACTTTTTGACCATCATAACCAATGGCAACATTATTAAAACCATAGGTAAGATTAGTAAGAGTGTTATTTCCAACACCAATATTTTGAAAACCTTGATCCATAAGTCTTAAAACATTGTTACCTATACCTATATTATTTTTTCCTGCAACTGTATAAGTATTTACAGCATAGCTACTTAGAGTGAAGGCATTTCCGATAGCTAAGTTGTTTTCTGCATTAATATATTCAAGTTGACCTCTTTTAGTGATTCTCCAAACATTATTATTATTTGTTCTGAAGGTTAGACCCTGATTGTCGTTAGTTCCAATAAAATTAGAATTCTGATTTGTGCCGGAATTTCCTGTTGTTCCCCAAGTGTTCGTGAGGTTTCCAACAGCAACCCAAGATAATCCATTGTATTGATACATGGTAGAAATACCACTAACATAAACAATATGTCCTCTTATGGGATTAACAATAGCGTTCATAGCAGTAACGGTGTTAACATTATGAACTCGGATAAGTTGTTGTTGAGGTAATTGAGCACTTACCCATAAACAGCAAATACTAAAAAGAAGAAATAAAGGTTTTTTCATAAAACTATTAAATATTGAATTAAAAATAGCAAAGGATTTAAGACTTGTAATTTACAAAAAAAAATAAACGACCATTTATGATAACCAACTAAAGATATAAATTATCATTATTGACAACCTTAATTTAATCAAGTTGGACAAAAAGGAATTACAAAAAAAAATAGGAGCTAAAATCAAGCAAATAAGAATATCTAAAGGTATTTCTCAGCAAGACTTAGCTGCTCTTTGCAATATGGAAAAATCTAATTTTAGTAGATTAGAGGCCGGAGGAACAAACCCAACTATTCACACTCTATATATAATAGCTCAAAATATGTCTATTGAATTAGGGGAAATTTTGTAACATACCTCTTCTACATCTTAACACTAACAATGTATTTACTAATGAAAAAAATACTAATATTATTGCTTTGTTTACCCATGATTGGGCTTGCTTCTTTTCCAATAATTAAAAATTGTGAAAGAACAATAATGCCTGTAGCTTATGACGTTCATCATAATACAAATATTGAAAATAGTAAAGTAGAAATAATAAATTCACCAATAGAAAAAGGTGGCTTTTTGAAGTTTCTTAAATGGTTGCTTATAATCTCTGTGAGTATCTTTTTGCTTTTAGCGATCATAATTATTTTAGCATTGGCACTTGGAGATATAAATTAATAAAACAATGAAACCTACTGACACAATCACAATAGTTAGCTCCTAAGCTCTTTTGATAAGGGATATGAGCAATATTTTAGCAGAACAAGTTTATAGTGAATCAACTAAATCTATTGGAGAGTCTAATACTAAAATAGATTTGTCTAATTATTCTAAAGGGATTTATAATTTAACAATAAAAACCTCAAATGGAATAAATTACCATAAACTTATACTTCAATAAAAATTGACTTAATTAATCTAACCCCCACTATTTAGTGAGGGTTTATTTATACTTCATACTAGCCTT
>Ga0257120_1002010_pt1 | contig 12729 bp, 5 predicted proteins | sample SI106_10metaG_FD_190153 | JGI IMG/M metagenome (GOLD analysis project Ga0257120, IMG submission 190153) | Marine microbial communities from Saanich Inlet, British Columbia, Canada - SI106_10 | ecosystem: Environmental > Aquatic > Marine > Inlet | place: Canada: British Columbia | collected... | reverse complement strand
ATTTTCGGTTGTAGTCTCAGTATATATTGACATCTCATCATTTTCATAATATTCAATTATTTTTTTATCGCCAATAGTTCTGTGTCTTTCATAAAATAAAATAACAGGTATAATAAAAGTATTTTTACTGATACACAACTGTTTGTTTTTAATCTCTGGATCATCATCCTCAAGATGAAATCGGTATTGAGTTACTTTAGTTTCGTCTTCATGGTCATAGAAAACCTCATAGCTGTTTTTGCTATTCTTGTATTGGTCATCTAATTCTTTGTTTGACATTTTATTTTACATATCTATTGAAAGATAATTTTATTCAGACAAATTATATAAACTATTTGATAAGGTAATATAATTTTTATCGATTAGCATTTGCAGATAATGCTCCCAATCTTTATTGATCCCTTTTTCTTTACTCTCTTTAATTACATATTTAAGAGTAATTCCATCAGTTGCATTTTCAACAATTTTTAATAGAATTAATTGTGGCCATGCTAAAGTATCAATTTTCCAATTATCATAATCTTGGCTATTTACAATAGCATCAAAGGTTTCAAGATTATTTATAACTCGATCTTCTCCTTTAAATGATATCAACGATTTTATTTTTCGTGTTAGTCTGGCATCTCCATCATTACCGTGAATCACTTTTGTAGCCAACTGGCCCAATACATTTTCTGGAAAATCATCAGGCTGTTGAGAAGAGAGTAACAATCCAACACCAAATGATCTGCATTCTCGAATAAATTTTTCTACAAAATTAGAATCTAAAATACGATGTGCTTCATCAAATACAAATAATTTATTTAAAGAATAACTGTGATCCATACCAAGATAATAGCCATGAGCTGAAACAATTATCATTTTTGCAATTGCATTTTTAATTTTGTCATTTTGAATATCTGAGACTTTTATGATATTTGAATTTTTAATAATATCAATAAAACCTACTGATTTATATTTATCGCGGAAAAGATTAAGATCAAATAAAGGGTCCAGTCTATTGTATAGCTTCTCCAATTCTTTATCACCCTCCTCTAAATATTCACCAACATCATTAAAAGAAGGGAAAACGATAGTTTCATCGTAATTTAATATACCTCTTGGGTTAATCCCTTGTAATTTGTACACTTTACGCACCGCCTTTTTAAGATCTGCCTCCTGCTGGATGCCTAAACCAAAGGTGGTTCCAAGCACAGCACAAATTGCATTGATATGTTCAGAAACATCATAAAATTGGCCACCATTATCTCTTTTACCTAATCTCGGTATTAATGGATTGTATGGAATACCATCGAATTTCACCTCTATTTTTTGTGCATTACACATTTTACAGAAATACTTATCTGAATAATCATTTTTAAAATCAATAACCGTGAAACTAGTACCACTTAAAGCTTGCTGATAAATGAATGACTTAATAAATTGTGTTTTACCCTTACCAGATGATCCCGTTACCATTATATTATAATTCGGCAAAGGAGAACTTCCTGGACGACCTTTAGGGTAATAAATAGATTTACGATTTCTGTTATCCTTTCCAAATACTACCTCATTATTCGAAGTACTTGAATCACTAGGCGATATGATAGCAGGTTTTACATTAATAACGTCTGCAGTTTCTAGAGGTTGATCATTATCTTCTTTAACTTCTATGATCACTTTTGCTTCTACTTTTGTAATCGCGTCATTGTTATCTATAGGTTTTGTGTCAATAACTTTTTGAACCGGTTTGTCGTTATCACTATCCTTCGATATGTCTGTTTGAGATTTTTCAGCTGTTTTAAAAACTAATTTTTTCTGATGTACATAACTCAAACTTTCCAAGGACTGGGAGGTATCCGAACAAATAAGCTCCTGAGTAAAGATACTTGTGAACTTTTTATTCATATGACTTTCACAATCAAAAACCTCGTTTATCTTGTTTTTTGGAATCTTGATATAAGATCCTGCTTCTTGAACAAACCCACTAGAAATATTTTGTGTTTCATCTACACAAATCAATAAGGAATCATTGAGTCTAAATTCATAATCCGAATTAATGATTTGATTAAATACGTCAATTAAGCCAAACTGTTCAATAGATGAATTTTCATGGTAGTAATTTACAAACTCCATTAATATAAGCGACAAGGTATCGTCCCATAAGCCGTTCTCATATCCGTTGGTTCTTAAATCATTTAACTCATTTATTATATGCTTAACTTTTAGAGTCTGATCTTTTAATATTTCTGAGACACTATCATTACCCGTTTCTCTAATCACACCCGATCTATATTTAATTTCAATCAGTCTCAAATTAATGACTTCCCTACCGTTTTCGTTTCCAAACTCAAGCAATACAAAATCAGGAAACTGAGTACCTGATTGTTTATACTTAGGATCAATTTCATTTTTTATTTTATGCAGTCGGTCCTTAAAAACATCATATGATACAAAAACCTTGAATCGACGACATTCTTCTTTATAAGGTTGCAAAATCATGCAGTCTATTAACTTGTGTGCTACGACTGAAGCAATAAAACCCTTTAAAAAATTATCATTAGAAATAAGATATTTAAGTTCAAAAAGTCCCGTTTCTTTTGAATAATGCATGAAATATTCAAAATTATCCTCCATTTTGGGATCAATAGAAATAAGAAATTGTTTCAGTTTATCAGCATATATATTCTGTTCTTTGGCCAATAAGAAATAATCACCCCTACCATGATCATCATAAGCATAATCAGATATACTAAATTCCCATAAAGATTTATCAGATGACTTTTGTAACATCTGTGCATTAAGAACATCACTAGAGATAGCAAGCACCTCAGTTTCGTGATTGTCCAGACTTAAAAGAGATTCAAACTGATTATAAGATAAAGAACCACTAAACCTATCAGTAAGCAGATTGGTTGTTAATTTCCATTCTTGAAAACCATCTTGATTTTGCTTAAACAAATCGGAGTATACCTTTACATCGTGATATTTATTTAATTGATAATTAATAATGCCTTTGTAACCTAAAGAGGATGATAACTTACTATTATCAGATTGCCTATACTCTTGCGTGTCTTTATGTCTTGATGTGACGAGCGTAAGGTCAAAATCATTTTCTTTTACGCTTCCTCTGAACCAATTAAAACTCAATCTTAGTTCCTCTTTGAAGTATATAAGGGTATTAGAATCTGGATAACTATGTGAATTACGATCATCGAATATATTGACCAAAAGTTGAAAATTACCATAGAGGTTGTTCATTTGAGCCGTTTTTCGTTGGATCCAATCCAAAATAGCTTTATTCGTAGATGCATCGTATAATTGCCCTACAAGTCTAATATTAAAAACAGTTTTATTGGATAAATAGGAGTAACTTTTATTTAGTGCACTTTTGATTTGAGAGGGTGACAAATGACCAATATTGGGGTTATAATTAACACCAATACTTTTAAGCATCTTTGAAAGATTATTAACTCCACTGGCATATTGATCAAATTCGATAAAACCCGTGAATAAAATACTATCAGTTTCGATTGAAATATAATGTGCCGGAGATAATTCTTGTTTATGAAGTACCCAGTTATTTATATCATTAAGTTTAATTGAAGAAGCCAGAGAATTAGGACCAAAAGACTCTCCCTCCAATAATGTTTTTGCAAAAAGAGATGTTTTTAAACTATATTGATACAATAGTATTGGGTGAAAAGGTGAATAAAATACACCCAACGGTCGATCACCTAGCCTTACATAACGATCATGTGGTTCAATCAAATAAAACATATCTAACCAAATCATGTTGACATGTTCATTCAAGAGAGAATTATAAATATTCAAATAATTCTGAGCCTCCACAACAGATATAATTTTCGAAATATCTATTTCATCAAAAGAGTGAACATTCGATCTTTTTAGTTCACTTATATAATTACTATAAATCTTATTTCTGAGACTCAAGTATTGCTTAAATTGAGCACTGGTAAACAGCGGCTCGAAATCGGACAAAGCAGGTCTGAACTCGGATTGAACCTTCAAATTTTCTACACTAAAAACTGGAAGATTATCATTTTTTGAAATCAATGAACTTTTTTCATTAATATAAAATATAGTTGGCAAATGATTTATTTCATGGTATTTATCATTAAAATAAGTTTCATGAACAATATGATTACTCCTTTTATTTACTTGAATATTCTTTTTGATTAAATCAGAATCATTTCGAGCCTGAAGAAAATTGTAATAATTCGGCACTAATAATTCCTCTTTTGTACCTTCTGTGAGTATTTCAATAAATATCCATTTACTGGTATTTGAATCGCTATTAAATATCTGAATATATAAGTTACCCTCATTGAGATCACCTATTTTGAATATGTGGTCTTTTAAACCTACAGTATTGGTTACCGAAACACTAGTTAAGCTGATATCATTAACAAGGTTGAAGTTGACCATGAAGTCTCCCTCTATATCTTGAAAACCAATATATGAAATCGTTGTATTTATATCAACTGTTCTTATTATAAACTCAATTTCACTACCACTGCTAAGTGACTTGTCAGAAAGAGATAAATATTGAATATTCTCGGTTTCAAAATTTAAAGTTTTTAATTCTAAATTCTTTTCAATGCTCTTGTCATCAATAGAAAGGTTAATATCCTCAAAAACCGAATTTATATCTATCTCTTCAATTTTTGGCTTTGTAAGCTTTTTTAGCTTTGGATTTAATGAAATATTTTCAATACCAAAATTTATAGCTATACCGAAGTCTAATTGATTTTCAAAACCAACAGAATTCGAATAGTTTGCCAAGCTAATTTGTTTGCTCTCGTCAGCTAATTTAGCAATAACTTTATTGAGTCTATCGTGAACATTTACCTCAAAATCTTCACACTCTTGATCACTCACGATATTGTCTGACCATTGGGCTGATTTTCTGTTATTTAGATGACATATCAAATTTTCTCTTTGCAACAGATACTTATTTGATTTATCATGAGTCAACTGATTACAGATTTGAACCACTCCAAATCCTCTCTCTGATTCCTTCCCATTAAAATCGATATAACTACTTTTATCATTTTCGTCTTCTAGGGCTTTAATCCACTCATCTACATCTATCAACGACTTATAAAATGAAGTTTTCCGGAGAAATACAATATCAATATCCTCCTGGAAATCCTTAGCCTGCTCATAAAGAAAACCAGAGCCATTTTTTTCTTGCTTAAATGCAGAAATTGCTTCAGCGGCATTTGTTACATCTTTTGATTTTAACCTTTCAAGCAATCCATTGTAACCTTTTTCATATAAATACCATTTTATTTGGCTAATGAATTTTTTGTAATAATCTGTTGTCGATAGTGCTCTTTTTTCATCAAAATGTTTGTTCTCGCCTAGAATACCAAAATATTCCAAAACACTATTTTCATCAATTTCTTTGTAGAAAAAAGAATAAGTATCCTTTTTGAAATTATTGAAATAATAATCGTGAAGGTTTGACAACAACTTTGGACGTTCAAAACCATATTCAATAATAAATATGGCATCCACTATATAATTCACATATGACTGATCAGAATCTCTAATAATCTGAGCTGTGCTGTCTAAACTGTCGTTTGTTGTCTCCTCAGTATCACATGGAATAAATACTAAATAGTTAAGGTCTTTTGTATTTCTAGCTTCTAAAAGATCTTCTGTATTTATAAATGAAACTCTATCAATTTCATTGAATTTAATTCGCTCTGCTTCCGAGCGAAGAAACCAAAAGAACCTTTCATCAAGAAAAGCTGACCCCCCTTTATGGTCAAAACAAGAATATAACTCATTTATTATTCTATTCTCGAGACCAAAAAATAAATATCTCATCTGATAATCACTCCGAGACAACTCGGATGTAATCCAATTTTCTATGTTTAATTTGTTTAGTTCCATATTTTCTAAATCCAACCTGGTCTTAAAATTAATACACCACCCTCTGTATCTGGGCTATCTATTATCACCCCTAATGACTGCATAGTGTTTTTTATTCTACCCTCGCTTATATCTTTTATATTCAGATTCATGTTGTACTCTTTTATATGCTTAATAAACTCAACCCCTGAAATGAAGTTTTGATCTTTACTTATTTTAGAAAAAATAAGACAACAGAGGGTTGAGATAATACCTGCACTAAGATCGAAACGATATGGAGAATTACCCTTATGAAACTCTCTGTCAAATATATAATTGACATCAGGTGAAGTATCTGATTTTGATGTTTTCTTTTTTTGACATAAGTATTCCAAACATTCTTTGGCGTTTTTCAAGGTTTTCGGATAAACAGAGGAAATATCATCTAACATAGTTTCGTGTTCATTTTTATAATCTACAATAAAGTCGTCTAGATCGATTTGCGCATTTTTAATATTTCTAATCAATTTATTCGAAAAATTAACAAAATCTTTTCTGCTATTAAAATCTTCAAATCGATCTCCATTATATTTTAAAATGATCGCATCTAGAATGGTATTGTAATAGCAGTATTTCCTTACGTTCGTTTCAATATATGAGGTCCGTTTGGTATCCACATCCATCATAACATAATCTCTACTTAATGACTGATTCAGATAAAATTCAAGATCTTCATCAATTACATCCTCATTTGAATCAATTTTATGTTGGATGAAACTGATGTATGTTCTAGACAAATTCATTGTATAAATAATGTGATTGAATAGTGTGATTCGCAAATAAGCCTCAAAAACACCAATCCATTTTTGTCTCGTCAATGAACCCTTTAGTTGTATTATGGAATGTAAATCAGAAAAAAAACGCTTTGCTTGATTTGAATATTGAATAATGTTTTTAAAATACTTTTCATTACCATACTTATCCTTAAAATGATTTTCATCAAAATCTTGATTTACAGGCACGCCAATACTACTATTGATAGACTGAAACTCATTGGAAATCAATGATGCCCATGGATCTTTACCTTCAACAGTTAAACTCTTATGCAATAGTCTACAAACATTTATAAACTCATCCTCTGAAGGACTGTAATTAGCTAAAATTTCAATTATAAATCCTCCAGGGTTCCAAGCACCTTTTGTATTTCTTGCTGCCAACCCATAAGAACCAGTTGAGGGGACGAAAGGAGATAGAAAAAACTTCTCTTTCTTATTTTGAGCTGAACTTTTTGGAACAGATAAACAAGAGTTAAAAAGACTAGATAGCTGTTGATTTGAAAATAATGATCCAATCTCATCTTGTGAATTGATTTTATCATAAAGTTTCTGTGCGTATGTATTCGTCGTGTCTTCAGTAGCTTTAGATAGCTCAATTTCACGATATAAGCTACCAATCAGTATCGAGACTGATGGTATATTTTCAGGCGCTCTTTCAAGTTTAAAAAATCTCATTATTTTTTTTACACTAGGTTTTGTGCTAATCACTTCATCGATCTGTTGCATAATTAGTCTGTATTTGAAATTATGTCATAGCTTCGTGTACGACGGTTGTATTTAACTGAGCCCATATCTTCTATAAAAACATCTTTACCCTTTGAATCATTGTCAGATAATTCGATTTTCTTCAAATCATTCCATAAATGATAATTTTTATCGAGACAAGCAGGGAAAATTGCTTCTGAGTGCAATATTATATTTTTATATATTTTATAGGTAATAACCACATATTTCCAATGGTCATTATGTTTATATCGAAAGAAAATTTGATCTGTTGAAGGTAGATCTTCCTTTCTCTCCTCGATAGGCTTCAACCTTTCAATATCAGATTCTGAATAAACATTATGTTTTACTTGATCAGCTGTTTGTCCTATGGAGGTTGCAAGACTGTTTCGTATTTTTCCATTGGTCGATATTGCATTTTTAAAATCTTCTAAAAACTCGTAACTATAGTTAGGATTTGTCAATTCAACAAAATGTTCTATTTTATCTTTTTCACGAATAAAAAAATTAGAAAACAAAATCCCTCTTTTAATAAAGGATATCAAAAGAGAATTTAAATAACCCTTAAACATATCTAGACTATTTAGTTGTTGAGAATTCAATTTATCATATTCTTTTGCCAGACAAAAATTTGACTTGATTCGTTCTACACATTTGATGATAGCTATATCAATATGAGAAAGGGTTTTTGAAAATTTATCAATTTCAAGTGGTGCATTATAATTTACCTTGTCAACAAGAGTTTTCAATTGAACAAGATTATCATCATCATCCATTATTTCAAAACTATTCTGCTCGAAATATAATGGATCAAAGTATGATACAGTTCCTTTATCAATGAAATTAGGTATCGCAGATAATTTCAATTTATTTTTTAATCGAAGTACATCAAAAAACTTTTTAACTTCTTCAATATCTCCACCTTTAAAAGCTTTGACACAACTATTAATTAAGTGATCATTAGCCAATAAAAAAGTATTAAAAAACTTGTAATTCGGTGAATATTGATAAAGATGGTATAAAACTTCGAATTCAGAAATCGCATCATCAATATTTAATTTTTGAAGTTGATTAATTTTATTTTGAATATCATTTTCTTCTCTTTCAGATAGACCAAACAAGTATGCCAACAAAGAAAACACCTCACGGTATGTATATCTTTTACCGTTTAAAACCTCAATACATCGCAAAAGTTTGGATAAATGACCATTATTGGTTTTGTTTGTCAAAAAGTCCAAAATACCCTTAGCCGGATGTATAACATGATTAGTTCCTACATAATTTTCTAAACACTTTGATTTATCAATAATTCGCTGCACTAGATCTCCATCCGAATGATCTATGAAAAGTGAATCATAGTCCATACTCCATGTAAATAATTTTATATCAGATAAGTCAACATTACCCCAAACCGTTTTGTTTTGGATGATGGCATCGATGTTATTCAATTCATAAATCTTTTCAACAATCGCTTTGTATTGAAACACAGCCTGGGCCGGATTTGCTGCCGAATTTTTCAAGTTTTCAAGAATACCTCTGTTTATGCATATAAGAGCTAAAGCCGATTCAGCACCTTTTAAATCTTCAAAATCTTGAGCCAATGCATCCAAGTAATTATCTGAATCATCATCTCGCTGTGAAGCATCCTGAGTTAAAAACAAACCGTAATGCTTGAAATTAAAAATGGCCTTGCGATTGTTTTTATCGAACTCTTTTTTTATTTCTTTTTTGCCCTTTACCTTATCATAACCCACTTCTTCAAAAAAACAATCAGTTGCAAACTCCATTAAATCGGTCTTTCCATTCCCTGGCCCTCCTACTAAAGCACAAATAGTACTTTTAGGATTGTGAACATAATCCTTAACCATAGTTCGTATCAAATCATGAATCTTGGATTCGAGTATTTCATTCCCTAAGGGACGTCCAGATTCTTCATCCATTGGCTTTCTTATACCGCCATTGTTGGAACTTAACCATGTTTCAAACCTGTAAGGGAATTTGTTATTTAAATTAGTCATAATAGAATGGGAAGATTGTAAGAATAACTCATCAAATATTTTTCTATCTAAAGCACTACAACCTTTCATACCTTTGCCCTCATAATTGGGGTCTAAAAAAAGAAAGTTTGCAAGCTTAAGTGCTATACCATTAGGGCTTCTAAATTTTTCAGATTTAGAAGAATATTCTTTATTTATTTCTAAATCTCGTATAGCTTTTGTTGCCTCAAGAACAAGAGGGTGAGCTTTATGCATGTCTCCAGATTGCATTCTTTTGTAATAGGTCAATAATAATCTTATCTCTTCCTCTCTCCACTTTACTCTCATAAGTAACTTTTTAGTGTTTTAATTATTGACTCTGCCATTAAAGGTGGTACCGCATTACCGATTTGAGAATACCTTGGTGTTTTATATGAATTTGAACCAGACAAAGCGTAAACTCCTTTAAACTCAAACCAATCCGGAAAAGATTGTATTCTTGCAAACTCTCTTACTGTAAGAATACGTGGTTCTTTGTAATGTATATAATCAAATGGACAAGTTGTTATAGTGGGGGATGGAAGATGTTCTTTTAAAACATTAATAACTTGCTTTTTAGAATTCCATCTAGCCTTTTTAAATTCTTCTGGCTTAAAATTAAAAGAAGCTCTTTTTGGATTTTGTCTAGTTATGTCTATGAGGGTTTGATACTTAAATATTGTATCTTTTTTATGATCACCTATTCTATGACTATCTGGATAAGCTTCCCCATTCATAGAAAAACGCATTAAACGCTGATAAGATGACAATTTACCTTTAGAATATTCAAAAGTAGAAAACGCTTTAGTTTTGGCATTTTCATCTGTATAAGGCCTAGGAGATTTTCTCGAACGAGAGATATCACTTAGAGCTTGTAAGACATTTGTATTTGTTATGTCGAATGTCTCAGAGTCCTTGGCAATACTATATTTAGATGTAAAATTTATCGAATCCGCCTTTATTTTTTTAAATACTTCAGAGATATCAATTTCTTTATCCTTAAATGTAGTTTTTTTTAACCCAATAATTATATATCGTTTTCTTTTTTGTGGTACACCAAAAATATTAGAAGTTAATAATTCACCATCAACATGATAATCTTTTTGGAGATTTGCAATAATATTGTCCTTATACGATTTACTAGTTTTACTAAACTTTGATGCTATCCCTGCTACATTTTCGATAAGCAATATCTTTGGTTCCACCAGTTCGACAAAAGAGAGGTATGATTTATATAATTGGTTTCTAGGATCTGCTTCTTTTCTTTTTCCTGCATTTGAAAAACCTTGACATGGTGGTCCTCCAACAATCAGATCTATTTCACCTCTTAAACCTTTTAAGTATGCCCCATGTTCTTTAAGGAATAAGTTAATGTCATGATTTTTTTGCTCAATTTCTTCAGGCCAATCAAAACTTAAAACGCCAGATTTATAACGTTTTTCATCTCGTTTTGAATTGATAAGATTATGTTGTAATGTTTTGAATGCATTTTCTTGATATTCTATTGCTAGTTTACCAGAGAAGCCTGCTCTAGAGGCTCCGAGCGAAAGTCCACCACAACCTGCAAAAAGGTCAATAAATTTATATTCCTTACTCATATTTTAATATAATTCTTAAATTTTGTGTTAATACTATTTCTTTTTAATAACAAAATTATGACTCTCGGCCAATTTGTTATCTATTTAGTTGACGTTGTAACTATATTAATTTGATTCTTAGTCATTAGGCATACATGCACAATATAACTAAAACAATCAAAAATTATATTGTTTAAAATGTAAAAAGAGGTTGTTGTCAATAAATATTAGCTACATTAAAATTTGGCAGATATTAATTTTAAAGGTTACTATAAAGTAGATATGATTTGATTTTTTTTGTACTGTAGTTTGAAAAACATTGAGGATTAGACATATTACATAAATTTTGTTTCTTTGAATAATGAAAAGACCAAGAATTAAAAGAATTTTCTCAGAAGTTTCAATAATAAAGAAAACTACTATTCAAAATAAAAAATCGCTGGAAAAAAGCAAAAATAAATTAAATAAAAAAATATTAGATTTAAAAAAGAGACTTGAAAAAGAAGAGAAATATATTTTTGAAATAGAATTTAATAAAAAACGTATTTTAATTATAGAAAAAGATTTCAAGAGAGCTGGCAATATTGGCACATTAAAATTTAATAGTGAATATAATGCACTCAGGGATTTCATTAAAAATAATAATGGAAATTTAGAACTCAATAAGCAAAGAATAAAAAAAGTTGAAAATGAATTGGAAAAAGTTGAAAATGAATTGGAAAAAGTTAAAAATGAATTAGAAATTAAAAAAAAGCTTCAAGTTGTTATCCCTATAAATAAGTCTAAAGATATAGATAAAATAAAAGAAAATTCAAGAAATTTAAATACAAGGCCTTCAACTAAAAAACTAGAATTATTTAGGCCTCAATACACCGATAAAAAAATTTTTGAAGTAGATTGGGTAAATGTTTTTTTTGATAGAAAAAAAATAGTCATCAAACATAAAGATAAATGGTATGAAAAGTTTGTGCCGCAGTCGAAAAAGTTTTTAAATGAAATCAAAGCTTTTTACACATTCCATAATATACCTAAACTAATAATCAAGATTGAGAATGGGAGAGTTATTATTAAAAATGAAGAAGTATTACTCTACCATCTTGATTTTTTAACTGTTACTGCTTCGAATTTTGGATACTTGAAATTATCTTTATTTAATATTTCTCACTGGAAAAAGTATAACAAAAAATACTATGAGAAGAAATTACCTTTTTTATTTCATACTCAAACATTAAAAAAACTATGTGAGTATTGTGATCTAAATTTACCTATAATTCCATTAGGGGAGGTCGTGAAAAGTCAAACTGGAAATATTGTAATTCATAATTCATTTCTTTTTCCTATAAAAACTAAAAAAGGTTACTTTTTAATTTGGGAAAGTATAGAAGACGGAAAGGCTAGTTATGTTTTTTCAATTAAGGCATATTCTGAAGATAACATCCAAAATATTTTCAACTTTATAGCAGGTGAGACACCCAACAAAAGATCTACATTAATAAACTCCAAAGAATTACAAAATAAACTTGGCATGAAAAAAAGAATTTTTCATACCGACATGAATAAATGGGAGTTAAGTATTAGACAACTTAATTAAAAAAAAAATAACTATTTGATTTTCACATAATTGAATTTAAATCAATTGAATTCTTAGGGTTTATAGATCCCTGGGTTTCCAATGTTGCAAATACAATTGCCAGAGGCTTGCAGCCCTGGTGTCTA
>Ga0257120_1002006_pt1 | contig 12754 bp, 13 predicted proteins | sample SI106_10metaG_FD_190153 | JGI IMG/M metagenome (GOLD analysis project Ga0257120, IMG submission 190153) | Marine microbial communities from Saanich Inlet, British Columbia, Canada - SI106_10 | ecosystem: Environmental > Aquatic > Marine > Inlet | place: Canada: British Columbia | collected... | reverse complement strand
TTAGAAGTTATTAATCTTGAGAAAGAGTATTTTTCAAAAGCCTCTTTTTTTGGAACAAGAACTGCTTTCAAGGCAGTAGATGCTGTAAGTTTTAAAGTCTATTCTGGAGAAACAATGGGTCTCGTGGGAGAATCTGGATGTGGGAAATCAACCCTAGGGAAAGCCATTTTACAACTCGATAAAGCCACGGCTGGCACCCTAAACTACAAAGGAAATGACATTACAAATCTCAACAAAAAAGAATTGCGTTCATTGCGCAAAGAAATTCAGATAATCTTTCAGGATCCCTATGCATCACTCAACCCACGACTGACGGTTGGGAAAGCCATTATGGAGCCCATGAAAGTACACAAGCTATTTTCATCTGATAAAGAACGGAAAGCAAAAACTTTAGAAATTTTAGAAAAAGTTGGTTTAGAAGCTTCACATTTTGAGCGGTATCCCCATGAGTTTTCTGGAGGCCAACGGCAACGGATTGGAATTGCAAGAACCATCGCTGTACAACCAAAGTTAATTATATGTGACGAATCCGTGTCTGCACTCGATATTTCGGTACAAGCACAAGTGCTGAATTTATTAAATACTCTAAAAGACGATTACGGATTTACCTATATTTTCATCTCTCATGATTTGGCCGTAGTGAAGTTTATGTCAGACCAATTGATGGTGATGAACAAAGGAAAAATAGAAGAGCTCGGCGAGGCAGATTCGATTTATGAATCACCTCAGAAGGCATATACCAAAACACTGATAGAAGCAATCCCAAAAGGGCTTTAAATTTATAAAAATGCCAACACTAAAAGTTAATAGTAAAAAAGATGTCTTATTTCAAGTTTTCACACTTGGATTGATTGGATTTTTTATTGGTATTGTTACAAGCGAACTCTTTTCTGGGAATACAATAACAGGAGAAATGATTTGGAGCTACTTTTTGATGCTGCTTGTTTCTGGATTTCTTTTGTGGTGCTATTACGGCACATACTATGAGCTTACTCAAACACATTTAAAATATAACTGTGGTCCCATTAAAGGGCATATCGAAATTAAAGAAATCCGAGAAATTATAAAAGACAAAACACTTTGGGTGGGTTTAAAACCTGCAACCGCCAGAAAGGGTTTGATTATAAAATATAGAAAGTTTGATGAAATTTATATTAGCCCTGAAATAAATGATGAATTCATAAATCACATTTTAGCAATAAACGACACTATAAAAATAACGACGCAATCTAAAGGCAACGTGTCGTAAACCCTACAAGACCATTTCTGGAACAATTCCATCAACAATAAGATGTCCTTCAGTCGCTTGTTGAATCGTTTCTACAGAAATTCCTGGCGCACGTTCTAAGAGTTTAAAACCCTCTTTTGTGACTTCTAAAACCGCTAAATTAGTGACGATTTTCTTAACACACCCAACACCTGTGAGTGGTAATGAACAGCGTTTTAAAAGTTTAGACTCTCCTTTTTTATTGGTGTGCATCATGGCTACAATAATATTTTCAGCACTAGCAACTAAGTCCATTGCGCCTCCCATACCTTTAACCATGTACCCTGGAATTTTCCAATTTGCAATGTCTCCATTTTCTGAAACTTCCATGGCCCCTAAAATTGTGAGGTGCACATGCTTGCCCCGAATCATTGAAAAACTGGTAGCAGAGTCAAAAAAACTAGCCCCATCTAGAGTGGTAATCGTTTGTTTTCCTGCGTTTATAAGATCGGCATCCTCTTCCCCTTCAAAAGGAAAAGGCCCCATTCCTAGAACGCCATTTTCACTTTGAAATTCAACTTCAATATCCTCACGAACAAAGTTGGCAACAAGGGTTGGAATCCCAATGCCTAGATTCACATAATATCCATTTTGGACTTCTTGAGCAATACGTTTAGCAATACCATTTTTGTCTAACATGATTATGATTTTTGTCTTAGGGTTCGTTTTTCAATGCGTTTTTCGTAATCCTTTCCTTGGAAGATGCGTTGTACAAAAATCCCAGGAATGTGGATTTGATTCGGGTCCAAAGTTCCAACAGGCACTAATTCTTCAACCTCAGCTACTGTAATGGTCGCTGCTCCACACATATTTGGGTTAAAATTTCTAGCAGTGCCTTTAAATATTAAATTCCCTGCAGCATCGCCTTTCCATGCTTTCACAAAAGAAAACTGAGCCTTAAAAGCGGTTTCTAAAACATACATCTTACCATCAAATTCACGCGTTTCTTTGCCTTCAGCTACATCAGTTCCATAACCAGCAGGAGTGTAAATAGCTGGAAATCCTGCTTGTGCAGCTCTGCAGCGTTCGGCCAAAGTTCCCTGTGGAATCAATTCTACATCCAATTCTCCTGAAAGCATTTGACGCTCAAACTCATCATTTTCGCCAACATATGACGAAATCATTTTCTTGATTTGATGTTTTTGGAGTAATAATCCAAGTCCAAAATCATCAACTCCTGCATTATTTGAAATACAGGTGAGTTCCTTAATATCCATACTCACTAGCTCAGAAATTGCGTTTTCGGGAATTCCACACAATCCAAAACCACCTAGCATTAAGGTCATTCCGTTGGAGACGCCATCGAGGGCTTCTTTTACGTCTGCTACTTGTTTGTTTATCATCGTTTTAATTTAGGATAAAAAAGTACAAAAAAAATCTTATTAATTGAGCAATTTCACTAAAAATCGATATCTGGAGTAATCGGAGTTGTATCTACGGGAATCGGATCTCCCTCCTCAAGAATAGGATCGCATTCCACTTCAATAGTGAGGTCTTTGGGTTCAATAAAATCTTCTTTTGAAATCCCTAATTCCTCAAGGGTATAACAGCTTCGCATGTAATTTGCCCAAATAGGAAGTGCCATAGCAGCTCCCTGTCCATAGGTAATTGTTCTAAAATGGGTAGCGCGATCTTCTCCTCCAACCCATACACCAGTCACTAAGTTCGGAACCATTCCCATAAACCAACCATCACTTTGATTTTGTGTAGTCCCTGTTTTACCTGCAATCGGATTCCTGAAATTGTAAGGGTAACCCGTGACAATTTCTTTATATACGGCTTGATTTTTAAGGGCGCTGTGGCGCAATCGCTGGCCGGAACCAAACTGAGTAACACCCTCCATTAATTTAACTGTGACATAAGCCACCTCTTTACTAAGAACGTCTTTTGTTTCTGGAGCAGCTTGATATAAAATAGTACCGTTTTTATCGTCTATTCGAGTCACCATAACAGGTTTGGTGTACACACCTTGATTTGCAAACGTAGAATAGGCGGCTACCATTTCGTACACACTTAAATCTGGGGTTCCCAAAGCGATTGATGGTACTGCGGGGATATCTTGTTCTACTCCTAAACTGCGTGCTAAATCGATGACGGGTTGAGGCCCGATTTCATTCATTAAGCGCGCTGTGATCGTGTTTCTAGAATTTGCTAAAGCTGACTTGAGCGTTTCAAATCCACCATAGTTTCCTCCTGAATTTTTAGGCGACCACGGCTTCATGTTTCCGTGCTTCATGGCTTCTATTGTAATTTGAGACTTTGGAAAGGTATCACAAGGCGATAAATGAAGTTGGTCGATAGCGGCTGCATACACAAAAGGCTTAAAGGTTGACCCTACTTGACGCTTGCCTTGCTTGGCCATGTCATACTGAAAATGTTTATAGTTAATCCCTCCAACCCACGCTTTTACGTGTCCTGTTTGTGGCTCCATTGACAGCATTCCAGTTCTTAAAAAAGACTTGTAGTAACGCATGGAGTCTCTTGGCGTCATGATGGTGTCTATTTCATTATTATCAGCTGTCCAAGAAAATATTTTCATGGGAACTGGCTTCTCAAACGACGCTATAATTTCTTCATTTGATTTTTGAAGATCATACTTCATTTTACGCCAGCGTTCGGATCGACGCATGCTGGAGTTCAATAAATTTTTGATTTCTTTAGATTTTAAATCTCGAAAAGGAGCGGTTCGATTTCGTCTTGGTGTGTTTTGAACAAAAAACTCCGCTTGTAAATTAGCCATATGCTCCTTAGTTGCTGTTTCTGCGAAGGTTTGCATACGAGAATCTATCGTTGTATAAATTTTCAGTCCATCTTTATAGATGTTATATTTATCTCCATTTGGTTTGGTGTTTTGAGGATTGTTGACCCATTCTTTCATAAAACTCCGCAGGTAAGCCCGAAAATATGTAGCAATCCCTTCACGATGTGATTCTGGAGAATAGTTGAGTCCTAACGGCAGTTTTTGTAATGAATCCTTTGATGTTTCTTCAAGAAACCCATATTTGGCCATTTGGCTTAATACCACGTTTCGGCGGTTTTTTGTACCAACTGGATTTCGTTTTGGACGTGGGTTGTATAGCGAAGAATTTTTAAACATTCCCACCAACATCGCCGATTCATTAATCGATAAATCAATAGGTTCTTTTCCAAAATAGATTCTGGATGCCGATCGAATTCCATCTGCATTATTTCCAAAATCATAGATATTAAAATATTGAGCAATGATTTCTTCTTTGGTGTATTGACGTTCTAAACGTGTGGCAATCACCCATTCTTTTATTTTTTGAGTCGCCGTTTCTAGCTTGTTTTTAGACCTGACCCCTACAAATAATTGGCGGGCCAATTGTTGGGAAATCGTACTCGCGCCGCCTCGTTTCCCTAAAAAAGCAAAAGCCCGTAAAGTGCCTCTTGCATCAATTCCTGCATGTTCGTAATGCCTCACATCTTCGGTCGCAATAAGAGCATCTACGAGGTGTTTTGGCAGTTCGCTAAATGCGACGGGCGTTCTGTTGTCTTCGTAATAAAACTTACCAAGTGTGACCCCATCTGAAGAGATGATTTCGGTGGCTAAGTTTGTTCGTGGATTTTCTAAAGCGGAGGTGTCTGGCATGTCTCCAAAAAGCCCTAAAGAGGCCGATAGAAAAATGAGAACTACCCCGAAAACAGCTGCTAAAAAACACATCCAAAACCAACGAATCGGTTTTGAAAAATTAAGAGATGCTGCCTTTTTTTTTGCCATAATATCTATTTGTTTGATGATTCAATACTGAATCCAACATCTATAATTCCTTCAAGTTGAACAACCCCGTTTGGCTCTCCCCGATGCCGCATTGCTTGTTGAATCTGTACTTTATAAGTTCCTTCTTCAGTGAACACAAAAGGGGTGTCGTAGCCTTTGAAACTGAGTTTATGCTCTTTTATAGATGTAAAGCCCGAACCCAAAAGCTCTCCATTTGGTTTTGCCATGAGGAACTCTAGAGTGTCTTTTGTAACTTTTCCGTTTGGATAATCGAGTTCAACAATTAAAAATAAATTACTAAACTTATAAGCAGTGGTCGTTCTTAAATTAATAAATAAATTATAAGGATTTGCAGTATCAGGGGCCGCAAAATCGTAGCTAATAACGTCCTGTTTATTCCAACCGTTTGAAATGGACGTATAGCGGTCAAACACTTTGTTTTGCTGACATGAGAGTGCTACAAAAACAAAAAGAAAGATCCATAGTACTGATTTACTTTGCATTGTTGTTTTGGGGTCTAGGTTTTTTGTTGTTTCTATTGTTTCTGTTGTTCTTTTTACGTCTGTTATTGTTTTTACGTCTTTGGTTTTTAGGGGCATCAAAACGTGTTAGACTATCTTGACCCACAACGTTTTCAAAATCAACTTTAGTATCTTCAACTAAATCAATTGCATATTCTTCTAAACTCGCAACTTTTTCATTTTTGGCGTTGATCGCAATAATTTTATTGGCTTGAGTTGTGGTTAATTTGTGCCAATTCATCCATTCGCCTTCGTAGGCATACCACATATGTCCTTTAAAAATATCTGTCTTTTGACAAACAGCAGTCCCTTTTGCAGTTCTTAATTTGACTTCTGTTTTTGGAAAAGCTTTTAAAGCATCTAAATACGCGTCTAATTCATAGTTTAAACAGCACTTTAATTTTCCACACTGCCCTGCTAATTTTAACGGGTTTAAAGAGAGTTGTTGGTAGCGCGCCGCTGAAGTGTTTACAGATCTGAAATCAGTCAACCAGGTAGAACAACAGAGCTCACGACCACAAGATCCAATCCCTCCAAGTCGTGCTGCTTCTTGTCGTAAGCCTACTTGTTTCATCTCAATTCGAGTTCTGAATTCTCTAGCAAATAACTTGATGAGCTCTCTAAAATCAACACGCTCATCGGCTGTATAATAAAAAGTTGCCTTGCTGGCATCGCCTTGAAATTCAATATCAGAGATTTTCATTTTTAGCTTTAAGTCAATCGCAAATTGTCTTGCTTTGACTTTCATGACCTCTTCTTTATCTCTGGCTTCAACCCAGATGTCTATATCTCTTTGAGAGGCTTTGCGGTAAATTTTAAAAACTTCTTCGGGAGTCTCAGAAATTTTCTTTCGTTTCATTTGAACCTTTACCAATTCTCCTGAAAGGGTAACCATGCCTATATCGTGTCCAGCGGCAGCTTGTGTTGCCACTACATCTCCGATACTTAAAGTTAAATTTTCAGTGTTTTTGTAATAGACTTTCCGTCCATTTTTAAAACGAACTTCAATCCAATTAAAAGGGGTTGCTCCATTAGGGAGCGTCATGTTCGAAAGCCAATCAAAAACGGTTAGCTTATTGCAGCTATCTGTTCCGCATGTTCCATTATTTTTACAGCCTTTTGGCTGACCGTCTTTCCCTGTTGAACAGTTCGTACATCCCATAATTTATATATATTGAATTTGTCAATGCATCAGCATTACAAATGCGAGTTAACTCTATGATCTAAAACGTAAATATAAGATTATTTGAGGACTTAAAAAATGAGGCGAACGCTATTTTCTGATCTCACAAAAACTTAAAGACTTCTCTTAAATTAAGAATGTGATGGCTTAGCGAGAGTTGCAAAGATATTTCTTAAATCTTTTTTGTATGGCAAATGATCTGCACGCCCTTTTTTGAAAATATCATTGCTATTGCCTTGCCCTTTTCGAAGTGCTTTTTGCTCTTCAAATGACATGCGATTGATGTCCATACAATTCGTAGAACAACAATTTTCCATGCTTTCTTTACAAGAATCGCATTGAATAAAAAGTAAATGACATGCTTCGTTAGCACAGTTTACATGAATATCAGCGGGTTCGCCACATTGATGACAGTTTGCAATCACATCCTCTGATATTTTTTCGGCACGACGCTGATCAAACACAAAATTCTTTCCAATAAACTTATTTTCGATGGATTGATTTCCAACTTGACGGGCGTAATTAATAATTCCACCTTCCAATTGATATACATTCTTAAACCCTTTATGCTTATAATAGGCGCTGGCTTTTTCACAACGAATCCCACCAGTACAGTACATCACTAGTTTTTTGGTTTCTTTGTGTTCCTTAAGATCTTCTTCAATTAAATCCAAAGATTCTCTAAACGTATCAACATCTGGGGTGACTGCATTTTTAAAATGTCCAATTTCACTTTCATAATGATTACGCATATCCACCACCACGGTGTTTTCGTCTTCAATAAGTGCATTGAATTCTGATGCGTTTACGTGAGTGCCGATGTCTGAAGGATCAAAAGTATCGTCATTTAGTCCGTCTGAAACAATCTTGTCACGCACCTTAACTTTAAGTTTTAAAAACGAAAATAAATCGTGTTCAATAGCGATATTAAGACGCACATTTTCTAGAAAATCAATGGTGTCTAGATGCGTTTTAAATGCCTCAAAGTTATCCGCAGGGACTGAAAGTTGTGCGTTAATACCTTCGTGGGCGACATAAATTCGACCTAAGACATCAATACTGTCCCAAAATAGAAATAAATGGTTTCTTAACAACTCGGAATTGCTAATTTTTGAATACTTGTAGAAAGAGATGGTCAGGCGTTCTTTGCCTGCCTGTTGGATAAGTTCCGATCTTTCAATATTGCTTAACGTATTGTACAGTTGCATGCTATACTAATTTTTAAGTTTATACTAATTGAGGTGCAAAGGTAATAATTTTTAGAACAACGTCGAAAAAAGAGAATGTAAAGCGCCGTGAAAATATTACAAAAAGGTTCGTTAAAATTTTCAAACTTTACAAAAGTTGTCTTATTTTAGCAAGAAGAAAGAATTAGATACAATAGACTTATGAGCAGCGAAAAAGATGCAAAATTAAAAGCCCTCAAGCTAACCTTAGACAAACTTGACAAAGCTTACGGAAAAGGCACCGTAATGAAAATGAGTGACGCCCCTGTGGTGGATGTAGAGGTTACATCTTCAGGATCCTTAGGATTGGATATCGCCCTTGGCGTTGGAGGTTACCCTAGAGGTCGTGTGATTGAAATATATGGCCCTGAATCTTCAGGTAAAACAACCCTAACATTACATGCAATTGCTGAAGCCCAAAAAGCGGGTGGAATTGCTGCTTTTATTGATGCAGAACATGCCTTTGATCGTTTCTACGCTCAAAACTTAGGAGTTGATATTGACAACCTTATTATTTCTCAACCAGATAATGGTGAGCAAGCACTAGAAATCGCCGATAATTTGGTGCGTTCTGGGGCTATTGATATGGTGGTGATTGATTCTGTTGCAGCATTGACACCAAAAAGTGAAATTGAAGGTGAGATGGGCGATTCTAAAATGGGACTTCATGCGCGTTTAATGTCGCAAGCCCTGAGAAAATTAACAGGCTCAATCAGTAAAACAAACTGTACGATGATTTTCATTAACCAATTACGTGAAAAAATTGGTGTAATGTTCGGAAATCCTGAAACAACTACAGGAGGGAATGCCTTAAAGTTTTATGCTTCTATTCGTTTAGACATTCGTCGATCGACACAAATAAAAAACAGTGATGGAAATGTTTTAGGAAATAAAACACGTGTGAAAGTTGTAAAAAACAAAGTTGCACCGCCATTCCGTTTGGCAGAATTTGACATCATGTATGGCGAAGGTGTTTCTAAGGTTGGTGAGATTTTAGATGTCGCTGTTGAGCATGAGATCGTTAAGAAAAGTGGCTCATGGTTTAGCTATGAAGACACAAAATTAGGTCAAGGTCGAGATGCTGTCAAGCAAATGATTAAAGACAATCCAGAGTTGATGGATGAGCTAGAAGAAAAGATTAGAGTAATTTTAAAAGCTGAGGCTTAAAACAAATAGCTTAATTTAAAGAGGCTGTATGAATAGTGTAAACTTTTTATACAGCCTCTTTTTTATGCCTTTAAATCTGCTTCTAATGAATTTGAAATGAGGGTGAAAACTTCTTTACTAAATTCTGTAGTATCCTCAATTGATAATTGTTCTGTGGAAATCGTTGGATGCACTTGTACACGCATCTTTCCAGGACTTCCACTAAAAAAAGTATAGGACAACCGTTTTTTATTGTCAAAAAATGTCATGGGTACTAAAGGTACTTTATGATTGATTGCCAATCGGAACGCACCTGCCTTAAAACGATCTAAAATAACCGATTCTTCTGGAACGCCTCCTTCTGGGAAAATACAAATACTAGAGCCTTCTTTGATGCGGTTTTGAGCACGTATAAAAACAGCTTTTCGGCTTTCTGGACTGCTGCGATCGACTAAAATACAGGTGCGCTTGTAAAAGAATCCAAAGATTGGGATTTTTACCAATTCTTTTTTACCTATAAATACAAACGGGTGGTTTTTAAACGTCACCAACATCAACATGATGTCGGTCATGGATGTGTGGTTGGCAACAAACACATAGCTTTGCCCTTTTATTAAAGGTTCTGGTCGTTTTACAGTCCAATAACACCCCATTCCAATAAGGATGCATTTAGCCCAAATGCGAGCTAGCCTAAAAAAGTAAGGATACCATTTTTGTTTTAAGACAGACAAAAACAATAAGGGAAACATAATCAGAATTGGCAATGTGACGAGCACATAGAACCAAATTCTGTACAAAACCCACAACGGATATTTTATAATTTTAAACACGCTCAAAACTACTAAAAAAATTGGGGTGTTGAACAAAAAAAGGGGCTTTACCACTAATTTGGATACATAACTGCAAGATGTTTGGATATCGTATTTGTAAAAAACAGCATGCTTTTGAGAGCAATTAAATATTATTTGCTACATTTAACAGAGTCTTAGACCCAAATCTAATTCTTCAAAAACCAATTCAATTTTTTAAAGTAAGGTATGAAATCGCTGTGTTTACACAGCGGAATGCGTGTATGTGTTGTATTTAAAAATGAAAACTATTGAGACGAAGTTTATAAAACCAAAAGTTCAACAATACTCTGAATATAATGGAAATATGCACACCTAAAGGATATATACACAGTAGTTATGCCTTATTTACAAAAAACTCTGAAAACACATTAAATTTATGATTTGGATTTTAATAATTATAGGAATAGTTATAATATCCTTTTATAATTTTAATAATGCTCGGAAAAGCGAAACCAATAAACTTAATGAAAAAGGAGGTTTTAGAGTTAAATACAAAGAACTTATTGAGCATTTTCTTGGTATACCGAACATACAAATTGAAAAACAGAATGCAACTTCTATTACTCTTGCTGTAATTGATAAAAATGTTGTTTCACGATTTACAATAACGCACGGATTTGATGATGTAACTGTGTTTTGGAATCATCATAGTCTTGAATTTGGAGAACATAGTCTAAATTGGAATTATCCAACAAATCAACCGCAATCTCAAATCATCAAATTAATAGAAAATGATTTAGAACATTACCAAGACAATCTATTAAAAGAACACGGATTTAAAAAAGAAATAGTGAAATTAAATGATATAAATATGACTAAAGACATTATTCAATCAATACAAGAAACGGCAAAAGAAATTCAAAATTATCTATCTTCAAATAAATTCAATAAAGGAGATTTAAAACCAGATAGTGCTTACGAAATTCCGAGATTATTAAAATTCAACTCTTATATTTTCGCATATATGTTGGCGACTGACCAAATAGATAATTTGAAAGGCAATCTTAAAGAGAATTTTAGACTTGAAGAATTACATTTAGAATTTATAAATTTAATGTATACTATTTTCCTTAATATTGAACCAAACACAAAAGAATTGGATGAATTAACTGAATTTAGTGACCATTCAAAACACGAAATTTGGCCAAGTGCTTATACTTCTGGAATAGAAACTCTGACTGAACACAAAGGAATTTTACGTTCAGAATTAGAAAGCATAAAACATCAAATGGAATTAGAATACTATTCTGTAAAAGAGGGTTTAATTAACAAGTCAAAAGGAGGAAATGGTAAATATAAAGTACCACATATTACATATTTATCATTTTTCGTATATCCGTTAATGTTTTTAGAACCACACGATGAAACGACATTTAATTTAAAAAATGACTTTCAAAGCGAGGCACTTTATTTTACAAGTCCATACTTAAAATTAGTTGAATATATAAAACCTTTTTTAGGTCAAAAGACTTATGAAATTCTAAAAAAGAACCAACTAATCGGCTAAAAAACAAAGCATAACAATGTAAAAAAAACATAGGGCGTTTGTACTAATTCCAAAGGTCTGTGAGGATTAACAAAGTCCGCTAAATATAAAATTTGGTATTTATAGTAGAAAAGATAAAAGCAAAATATTTATATTTAGCTAAGTAATAAATCGAAACGATAGTGCTTATCACCTGCCCTACGATTTCTTATACTTAACGTTGAGCGGATATAACGAATATGCGTCTAATGGGTAATGTTACTTTTGCAAGCTATGCTTGCAACGCAACTCACCATATCCGGAGGACGTTGGGCTTCATGTAATATTGTATACTATCTAAGCTGAGATAAAAAGAAAATGAGAGAAATAAATTGTGAAGTAAAAAATAAAACTCTTATTGATGAGAAGGAGTATTTTGAACTCATTGAAACTCAGAATGGGGAATCCCACATCACACCAACATATCAATTAAATCATCTTAATATTGAAATTGGGATTTCCTTCAAACAAGAGGTGGTAGATCAATCGTGGGGACATAGAAGTTTCTCAATTATTGAACCGAATGGGTTAGTGCTTTTTTTCTTTCAAGAACAGTTTTAAAATCTGAAAATGTAGATAAATTTGGAGGAGTTACCAAAAATTGGTAGTTTTGAATAAACTTATGCAATATGAAAAACACATCAATATCACTCGGGAATTATTTTGATGAATTTGTAAGTTCGCAAGTTTCTGTCGGAAGATATAAAAATGTAAGTGAGGTTATTCGTGCTGGACTTCGGCTTTTGGAAAGTGAAGAATATTCCGTAATTGCATTAAGAAATGCAATTCAGGAAGGCATTGACAGCGGAATAGTTGAAAACTTTGACTTCGAACAAAATCTGAAAAATTTAAAATCAGAAAAGGTGAAGAATGCTTAAAATTTGTTTCAGACAAAAAGCAAACGATGACTTAAACAACATATGGAATTATACGTATGAAAATTGGTCTGGAATACAAGCGGATAACTATTACAGTACAATTAAATTTGCTTGCCTAAAAATTGCAAAAAACCCTAAACCGGGGAAGTCTTACAGAGAAATTCGCGAAAATTTACTCGGACTCAAATCTGGTAATCATATCATATTTTATTCTTGGATCTCTAAAAATAAAATTGAAGTGATTAGAATCTTACACGAAAGAATGGATTTAAAAAATAGACTGACTGAATAAAAACATTCAAGCTCCGCAACGTTTGACTCCGTCGAATCTTCGATTTCCCGATTTTTAGACGCATAGAAATGTACAACTACATTGAAAACCCACCCTCTCATTCAAAACTCCTAAAAAAATTGAGCG
>Ga0257120_1001993_pt1 | contig 12803 bp, 8 predicted proteins | sample SI106_10metaG_FD_190153 | JGI IMG/M metagenome (GOLD analysis project Ga0257120, IMG submission 190153) | Marine microbial communities from Saanich Inlet, British Columbia, Canada - SI106_10 | ecosystem: Environmental > Aquatic > Marine > Inlet | place: Canada: British Columbia | collected... | reverse complement strand
CGTGGAGAAATCAGCACATGAAGAGGCTCAAGCTCAGCTAGATTCATTGGTTGCTAAAAGCGATACAGCAATGTCGGCTGAGAAACAAGAAAAGGCCTTCCAAGGCTTCGAGCAGAAAATCCTTCAGAACAAAAACTCTGAAGAGGTTTATCCACTTTTAGGTTTCACCTATGCCTATTGTAAATCAAACGAGATCAATCTAGGTCTTGACCTTCAGGGAGGTATGAATGTAACCTTAGAAGTTTCCATGAAGGAACTGATCAAGGCCCTGAGTGATAATAGTCAGGACCCAGCGTTTATAGCTGCGCTGAATAGAGCTTCAGAGCTTCAAACGGAATCTCAAGATGATTACGTTACGCTTTTTGGACAGGCTTGGAATGAGCAGAATGCTGGCGCAGCAATGGCAGCAGTTTTTCATAATCGCGAAACCAAAGAGCTGTTTCCATTAGAAGCTTCTAATGAAGAAATTTTAGCAACAATCACCGATCAGGCTGATGCGACTGTAAGCAGTACAGAGCAAGTTTTGAGAAGAAGAATTGACGGATTAGGAGTTGTTCAACCTTCAATTCAGCGCATCGCTGGAACTGGTAGAATAATTGTTGAGCTCCCAGGTGTTAAGGACAAGGAAAGGGTTCGGAAAATTTTACAAAACACGGCTCAATTAGAGTTTTGGTACACCTATGAGAATGGTGAAATCTATCCTAAACTTGAAGCGGCCAATACTCTTCTAGCTGAGCGTTTGTCAAAAACGGAAAAGGCATCTGTGAAAGAGGCGTCTTTGGATAATAAAGAGAATAGCGAAGAAATAGCTGATATAACAGAAACGACTGAGCCAGATACGGCCGTTCAAGAAGAAGCTGAGGAAGGTGCATTGGTTATTGAAGGTGAGGAGCCTGCTGATGGTGATTCATCTGGATTGGAATTGTCAGAGGATAGCCTGGCTCAGCTAAGAGCTGATTATGCTGAAAGCAATCCATTGTTCAATATTCTGAGACCTGCCATTTACCAAAGTCCGGAAGACCAAAAGTACTATGCAGGTAAAGGTCCAACTGTCGGTTACGCATCTGTATTTGATACGGCGGCTATCAATGAGTTATTGGCAAGAAAGGATTTCAAGCAGCAGTTTCCAAGAAGAATGAAATTCTTGTGGGGTGCTAAACCTTATGATGAAGATGGTAAGTTCATTCAGTTGTTTGCTATCAATGTGACTGATAAGGATGAAAAAGCTCCTTTAGAAGGTGGTGTGATTACAAATGCTAGAGTAGCGAGCGATCCGCTAGGCAATCCAGAAGTATCTATGAGTATGAACTCTGAAGGTGCCAAGATTTGGAAGGCGATGACGGCTGAAGCAGCGGCTCAGACTCCAAGTGGTTACATAGCTGTTGTTTTAGATAATCAGGTATACTCGGCTCCAAGGGTTGAAAATGAAATTGCTGGTGGTGTTTCATCAATCTCTGGACAATTCACCATTCAGGAGGCAGAAGATTTAGCGAATGTTTTAAAAGCGGGTAAGCTTCCGGCTCGACCTAGAATTATAGAAGAGGCCGTTGTTGGACCAACTTTAGGTCAAGAAGCAATCAACTCTGGTCTAATGTCATTTGTCATTGCCTTGTTGTTAATTCTGGCCTACATGGCTTTCTACTATTCATCTGCGGGCATTGTTGCTGATTTAGCACTATTAGCGAACTTGTTTTTCGTTGTTGGTGTGCTAGCTTCCATAGGAGCTACACTTACACTTCCTGGCATTGCTGGTATCGTTCTAACCATTGGTATGTCAGTGGATGCAAACGTTCTGATATATGAAAGAATTCGTGAGGAATTGCGAGCAGGTAAAGGTGTGCGCTTAGCTATTGTAGACGGATACAAGAATGCTTACAGCTCAATTATTGATGCGAATATCACGACACTCTTAACAGGTATTATTCTTTACATTTTTGGAAGCGGTCCAATTAAAGGATTTGCTACCACTCTAATTATCGGTATCGCGACTTCTCTATTCGCAGCGATATTTATTACACGATTATTGTTTGAATGGAGGCTAGACTCTAATTCAAAACCATCATTCTCAACTAAGTTGACAGAGAATGTGCTTACCAAAGTGGCTATTCCTTTTGTGAAAAAGCGAAAGATGTATTATGCCATTTCGGGGGTAGTTATTCTTATTGGCTTGGGTTCTTTATTTACTCAAGGCTTAAACTATGGTGTTGATTTTACAGGTGGTCGCAATTACACCGTCAGATTTGATCAGGCACACCCTGTCTCTGATATTGCTGATGCGTTAAGCGCTCAATTTGTGGACGATCAAGGATTGGCTCAGACACCAGAGGTAAAGACCTATGGTGTCTCAAATCAGGTGAAGGTTACTACAAAGTACATGATTGACTCGCAGGTAGAGAATGCTGATGCACAGGTTGAGGCTAAATTGAATGCAGGTCTTTCTGCAATATCAGCAGATTACGAAATAATGAGCTCACAGAAGGTTGGTCCTACCATCGCAGATGACATTAAACAAGCGGCTTGGTATTCAGCAATTTTCGCATTATTAATAATCTTCTTATATATCGTTGTTCGATTTCGCAAATGGCAGTTTGGTCTAGGTGCGTTGGTAGCAATGATGCACGATGTACTTATAGTTTTATCCCTTTTCTCATTGCTTTATCGCTTCATGCCATTTTCATTGGAGATCGATCAGGCATTCATTGCAGCAATTCTTACAGTTGTTGGGTATTCTATTAACGATACGGTGGTTGTCTTCGACAGAATTCGAGAATACTTAGGGATTCATAAGAGACAAGACTTCAATGAGGTTATTAATGACGCATTGAACTCTACATTGTCAAGAACGATAAATACATCTCTTTCTACCTTGGTAGTGTTGTTGATGATCTTTTTCTTCGGTGGTGAAGTAATTCAAGGATTTGTTTTCGCATTGATAATTGGAGTAATTGTGGGTACATACTCCTCATTATGTGTTGCAACTCCAGTTGTTGTAGATTTATCAAGAAAAGCAGCAAAGAGGTAATTAATTTGAATTAATAGACCCCGACCTGATAATAATCAAGTCGGGGTTTTTTTGTGACCTACATTTGCAAATCAATTAAGAGGATATGGGATTGCTTTTTTTAAATCTTGGTGGCGGAGAAATTTTTGTTGTACTCATGGTAGTGCTACTATTTTTTGGGTCAAAAAGGATTCCTGAGTTTGCCAGAAACCTTGGTAGGGGGATGAGGCAGTTTAGAAATGCAACCAATGATATTCAGCAAGATATTACCGACTCTGTGAAAGATGTGAAAAAGCAAATAGAGAAGGACGATTAGAAATGCTGCTCGCTTGGCTACAACTTTTTGGAGGCTTGATTTTATTAATCTTTGGTGGAGACTTCATCGTTCGCTCATCTGTCAAGATAGCAACATTTTTAAGGGTTAGTCCAATGGTTGTTGGTCTTACGATTGTCTCTTTTGGCACTTCATTTCCCGAATTAGTTGTTAGCGTGAATGCGGCATTATCAGGATATCCCGATATATCTATTGGTAACGTAGTTGGGAGCAATATCGCCAATTTGGCACTTGTTCTGGGTCTCACAACTTTGATTAGACCCATGAATGTGGCTCGACACAACATTTTGTTTGATTGGCCTTTTATGTTGTTAGTGACTTTCGGGTTTGTACTATTATCCCTAGATAATTTCCTTGTTAGATGGGAGGGGGTGTTTTTATTAGTTAGCTTATTCGCTTATAACATTTGGAGTGTGCTCCAAGGACGCACTAGTTTCGATGACGAGATTTATCAAGAAAAGCCTTTATATACCGAAGTTCTAAGATCTGTAGTGATTTTGATTGTTAGTCTAGTTGCATTGGTGTTTGGAGGTGATTTGATCATTGATGGTGCAGTGAGTATTGCGAGAGCCTTGGATATTCAGGAGAGAGTTATAGCTGGTACCATTATCGCCTTAGGAACTAGTGTTCCAGAATTAGCAACTTCCTTGATAGCATTGCGGAAAAATGAAATGGGCTTAAGTATAGGAAACCTTATTGGTTCTAATATTTTCAACATACTTGGAATTCTCGGTGTTACTAGCATATTGACAGATATATATGTAACTCAAGCTGTGTTCGAATTTGATTTCTACTGGGTTGTCTTGATACCACTTGTTGTGTTGCCAGTTTTGGTGTTTAATCAGAAAATTGGTCGGATTCTTGGAGCTTTGCTTCTACTGTCATATTTCACCTATTTGTATTTGGTTTTTTAGTTTTTATAAGAAATGAACAAAGAAAACAGGGGTGTGGATAAATTTTTCCGTAAAAAATGACACTACCCCCCTATTGTCTGGCCTATTTTCGCAGAAATTTTCAATAAAATGGGGAATAAGCGATCCGATGCATTAAATCATGTACTAAACCGAGCTATTGAGGAGAAACCAATTTCTAAAGAATTGATATCGGATTACTATGGCGAGGCAGTGTTCCATGACAAGGCAATGCAGCAATTTTTACCAAGAGAGATTTACAATAAGATAAAGGAGTGCGTTGCTACTGGTAAGCAATTGAATCGTGATGTTGCAGATCATGTTGCAAGCGGAATGAAAGCATGGTCGATATCAAAGGGTGTTACTCACTATACCCATTGGTTTCAGCCGTTAACTGGAAGAACTGCTGAAAAGCATGATGCTTTTTTTACCCCAACCGAAGTTGGTGAATCAATTGAAAGTTTTGGGGGTGATCAATTAGCGCAGCAGGAACCTGATGCATCCAGTTTTCCAAATGGAGGTCTAAGAAATACATTTGAAGCTCGTGGTTATACAGCCTGGGACCCAAGTTCACCTGCATTTATTATAAGCGGAACGCTGTGCATTCCAACTGTTTTCGTTGCGTATACCGGGCAAGCACTTGATTATAAAGCACCTTTGCTTAAGGCACTTCAGGCATTAAATGATGCTGCGGTTCCGGTGGCTCAATACTTTGATAGAAATGTCAATAGAATTACGGCCACACTTGGGTGGGAGCAAGAGTACTTTCTTGTTGATTCGGCATTGTTTCAAGCACGACCTGATTTAATGCTTACGGGTCGAACCTTATTTGGTCACAGCTCATCAAAAGGTCAGCAGTTGGATGACCATTACTTTGGGTCTATTCCAGAACGGGCAGTTGCTTTTATGCGCGATTTTGAAGAGGAATCGCTTCGATTGGGAATCCCTATTAAAACCAGACACAACGAGGTAGCTCCAAATCAATTTGAGTGCGCTCCATTATTTGAGGAAGCAAACCTTGCGGTTGATCACAACCTTTTGGTTATGGACGTTATGGAGAAAGTAGCGCAAAGGCATCATTTTAGGGTATTGCTGCATGAGAAGCCATATGCGGGAATAAATGGAAGTGGAAAGCATAATAATTGGTCATTGTCAACGAATACAGGAGTCAATTTATTAAGTCCAGGAAACACCCCAAAAACAAACTTGAGGTTTTTGACGTTTTTCGTCAATACAATAAAGGCGGTACATGATTATGATGATTTGTTGCGTGCAACCATAGCTTCGGCAGAAAATGATCATAGGTTAGGGGCAAACGAAGCACCACCGGCCATAATTTCAATTTTCATTGGCTCACAGCTGACTAGGGTTTTAGAGGATCTTGAAAAAAGAATCAAAGACAAGGGGATGTCGCCCGATGAAAAAACTGAACTTAAATTGAATATTGGCAAAATTCCTGAGATTTTACTTGACAATACAGATAGGAATAGAACCTCTCCATTTGCTTTTACGGGCAATAAATTCGAGTTCAGAGCAGTTGGTTCTACCGCTAATTGTTCAGGTCCGATGACCGCATTGAATACCATAATGTCTAGTCAATTAATAAAGTTTAAAAAGGATGTTGATGGGCTAATCGCGAAGGGGATTAAGAAGGACGAAGCGATTCTTCGCACCCTAAGAGAGTATATCATTGAATCCAAGAAGATTTTATTCGAGGGAAATGGTTATGGAGATGAATGGGTTAAGGAGGCGGAGAAAAGAGGATTGGCGAATATTAAAACAACACCAAATGCCTTGAGCGCGTTTTTATCAAAAAACGTAGTGGATCTTTTTGAGTCAGCAGGAGTTTTAACCCACGAAGAATTGGAAGCAAGGAATGAAATTTACCTTGAAAAATATAAGCTGAAAATTCAGATTGAATCAAGAGTGGCTGGCGACATCGCCTTAAACCATATAGTTCCTGTCGCATTTGAATATCAAAGAAAGCTAGTCGAGACAGTGAGAGGTATGAAGGAAATATACGGTCCAAAAGATTTTGAAACACTATCAGAGCCGCATAGAAATTTAATTGCTTCGGTTTCATCGTATGTGGCTAACCTTCAAAATGACGTTCGTGATATGATTGAAGAGAGGAAAAAGGCAAATAATATGCATGATAGTTTAGAAAGTTCAGCGCATTACTGCGATTTCGTGATTCCATATCTAAACACTATTCGTGAGAATGTAGATAGGCTAGAAATTATTGTAGACGATGAGCTTTGGCCAATCCCTAAATACAGAGAATTGCTCTTTATAAGATAGTCAGATATTCAATTGTGTTTAGTTCAATTTTCAATAGGTTTACAAGTCAATATCTTATTTCATTAGATTTGCCAACCTATCATCAAAAACTTTGGTCTTTGTTGACATAACTATCTATCAGAATCGCTACACGTATGACATATTTGAAGGGAGCATTTAGCATCATTTGTCTCATATTCCTAGCAACAATTGCTGTAGGACAAAAGAATTGGACGAAAGAGGCTGACTTGACTTATCAGGCAGAGGCCTACTTTGGCGCTGTTGTTGCCTATAAAAAGGCCTACACTAAGGAGAAAAAGCAGTCTGAAAAGGCTCGAATTTTATTCCGAATAGGTGAGTGCCATAGGAATATTCAGGACGAAGATCAGGCTCAAGTTTGGTATGATAAGGCAATTGCTGCCGATTATGATAACCCTGAGCTTCCACTGCGCTATGGCGATATCTTAAGAAAGAAGGGCGATTATGAAGGGGCTGTTGCTAAATATAGAGAGAGCCTTTCAAAAGCTCAAGGCTCAGCGAAGCAAGATGCGGAGTTAGGTATTGCATCATGTGAAAAAGCTATTAAACTCCTCAAAGAACCTGCTCGATACAAAGTAGAAAATGAAGTTCAATTAAATACAGCCTATTATGATTTTTCATGTTTTTTCGCTGACAAGAAACATGAAAGTATAATGTATTCATCAACTAGGCCTGGCGGTGCTGGCGGTGGTGATGATGCAATAACTGGTGAAGGTTTTAGTGATATTTTTATCTCTCAAAGAGATAATAAGGGTAAGTGGTCTGCACCCGTACCAACGGATCCAACCATCAATACAGCTGCGAACGAGGGTTCACCTTGGCTTGATAGTAAATACAGTCAACTCTATTTCACGAGATGTGAGTTTGAAAAGAAGAAACCTTACGGTTGTCAGATATTTACAGCTAGGGCGCAAGGAAAGGCATGGGCCGAACCAGAATTACTCGATTTTGGTATTGATGATACTACAGCAGCCGGTCATCCTGTTGCAATTGATGATGATATGATTCTGTTCGCTTCCGATATGTATGGAGGACAAGGTGGTAAAGATTTATGGGTAATTACTTTCGATAAGAAAGCCAAACTTTGGGGGCCTGCGGTCAACCTGGGTCCTGAAATCAATACTGCCGGTGACGAAATGTTTCCTTACATCCATGAGAACGGTGATTTATATTTCGCATCTAATGGCCACATAAGTCTAGGAGGTTTGGATATATTTCATTCACAAATGACGGGTGAGGATGTTGAAGATCTTAAATGGGGTGCGCCTGAGAATTTTGGGGCACCAGTAAACTCTTCTGCAAATGATTTTGCAGTCATTTTTGATGGTGAAGCGGATAGGGGGTATTTTACTTCTGATCGCGCAGGTGGCAAAGGTGGAGATGATATTTACAGTTTTACAATGCCTCCAATCATATTTAAGCTCTCAGGTACTATAACTGATGTAGAGACAAAAGAGCCTCTGGGAGATATAAAGGTGAAGTTAATGGGAACGGATGGTTCTATCGGTGAATTAGTGACAGATCCAACCGGAGCGTATTATTTCGAAAAGCGTGAGAATGACGAACGATATATTTTGGAAAACACTTCCTATACCGTGGAGGTTAACGGAATGGAACAAGATGCATCCAATGGAGAACGATACTTAGGTTCTAAAGGCCAAGAGACAACTGTAGGTTTAAAAGAATCAACTGCTTTTGTGAAAGATTTTCAATTACAATGTGCTACTTGTAGCTCGGAAATACCAATGCCTGCTGTATTCTATCCATTAGCGAAATGGTCTCTTGTTGTAAATGAAGAAATTAATTCAAAAGATTCCTTAGACTTCCTTTATACGACACTGACTGAGAACCCAACAATCGTTATTGAGCTTTCAGCACATACCGACTCTAGGGGTAGTGATCAGGCAAACGAAGTTCTGTCGCAAAAGAGGGCGCAAACTTGTGTGGATTATTTAGTGCAAAAGGGAATTAATCCTGCTAGAATGGTTCCAGTTGGATATGGCGAGAGAAGATTGAAAATTAGTGATGCCGATATTGCAAAGCTCTCTACCAAGGAGGAGAAAGAGGCCGCGCATGCTAAGAATAGACGAACTGTATTTAGCGTATTAAGCTTTGATTTCCTTCCTAAGGAACCGGCTGGCTCTAAGTAGATAAATAACAATAGTGAACCGCGTGAATACTCTTATTCATGCGGTTTTTTTATACAGTAAAATGGAGGTAAGCGATAAATATGCATCCAGAGGCGTTTCAGCGGGAAAAGCTGATGTTCACGAAGCAATAAAGAATATTGATAAAGGATTATATCCTAGAGCATTTTGTAAGATAATACCTGATATGCTCACGGGTGATGAGTCCAAATGTCTGGTTATGCATGCCGATGGAGCTGGGACTAAATCATCCCTTGCATATGCCTATTGGAAAGAAACCGGGGATTTAAGCGTTTGGAAAGGAATCGCGCAGGATGCCGTAGTTATGAATACAGATGATTTGTTGTGTGTTGGTGCCAAAGGGCCAATCGCCTTATCTTCTACTATAGGTCGCAATAAAAAAGAAATCCCGGGTGAAGTAATCAAAGCAATTATTGAGGGAACCGAGGAACTTCTTCAGAGTATGCGTGATATGGGCTTCATGATATATTCGACTGGTGGCGAAACTGCTGACGTTGGTGACCTAGTGAGGTCAATCATTGTTGATAGTACGGTAACCGCAGTCTTGAATAGAGAGGAAGTGATTGATGCTGCCAATATTAAGCCAGGCAATGTAATTGTAGGCCTTTCCTCTTTTGGTCAGGCGAAATATGAGACCTCTTGGAATGCAGGTATGGGCAGCAATGGATTGACATCGGCTAGGCATGACTTGTTTAATCGCAAGGTGGCTGAAAAATTCCCTGAAAGTTTCGAGCCTACTTTAGATCGAAACTTGGCTTATACAGGACCTTATTTCTTAACAGATCCTGTATCAGGATCGCCATTGGATGCGGGTAAGATGGTCTTGTCGCCAACACGAACGTATGCTCCAATTATGATGAAACTTTTTGAGTTGCTAGGCAACCAGATTAATGGGGTTATACATTGCAGCGGAGGTGCGCAAACAAAAATCCTTCACTTCTTGGAAAACGGACATGTGATAAAGGATAATCTATTTGATACACCTGTGCTGTTCAAGGAGATACAAAAGCATAGCCAAACCTCTTGGAATGAGATGTACCAAGTATTCAATATGGGCCACAGGATGGAGCTTTATTTGGATGAAAAGCATGCTCAAACGGTAATTGATGTGTCTAACGAATTTGGCGTGGAGGCGAAGATTATTGGTCGAGTTGAAGCTTCTGGAAAAGCCGAACTATCCATATTATCAAATGGCGAAACTCTTAAATACAGCAACGATAGATGAGTACGTTACTCAACAAATTAGAGTTTATTAAAGAACGTTGGGAGAAGGTGGAGCTTCAATTGAGCGACCCGGATGTGATCGCTGATATGAAGCGTTTTATTAAGCTAAATAAAGAATATAGCGATTTAGGAACGATAGTAAAAGTATATCTCGAATACAAAGATCTTCTTGGCAATTTGGATAGCACAAAGGAGATGCTTCAAACTGAAAAGGATGAGGAAATGCGAGATATGGCAAAGGAGGAATTAAATGAGTTGGAGCAAGCCATTCCTGAAATTGAGGAAAGGATTAAATGGCTTCTGGTGCCAAAGGATCCAGATGATGATCGCAATGCAATTTTAGAGATTCGAGCCGGTACGGGCGGAGATGAAGCTAGTTTGTTTGCTGGAGATTTGTATCGGATGTATACTCGATATATCGAGGGACAAAAGTGGAAAGTGGACGTATTGGACGTTACCGAAGGTACCGCTGGTGGATACAAGGAGGTTATTCTCAAAGTAACGGGTCCTGATGCTTATGGTATTTTAAAATATGAAGCCGGTGTGCATAGAGTCCAGCGCGTGCCCGAAACGGAATCACAAGGCAGAGTCCATACTTCTGCAGCTAGCGTTGCAGTGTTACCAGAGGCTGAAGAAGTAGATGTTGTTATTAATCCTGCAGATATTGAAATTCAAACAGCTCGATCAAGCGGTGCAGGTGGTCAAAATGTCAATAAGGTTGAAACGAAGGTCCAATTGACGCATAAGCCAACAGGAATAATGATTCAGTGTCAGGTAGAGCGATCGCAGCTTCGAAACAAGGAGATTGCCATGGAAATGCTTCGATCAAGACTTTACGAAATGGAATCGAGTAGAAAGTTTGCAGAAATAGCCTCCAAGCGAAAAACAATGGTCTCATCAGGCGATAGGTCGGCTAAAATTAGGACATATAATTTTCCGCAAGGTAGAGTCACAGATCATAGGATAGGCCTGACATTATATAGTCTTGATGCAGTATTAAACGGTGATATTCAAAAACTTATTGACGAATTAATTATGGCGGAAAATGCAGAGAAATTGAAAGCTGGAGAGGACATTGTCGCCTAATTCAAAAATGTATGAATAGACAAGAACTGGGTGCGTTAATTCAAAAGAAGAAATCCTTCTTATGTGTTGGATTGGATACCGATCCTGATAAACTGCCAGCACACCTAACTAAGGATGCGAATGGAGTGCTCGACTTCAACAAAGCGATTATTGATAGCACGCTATCATTTGCTGTCGCCTATAAGCTGAATATTGCTTTTTACGAAGCGCTTGGAATTGAAGGTTGGCGAGCTTTGCAGGAGACAATCGCATATATACCTAAAGGTGAATCATTAATAATTGCGGATGCAAAACGAGGTGATATCGGCAATACGGCAAATCAATATGCTAAGGCATTTTTCGAAAACTTAGACTGCGATGCAATCACTGTAAATCCTTACATGGGTCGAGATTCTGTCGAGCCATTTTTGTTATACCCTGGAAAATGGACCATTGCATTAGGGCTTACCTCAAACATTGGGGCTTTGGATATTGAAATGTTGGATTTAGCTAATGGTAGAAAAGTGTATGAGGATGCAATAGAATCTTTAGCAAAACTTGGTAATGAGGATAATCTGATGTTTGTAGTCGGTGCTACTAAAGCAGATTATTTTGACAAAATCAGAGCCATTATTCCAAATCATTTTTTACTCGTCCCAGGGGTTGGCGCTCAAGGGGGTAATCTTGAAGATTTAAAGGAGGTCATGACCAATGACTGCGGATTACTGGTAAATTCATCACGTCAAATAATCTATGCAGATAGTACTGAAGAATTTGCCGAAAAGGCAGCTATTCAAGCTGAGAAACTTCAGCTGCAAATGTCTGAAATGCTGAAATAAAAAGTGAAAGAGGATTTACTCCAATTCATTTGGGACCAAAGCCTATATAATCAAAGTAACCTCGAATCTGATTCTGGAGAAATTATTAGTGTTCAGAATAATGGAATTCAAAACTTCATTTCAGGACCTGATTTCTCTGATGCTCGTATTTACATCGGTGAAAACATGTGGGTTGGTAATGTAGAAATTCATGTTACAGCAGCAGAATGGGATAATCATCGCCAACAAGAAGATACCGCACACAATAGCTTGATACTGCACGTAGTGTACGAGAATGATAAAACCGTTTTTAATGAATAAGGCGAGTCAATTCCAACTTGAGAGTTAAAAGGGCGGATACACAAAGAGACTTTTAGGAAATACGAACACTTGTACAAAAGCAAAGCCGAATTACCTTGTTCTTCATTTAGCAATCAGATACCTAATATCCAATTTGAAAGTTGGTTACAGAGACTGCTGATAGAACGCTTGGAAAGAAAAGTCAATGACATCAATCTCATTAAAATTCTATAGGTGGGGATTGGTTAGAGACTTTTTATGGACTCTTCGCAGGATACTTTGGACAGAATCAAAACAAGCTTGCCTTTCAAGATTTGGCCAGAAGACTTCCATTCAGCATTTTATCAAAACATGCCGACAATCGTTTTCAAGTTGAAGCATTATTGTTCGGAGTTTCAGGTCTCTTGAAAAATGGATCATCAAATCGTTATGAGAGTTCATTATTTGCCGAGTAAAGTTTTCTCAAAGCAAAGTATGGTTTAAATGAGGTTCAACAGCAATGGAAATTTGGAGGAATTAGGCCGGTAACATTTCCTACAAGGCGCCGTGCCCTGCTGGCTGCAATTATACCTAGGCTGCAAACCATATATGGCAGAATGATGAATGAAAAGGAGTTTAAATGGCCGTCTATAGATTTCGAAATAGATTCATATTGGAATTCCC
>Ga0257120_1001988_pt1 | contig 12833 bp, 6 predicted proteins | sample SI106_10metaG_FD_190153 | JGI IMG/M metagenome (GOLD analysis project Ga0257120, IMG submission 190153) | Marine microbial communities from Saanich Inlet, British Columbia, Canada - SI106_10 | ecosystem: Environmental > Aquatic > Marine > Inlet | place: Canada: British Columbia | collected... | reverse complement strand
TTCATTTGATTCAGATTGTGAATTGTTGTGTACTCTTGTTTCGTGACTCCCTTCGCTAAAATTTTTCCGTGGAGCGTATGAAGAGAGTATTTGGTTTGAGGAATAGTACGAATTTGAAGGGCATCGTGAAAAGGGTTGGGCCAAACTTCGGAATTGAGGAGTATTTCATCCAAAGAAGCACAGTTTTCAACTAAGATATTTTGAGAGGTCTCTGATATGCAGCCTGAATTATCGTATGAATATGTGATGGTTTGAGTTCCAATACCAGAAAGACTAGGAAAAAACATGTCTTGCTCAACACCTGCTCCTGAATATACCCCCCCTTCGGGTTCTGCAATTAACGAAATATTATTTGCAGTATCACAAATGACATCGGTAGGAAGTTGAAATAAGAGGTCTTGATAGCTCCCAATCGTAACCAATGTTTCAGCCGTATCTGGACAGTTGCCAAACGTTTCATGTATGACAATATAGTTTCCAAGACTTGATTCATTGGCATTAATGGCGCCTGAAGCGAGATCTATGGACAAACCTGATTCTACAATATAGACACCCTCTTCATCGTTGTTATTCTCGATTATAGCATCACCAACACATATCACATCGCTTTCATAACTGAACGAAGCATCATTTGTAGGGTTAAAAACAACAGTTACAGTATCCGAATAATTTGAAGCACAGCCATTGCTATTTGTGTAATTCAGAAAGGCGAATCCAGCCGAATTTATAAGCGCGCTATCAAGCGTTGAAATAAGTTCATTATTTAAAAACCAGAGAAAGTCACCCTCATTTTGATTGGAACTGAGGTAAAATGGAGTTCCTTCACAAAAGAACAAAGAATCTGAATCGCTGTTCAGCGAAACATCGCTTAGTGGCAAATTAAAACTAACCTCATAATGATTGAGATCCGAACAGGATATTGGGATATTTGATGTGGCTGAAACAACTAGGGCATACGTTCCTTCAGGTACATTACCAGAGAATAAACCTTGTTCACATGAATTAAAACTTTGTGATTGGAGGAGCTGAGGGATGTTGCAGTTTCCTATGTTAAAAATCTCCAAGGTCACCGGGAATTCAGAGTTGATATTAAAATTAAAAATGCCAGATGCATTGATAGAAAAGCGGTACCAATCGTAGTCTTTTAATCCGTTTTCAACCCATATTGATCCATATACGCTTTCATAGCAGACTACATCTTGATATTCCGGCTGTTGTGCATAGCATCCACCATTTGAATCAGTCCCACAAACCTCATATTCCGAAGTGCTATTTATTCCTGGTGAGATACTACATTGCTCAAAGGATTCAAGACAGATTGTAAAATCTAAAGTATTTGGCACCCAATTATGCCAATCAAAGACACGAATGAAATAATCATTTCCAATGATGAGATCACTTACAGTTGTGGCTTCCGTCCCCCCATCGTAACTCGTATTTATGCACGTTAATGAGCTCAAGTTCGTACAGTTTCCCGCATATATTTCAACTACGGCATCCATTTCAGGAGATGCGGCTACTTCAATACTTGCTGCATTTGTATTTGCAGTAAATTGATACCATACATCATTATTTGCTGTTCCGTCGCATGCAGGCAAGGAGGATGAAGCAACGATTAAGCTGCCTGATACGGGGGAACATGAGCTATCATGATTCAGTATTTCTGCCGTTTCGCAGTCATCGTTAATGCTTTCTGGTAAAGATGAATAATAAGTGAAGGAATCAATACCAATGTAGTTTGAATTACTTCCATTAGGACCACCTTCTGTTACGTAATATCTAAAAGCGATCCTTCCGTTTATGGGTCCTGGAAGACCGGAAATTACAATTGTATATTGTGTCCAAGTATCGGGATATCCATTTGCAGTTAAATCGGGATTTATACTTAATAGAAGACTGTTAAAATCTCCGACATCTTCGGGTGAAAAACCTGTGTAAATTGAATTGCCCTCAGCGCTAAATCTCACCTCTAATCTATCAGGAAAAACTGGCGTAAATTCTTTTCTTTTGGAATAAAATGTGAGAATGTCACCATTATTAAAAGTACGAGATGGAGAGACGGCCCAATTACTAATAATCGCAGGAGTCTCTGAACTAGAACTTTCGTATCCAACCCCAAGAAAGGTTTGTGGGTCACCATTGTGAGCGGTAATATTTAATGTATTTCCTTGTTCCCAAGTCAGATTAGGCGCTTCACTATTGTTTAAGAAATACCAATCATTTAAATTACTTAAATCGTTAAACCCTTCAGTGTACGTTTGGCATATCGAAACAAGGCCAATAGCACTAAAAAGTGCGACTAATGATGACCTAATTGTCATTCGTTTATTTTATCAATTGGAATTTTAGTGTTTTCGATACCATTCCATTATTCGATTCAAGTTGAATAAGATAGCTGCCATTTTCAAATACCGACAAGTCAAGGTTCATTCCACTTGTTGACGTTTCTTGTACTTTGAGAATTTGCCCTTGAAGGTTAAAGATTCTAATAGTACTAAACTGATAAGCTGCATCAACAGTTAAGTCTCCATTTGAAGGATTAGGATAAATAGTAAAATCTGCTTCATTGATTTGAACAATCTCTGCGGAGGCACAAATTTCATCAACAGGATTTCCATCACAGTCATCAATCGCATATAGGATAGCTTCTTCACTTGGTTCATTTTCCGGTTGAAGTGGTGTTTCACTGCAACCAAGTTGAAGTACCAAGAAATCTCGAATGAAGTTCACAGTGAGATTCATCAATGCAGCATCACTTGCATAAGGAACATGTCCAGCTCCTTCGTAGGTATAAAAGTATTCTTCAACACCCAAAGCACAAGCGCGCTCGTGGAGCATTCTGCTTCCATCCAGATACATCAAGGGAATTCCAGGATTTACGATGCCTCGGTTGTAGGTTACAACACCATCCGCAGTTCCATGAAATGAACAAAGTGGAATATCACCTGCCTCCATCCAACTATATCTAGCTAGAGCTCCACAGCCATTGATTACACCTTGAACATTGGAAGAATAACCAGGATTCCCACTTGTCCCTTCAATTCCACCTAAAGCGTCTATGGTTGGTCCATCGAGGTAATCTTCAATTTCGCATGCATCATCAAGGTAACCAACATGAAGTGCGGTTATGGCGCCTGCCGAGCTGCCTCCGATAAAAATTCTATTGGTATCAATTTTATATTGATTATTGGTTTGTTTATCCTTGTAGAAGTATCGTATCGCCGCTCTTAGATCTTGAGTTGCACGAACCACGGCTTTAACTGCATTTGCAGAATCAATAGGGAAAAATCCTAAACGATAGTTAATCGAAGCACATGCATATCCTTTTTTAGCAAAACGCTCTGAAAACGTAACCATATCGAAGTCAGTTTTATCCCCGCCAATAAAACTGCCACCATGAACCCAAATTAACAGCGGTCTTTCTGTTTCGGTATCACCTTCTGGCTCATAAAAGTCCAACTTTAAGGCATATTGCCCACCTGTCCAAGTGGCATTTTGACCAAATTCAATGTCAGAGGTTAAGGTTACGTCACTAAAGACATCACTTGCGTATCTTCCATCGGTGCAAGGTGATTGTGCGTTGGAGTGTAAAAATCCAAAGCTGACTAGGATTAGGAGTAAAAAGTTCTTCATAATTAGGTATAGTTAAGGTTTTTTCAATTTAAACTGCTGTATATTAGCAATTTGTTTGTTGAATGTTTTTGATTAAAAATCGAAGGTTCCATCCTGTAATCAAAATATGTTATCAACAATAATTTTCTTTCCCTATAAATATATTAATTATTGTCCGAATTACTTGAAGTCCAAAAGGGTTTTAAAGTAATTCTTTCAGTTCTTTAAACTTTCATCTCTTCTGCTTCAGTATTTTCGATTTCAGCATCAAGGTAGTTTTGAACAATATCAATAGCATTATCAATCACGTCACTTAGTGCCACAATGTAAGTACCTTCCTCTGCAAGAGAAATCGCATGTTTAATAGCTTCTACCTCCAAAGAAACGACCTCGTGAGTTACGGATGCATCTCCTTCTTGAAGTCCATCCAAGATCAAGTTGATAATTTCGCTTTCGGTTCTACCACGAAGGTGTTTTTCTTGTCTTATAATGACATGATCAAACATTCTTGCAGCGATTACTGCACACTCTTTAATATCTTTATCTCTGCGATCACCCACACCCGATATAATACCAATTTTTCTGGTCGCGTCAATACTACCCAGGTAATCTTCAATACCTCTATAGCTTGTAGGATTATGAGCAAAGTCGATAAGGACCTTGAATTTTGAAAATTCAAATACATTCATCCTTCCCGGTGTCTGTGCAGCACTTGGAATAAAGGTCGCAAGTGATAATTTTATCCCCTCTGTCTTAAATCCATAGAGATAAGCTGAAAGTGTTGCGGCCAGTACATTGGCGATCATGAATTTTGCTTTACCATTCATGGTGAGTGGAATGTGAGATGCTCTTTCTACTCTAATCTTCCAGTCCCCTTTTTTAATGGTAATAAATCCATTTTCATAGATAGCGGCAATACCTCCTTCTGCACAATGCTCAAGAATAGCAGGGCAGTTTTCATCTAGGCTAAAAAGTGCCACGTTACATGAAAGTGATTTTGCGATTTCAAGACAATGTTCGTCTTCTCCGTTTAAAACGGCCCAACCATCTTTTTTAACACTTTCAACAACGACAGACTTCACACGAGATAAGTCTTTGAGGTCATGAATATCACTGAGCCCTAAATGGTCTTCTTGAATATTTGTGACCACGCCAATATCGCAAACTTTGTATCCTAAACCTGATCTTAGAATACCACCCCGAGCTGTTTCAAGCACAGCAAATTCTACATTGGGATCCTTTAAAACGTATTCAGCACTGATAGGACCTGTAGTATCTCCTTTTTCCATCATATGATTCTGGATGTAGATACCATCAGAGGTCGTAAAGCCAACCTTGTAATTATTGTTTTTTACGATATGCGCAATTAATCTTGTTGTCGTCGTCTTGCCGTTTGTACCGGTGACAGAAATTATAGGAATTCTTGATGGTTTCCCAGGAGGGTAAAGCATATCGATTACCGGAGCCGCAACATTCCTAGGGAGTCCTTCGGAGGGAGCAAGGTGCATTCTAAATCCAGGAGCCGCGTTCACCTCGAGGATAACTCCACCATTCTCCTTTAAGGACTGCGTAAGATTTGGTGCCATAATATCAATACCACAAATGTCTAATCCAATGACTCTTGAGATTCTTTCAGCAATAAAAACGTTTTCGGGATGCATTAAATCTGTTACATCAACAGAAGTTCCACCTGTACTTAGATTTGCTGTAGATTTTAGATAAAGCGTTTCCTTATCGCTAAGTATGGTCTCAAGCGTATATCCAGCATTATCAATAAGTCTTTCTGTAGAATGATCTACAGTGATTTCGGTTAGTACATTTTCATGACCATAACCTCTTCTTGGGTCTTCATTCGTGATGTCTATAAGCTCTTGTATTGTGTTTTTACCATTGCCAATTACGTGCGCAGGTACGCGCTGAGCTGCCGCAATTACTTCATTGTTGATTACAAGGATTCTAAAGTCAAACCCAGTAATGAATTTTTCAACAATAACGCGTCTTGAATATTCTTTGGCATGTTTCAAGCCCTTTACCGCATCGTCCCAATTTGTTACATTGATTGAAGCTCCTTTACCGTGATTTCCGTCAAGAGGTTTGATTACGATTGGATAACCGATGTCTGCTATTGTCTCTTCTAAATCTTCAGTATCATAACAGATGTCTCCTTTTGCTACGGGTATTGATGCTTCATCAAGCATTTTTTTGGTCTGCTCTTTATTACAAGCAATATCTACTGCAATATTACTTGTTTTACATGTTATGGTTGCTTGAAACCTCATTTGGTTCACCCCAGCTCCGAGCTGTATCAGTGAATTCCTCCCTAATCTTAAGAATGGTATATCTCGAGAAACAGCCTCATCCACAATACTTCCTGTACTTGGTCCAAGCCGCACATCTTCTCGAATTTCTTTCATATTCTGAATATCCTCCGCTAAATCATAAACTTCACCGGAAATCAAAGCTTCTGCTATTCTCACTGCCGCTTTTGCAGAATAAACGCCTACCTTTTCTTCTAAATAATTGAAAACAACATTGTAGATTCCAGGGGTTTTTGTTTCTCTTGTTCTACCAAATCCAACATCCATACCAGCTAAAGTCTGGATTTCAAGAGCGATGTGTTCGATGACGTGCCCCATCCAAGTTCCGCGATCAACACGTTGAAAAAATCCACCATGACAGCCTTCAGAACAACGGTGCTCAATTAAAGTAGGGAGTAACTCCTCTAGTCTTTCTCTGAATCCCTCGATTTTATCCGTTGGACTTTGCTCTAGCTCCTCCAAGTCGAGTCGCATTTGAATTAATTTTGTTCTTCTTATGCTCCAGATATTTGGACCTCTAAGTGCTTGAATTTTAAGTATTTTCATAGTTAAAACGATGTTAAATTAAACGTATCTCTTCCAAAAATTTCGGCAAAGGTACAACATCATTTGGATACTAGGAGAAAACTTTAACTTTTATCTAAACTAAAGTGAAATTGACTGCCAATTCCCGGAGTACTTTGGACAGAAATTTTTTGATTATGGGCATCAATAATATGTTTGACAATGGCCAAGCCGAGGCCTGATCCCCCTTTGTGTCGCGTTCGACTTTTTTCCACCCTATAAAAGCGTTCGAACAGGCGAATATGCTCTGATTCTTCAATGCCAATTCCGTTGTCAGCAATTTGAATCGTAGTTAATTCATCAATGGTGAATATGGTGATTTTTGTATTGCCATCTTCGACACCATAAGCAATCGAATTTCGTATTAAATTAGTGAGCACTTGACCTATTTTTTTACGGTCAGCGGTTACAAAAGTTTCTTCTTCTTGACAATCAATCTCGAATGTGATATGCTTTTTATCGGCGATAAGTTCTAGAGATTCTAAAGATTCTTTAACGAGCAGGACTAGGTCGAAGGAAACCATTTCGAGCTGAAACTTTTCAGCTTCCATTTTCGTTATTCGATCAAGATCATCTAATATGCCTACGATTCTATCTGTAGCGACAGCTGCACGCTCTAAAAATTTTTGATTGATTTCATCATCCTCTAAACCACCTTCAAGTAAAGTTAATATGTAACCTTGTATTGAAAAAAGCGGTGTTTTTAATTCATGAGCAAGGTTTCCTAGAAACTCTCTTCTAAATACCTCTTGGTCTTTTAGCTTAGATATTTCCTTGGTTTGAAAATCTTTCCATTGTTCTATTTTTTCTTCAGCATTTTCAATCATCTCATCTAATGATTCATCTAGATAGGGCGCATTGATATGTTCCTGTTTTGTTTGAATAGAACGATATATAATTGCGAGTCGATGCTGAATAAATTTCTTTAGTAAGAAATTGAAAATAAAGAAAACAAAAGTTCCTCCTAGAAAGGGGATCGTGAAAAACAAATAGGATTCAACTTTTGTAATGAAAAGGTGAACAAAAAAAGTGCACAAAAAACCGAAGGCCATAGTCGCCAGGCTTCCATATAGTATTAATAGGCTGGGTTTTGGGTATTTCACGTTTAACGAATATATTATAAGTTACGAATATAGTCTCTCTTCTTTTAATTTTTGTAATTAAAGCACCTTTTAGGTGCTGGTTCAAACCAAATATATTCACATAAAAAAGCCAAGTAAGCATGCTTACCTGGCTCTGATATAATTATTGTTTAATTACTCAAATGTAATTTTCATTTCAACACGTCTGTTTTTCTGACGTCCTTCAGCTGTCTTATTGTCGGCAATCGGTGAAGTTTCCCCGAAGTATTTAACAGTCATTCTTGCTTTATCTACGCCCTTATCCGTTAGGTAAGCTTCCACAGCTTGAGCTCTTCTTTTAGATAAGTTCAGATTTGTTTGTGCTTTACCAACATTATCGGTGTGACCGCTGATTAGTAAGTTGAAACTTTCATTTTCCAGCATCACTTTTGATAATTCATCAAGTGACGGTTTTGACGCAGAAAGAATAATTGCTTTACTACTCGCAAATTCTAAGTTATCAAACGCCACTTTCAGGATTTCTTCCACTGCTTCTTCTATTACAGGACATCCTTTATTACTTATTGGACCTGGTGTTTTTGGACAGTCATCCTCTGAATCTTTAAGACCATCACCATCTGTATCAGGACAACCTTTAAATTCGATAATACCTGGAGTTTCAGGACAGTCATCCTCTGAATCTTTAAGTCCGTCACCGTCAGTATCAGGGCAGCCATTAAATTTAGGAATACCTGGAACCGTTGGACAGTCATCTTTTTCGTCAATGATTCCGTCTCCGTCAAGATCTGAGGGTTCTTCGATGATCTCTACAACTTTTTTCTTAGGGCAACCATTGTTTTCTTTTGGTCCAAATACAGTTGGGCACTCATCGTCTGAATCTTTTAACCCATCTCCATCTGTATCAGGGCAACCTTTGAATACAACAAGGCCTGAGTCTAGAGGACAATCATCTTCTTTATCCATTATACCATCATTGTCTGTGTCAGGACAACCCTTGAATACAACAAGACCTGAATCTAATGGGCAGTCATCTTCTTTATCCATTATACCATCATTATCTGTGTCAGGACAGCCGTTAAAAGCAGCGATACCCGCTGTATCTGGACAATCATCTACGTTGTCAGGTATAGAATCTCCATCTCTGTCTGGACAGCCTTTAAATGCAACCAAACCTGAATCTAATGGACAATCATCTTTCATATCGATGATACCATCATTGTCCGTATCAGGGCATCCCTTGAACGTCCATGGTCCAGGTTCTGTAATACAATCATCCACTTTATCAGAAACTTTATCTCCGTCGATATCACTCGGTGCGCTATATAATATTGGAACATGAACACCAGCAAAGAATTCTACACCACGAACATTTCCTGTAGCGAAGAGCGCTCTGAAATCTGTAACTCCCATTGTTAAGGGGCCTAATCGCGTTGCAACTCCTGCTTTAAATCCGCTGTAGGAATTCATGGAGATTGGTAAATGAACACCGAGCCAAGCAAAATCAAAGCTAGGTGTAACAGAAAATTGGTTCGCAACCTTAACTTTTGCATCTCTGTTTCTAGATACAATATTAAAAATACCAGTTGCATTTACGTAAAATGATTTCCAAATGTGATAATCAACTTGAAAGCTAAACGCCGAGGGGGTCCGCATAAAAAAGGAAGATTCTACATCTTTTTCTCCTGCGGTCCATTCTGAGTTTCCTGCAGCACTTGACTGGCCAATCAAGGAGTCAATGATACCATCCACACCAACGAGGTCATCTGCCGAATCGAAAGTATTTAGATCGAATAAGTTAGACGTTTGTACGGAGAAGTCACGACTTAAACCACCTTTTTTGAAGCTCATTCCGCCTAAGTCTGTTAACGAGAGACCGACCCTTACTTTATACTTGTTCTGGTCACGAGCCCATAGGTTCATCTCACCATCCATGTCATACTTATAGTCTTTATATTCAGGTCTCCACTCGTAGACAACACCTAAGTCTAAACCAAAACCTCTTGCTGTTGACTTTGGGGCACCAAACATACCACTTTGATCAATGTTATCCTCCGCGATATCACCAATGCTTTCAGAATAACCGTATCCGAAATCACCACTCAAAAACTGCGTCGTATCGTCGTTATATAGGTCGTAACGGAAATTGTTACTAAACATGTATGCTGCAGCATAACCTGCGAGATATTTCAGATTTGCTCCTGCTTTTAAGAAATGTTCTCCTTCTTCTTTGATTATTTGCGAGTAATTAAAGCCGTATTCAGCCCATGTCATATGATTCACATTGATCAGCTCTTCGTTTATTTGTGTATTCCAAAAATCGGTGTCTTCTAACTCTTCCTCTGCGAGATAGGCAAGCTTTGGATCAATGTTATCGATGTTCGTAATTGAGCGTATTTTAGCTCCGAATCCAATAGCGATTTTGGGATTAATGTGAAACATCACATTGAATAGGTCAAACTGAAAGTTCGTATTAAAGCCTAAAACACCAGTAGAGTTTTTATCATAACTTTTTGGAAGAAAGCTATATCCTCCAAAATAATTTGGTTCTAATCCTGGGTCTGGATCCTCAGACCATGCGTCAATAGCATCCTGATTTTCAAATGAACCTTTCCACCATTTAGGTAATATTGAAGCGTCGAAAGCACCGAAATTTTGGTAGGCATTAAAATTTAAACTAAATAAATTTAGGTCAAACTTAAAACGTCCGTCAACGAAACTTGCCGGTTGTATATCCATACCCATAGTTCCCGCGTAGTTACTAGAGGAGACACCTAAATAATTTTGAGAAAAGCTAGAATAGCTTAACATTAATAGAAGGATGAAACTGATTTTTTTCATTTTTAGAATTTAGTGTATTGAATTAATTTATCGCCAAGGAAAGTTGTTATTGAAATACCTCGACGGTCGTAAGTTGTTAATTGAAGACTTTTTTCACCGTGGCGCTTCTTACCTTGTTCTGTTAAATTTTCTGAGTTTAAAAGTACGATTTTGTTTTCAATACCGTCAAGAACTCCAATTTCAATAGGACGGTTTTCTCTTGTGTAAATTTGGATTTTATCAATAGAGGAGCAATCTAATGATTTTTTACCAACAAATTGCCCGTTGGAATTTATTGCTAGAAGTTCATTTCCATTTGCAAAAAGCAGTTCTAGATTTCCATTGTTTTCAAATGCAACCTTAAATTCAAAACCCACTGGGCATTGAAGGCTCGATTGTTTTCCCTGTAAGTTGACCGTGTGCTTCCTATCTTGGGAGATCACAACTGATTTCGCTGAAAATTTTAAGAGTTCATATACCCCTTCTAATTCAAATTTCCTGATTGTTCTTTTTTGTTCCAAATCAATGATAAAAAGTTTGTTTTCGCACAATACAGCGACTACTTTTCTGTTTTTTTCCTTGAAAAGAACCATATCTTTTATTTCAGAGCTAAAGGAATAGGTAGATAGCGTGCGGCCGTCATTATCTGTGACGGTCATTGTATTGACGTTTGGAATAAGAAATGATATTTTGCGCTTTAATCTAAATCGTATAGGATGAACACCGCCTGAAGTTGGGAAACGGTTAAGAATACGTCCTCCCGTATCTACAATCCAAGCCTCATCTTTAAATAATATTGAAATGTCTTGATTTTTATCTGTAGACATTTCCATTAATTTCGGTGTTGATATAACCTCTTTATCAAAAGTTTTTTCCCATTTTCTAACCCCGTTTGCATATCGAATCCATTTATTAGAGGCTGTAATTAAAAAGGTGTTCCCGCGTCCTGAATAAGCATAAAAAGAATTGATTTTCTCACTAGGATTCATGGAGAAGTAAGATTTACTTGGGTCATCTTCATCTTCCTTTGCGCCTGAAAAATCTATGTAGCGGGTGGTAATCCATTTTTTTCCAGCTTCGCTAATTGCAAAAGGTGTTAGATTTCGCTCGTATGAGCGGTAAAGCACTTTTTTAGGTAAGCCAGCGTATATACGTTCTGCTTTTTTTTGATTTTTATTCAATGAGTTCCCCATTGCTATTTCAGCGCCAAGTGCATCAAACAAAGCCTTGTCTTCCGAAAGAATGACAAAGTTTTGAATATCGGTTACGTACATTCCTTTTGTGAAGTCCTTTCGAAAACTGGAGGTTAATATAAAATTTCGGAGGTACCTGAAGTTCGCTTCGGTTTGTTGCTCACCCAATTTTTCACTTAAGTTATCAAGTGCTCGTTGCCCATCTTTCATATCCATGATGAAGATATGTTTGTCAGCTTTTTTTAGGACTAATAATCCGGTTTTAATCCAATTTGAAAACATATTATTAGCAAAGACAGTATCCGTTTCTTTTAAGTAGTTCAATTCATAGTAAGTGTAAGAATCAAAATCAGAGGGAATGAATTTAGAGAAGACAGCTTGATCATCTGTGTTTTTAACCTCCTTGTTGATGTTTGGATAATCTGCATATGAAATGAGCGCGTTTGTTTTCTCATAAAAGTCTGTCACTTGAACTGTGGCATCAATAATATTAATTCGACTGCGACTTGCCTTTTTATCTATTTCAAAGAATAAGCTACTTTTTGTATTCTTAATCTTTGGGGTTCTTAAAATTAATTTGTTTTCTGTATAGTTACCTCGGTATTCGCCGAACGTAAGCTTACGATTACCCGTGAATTTCACTTGATGTTTACCGTTTATGAAGAGTGACCTGAGCGTGTTTTGAGTCCAATCATAATTGCTTTCGAATACGACAATTCCCCGTTTCTTGCTAAAATATATTGTGCAGTTTTCAGGAGTGCTTGGAGCCAAACTACTTATTAGGTCCGCATTTAAGGGAATCGTTTCAATTGTTTCATTGATTGGATTTGATGCGTATGGAAAGTTAATTGCAAAAATGGTTTCATCCTCAAGCGCAAAATAATTTGAAACGTTTTGACTCTCCTTTTCAATGGTTAATTCCCCCATTAAGACAAACGTTGCATAGGAACAGGTAGTAACCAATAAAAGCACCAAAACCTTATTTAGCATAGTTCAAAGTTACATGCATACGCGAATGAATTTCAGTAAGCATAAAAATGAAATGAACAGCGGATTGTTTACTTAAAAAGCTTTAGTTGATTTTCGCCTCCAAGCAGATTGAATGTCATTCTGTGTTCGGGGGTAGGGCCAAATTCTTTTATTGCTTTTCTGTGTTTTTTTGTAGGATAACCTTTGTTTTTAAGCCAGTCATATTCAGGGTGCTTTATATGAAGGGCGGCCATGATATTATCTCTTGTTGTTTTTGC
>Ga0257120_1001977_pt1 | contig 12883 bp, 16 predicted proteins | sample SI106_10metaG_FD_190153 | JGI IMG/M metagenome (GOLD analysis project Ga0257120, IMG submission 190153) | Marine microbial communities from Saanich Inlet, British Columbia, Canada - SI106_10 | ecosystem: Environmental > Aquatic > Marine > Inlet | place: Canada: British Columbia | collected... | reverse complement strand
GCTAATTTATGAAAAAAAAGTTGCGAATTTTTTTTAAACTATTTTTGACAAAATAAAAAAGTCTGATTTCCTATAATTTTCTAACATTCGAGTCAGATCTTACCCGATTAATCGGGTAAGATTTTGTTAGAATGTTAGAAAATTATAGGAAATGGATGAAAAAAAATCACCAAAAAAAGTTAGCCAACCAACCTGTGAGTGAGCGAGCGAAAATTTTGGCGCGCGCGTCAAAAAAGTATAAAGGGAAACATTATAAAAATACAATGGTATGTTACACATTCTCTCGGCTTTTGCAATAGCATTTTGGTCATACATTGTTGGCCGATCGATTGTTTTTGGGGTTCGTTCCAAAAAGGTAATTTATTGGAAACCACACTTTACTAGTAATACCTGGTACAACTTAACCCCTATTCTATTGCGATTGTCCGATACAATTATCAAATGTTTCCATGGAATTATTATTCTGTTTTCCGCATTGTACTTGGTTCTTGTCGACCATTTCCTATTGCACTTGTCAATGATATGTTTAACAGTGTCATTACATGCATTTATCCCGATATTCGTTATACACGCCCATTCCGATACTGTATTATTGGCATGGGCTCATGCTAATAGTACATGCATGGTAGCTCTGATTATTGGAACTGTCTATCTCCAATTTATAACTGAATATCTTGCAGTATTTGCTTTAATTCCACCAACTGCAATATCATTTTGGTTCACCCTGATCCAAATTCAACTTTGTAGTTGTATTCCAATCAAGTTTAAAGGAATAGAAGAGAATCGAAAACCAAGGATTATCTAAACATATATTAAAGAATCTAAGTATAAATAATGATGTTATTACCAAAATGACTGCCGTAGAATTACAAAACGGTGTGCGAATACGTATTGTCTTAATTTTGTTCGTTTCCATTTTAACGAAACTGTTCACGCCTTTGGCTTCGGATGCGGTCATTAGTGCGTCCTCCATTTCTGGCGTAAATAATTTTTTCTATTTCGCGGTGTTAATTTGCTCAATTATTCCTTCTAAAATCGCATGGATTTTAGCATGTATCATATTGGTAGTTGCCTCAATTCTGGACTTGGTTGTTTTTTTCTTGAGTTTCATCGTTACAGTACGGTGTTTAGATGAAGGAGGATGCATTCAAACGCTCCCGTTTAGTCTGGTCGTTTTAGGGTTGAGCGGGCTAATCGCCTTGCTTGATATGTATCAAACTTGGAATGTCTATTTGATTTTGCAGAATAAAACTTACGTGGCTTCAGCAACACAAAGGCTGCGCGTTGTCTTAACTTGGGCAATCCCATTTGTTATATTGACAAACATTGCGATGATTGCTGACAGTGAATTTTCTGTTTTTGCCATTATCCCACTGATTTCGTTGCCGATCGTGATCTTCTTGGCACATAAACCAGAAGCTACTTTTTTGGGATTGATGTTAATTATTACACTTATATCTATAGCCGCTACACTGTTTTCTGTTGCCAACGAACTGGCAAATATGTCGCTTTTGATCGAAGGTGTTTTAACGGCTTTCGGATTTGTCCTATTGTTTATGCCTACCGAATATTACACAAAACCAGCCGACACACCCGAACCTGATATTCATATATTACCGACATTTACTGTCGAAAATAGCGAGCCATATACCGATTTCAAAGCTTCCAAAGCTTTGAAACCGCCCGCTCCGTCCACTCCGCCCGCTCCGTCCGCTCCGCCCGCTCCGCCCGCTCCGCTCCAATCAAAAAATATGAGACAGAGAAACATAAACCCCACTGACGGTAAACTGAAATTCTAAAAAAAATCCAAAAAAAGTAAAGCAACCATGTATTTATTTCAGCTGCTTTTGTGAAATGTCAGAAGACGCACCACCAATGTACATCCCAACCGAATTAACAGATGAAATCAATTCTGAAAGACAGTCGAGATACCCAGAAACGCCGTCGCATTCGCACGAAGAAGAGGAAGAAAATGCATTATTGCCCAAAGCACTATATTTATTATTGTTTCTGTTAATATTTGCTCAATTTTATATGTTAAACGGAATAAAACAAGATTTGAATAATTTTCAAACAGAAACATTTTATATTTTGGAATCAATAGGTAAACAGATCAAGCCGACTACGTGGGAAATTGTCCCATCAAGTTAGCTTTGCGAGCAACACCTTTTTGTATTGTTACATGATATAAATCATATTCGTAATGATTATTTTATCTTTTTCTGGCAAAGTTTCCAACTGTAAAATTCGAATTGGTTCTGCCATTTCAATTGCGCATACTGTATTATTAATTTGTTGTGTCGTCACTTGCATTCCGAGTTGTTCACACAAATCAGATAATGTTTCTAATTCAATTGGAATCCGATCCAAAATATACGGAGCAAAAGTAGCCCGAGTTTCTCGCACAAACGTGTATCTCCTTGTTTTAGCAGTCAACTCATTCCAATGTACCATAGTACCAGGCTCAGCCTCTTCAATAATATCAATATCGATTTCTGAAAAATGTTTTGAGTTTTTCGTCTGACAATTTGATGTTTTGCTTTTTGCAAAAGTACTTAATAGATCCCTTATTTCCGACTGTTGTTCGGCAGACAATTGCAAATTTTCTTCTGACATTTTTATCCTGTATGAAACATGTTTAAATAGTACAACTGATTTTGATTTTCGATAGTATATAAACCTTTGTAAATATACCAAAATAAAATGGGATATTTACAATCACTTATTTCATTCATCGGTCTGATTTCAATGATTTTCATTACTTATTTACTAAACGAGTCTCTATTCGAAGAAACTGATGTGTTACAACCAATCGGTTCATTATGCAATGTCAATGTGAGTGGCCTATTGTCGCCAACAGACAATTCCACCTATGATAGTCGTGGCCTGTTATATGGTCCTGCCGTCTCAGTGCGTGGCACGAGCTTTTTCGCAGGTATCACGGCAATAATCTGTATCTTACTTGGCCTGTTTGCACCTAAAATCGATATGAATATGGATTCAACTTATGAAAAGGGTGCTATCATTTTGGGCGGAGAACCCGTAGCATACGTCACGGGCATCGTGTACCGACTCTCAGCGCTCGCTACAGCCATGTTAATGTCAATGGCTACCATTTTAATTGTTCCCGCACTCCAAGTGCACCAAAACGCATTAAATTTGGTGGAAGACAGTATTGCACCAGAAAGTTGCGAGGGATTAGGCTTGAACGAGGTGGATCGTTTAGATCGTTTGCAAGCAATGTTCATTGCCTCTTCAGCCGCTGTAGTTATGGTTGGTATTACAGCTTATTCTATTCGTTACGACAGAAAGGCAAGTATAGAATAAAACATATCTAACAAAAATAACTATAAATAGCTAATGTATTCTCATTATATTATGCCTTCATTTTTCGTGGGTAATGTTTTGCCAAATACTGATGCATTAGGTGAAAATGACCCCACTTTTGATTTCACAAAGGAAGAGAGTCAAAGCATGGATTTGAATAACGTACCAATCCGTATAGAACACGCCGAAGGACTTGCCGTTGGTCACGTGCAACGTCATTGGAACGACAGTGACGGCAAGAAGTGGATTTTAGGTAAAGTCGACGATTCTACATTAGAAGGTAGATTTGCAAGCAATGCACTCCAACCATCTTCGGATGGACACCGTCTATACACGGGCCTGTCTCTCCAACACGTGCACACGAGCTTCTCGGACGGAACAACCAAAAAAAGACCAATAGAAGTTTCGCTATGTACCGAACCAAGAAGGGCAGGTTGTAATGTTGTTTCTACTACACAACAACAATCCGCAACTGGTTCGAGCGAAACAAAAAAAACAGAGTATATAACACAACATCAGGCAAGTATAAAAATGTCTGCCCCTATCGAAGAAACCCAAATTGAAACTCCTCAAACTGAAACTCAAGAACAAGTTGCCGAAACGCCAGCACCTGCCGAAACCAGTGTCGCGAATCAAGAGGATTTGATGAAACTCGTAATCAATCAAGAATCTGAGCTTGGAGATACAAAACTGGCATTAGAAAAAGCACATTCTGAGCTTGCCAAATTACAAGAACAGTGGAAACAACAACAAGATAACGCCGAACTCGAAACCAAAAGTAAAGCCGAGGCCCTTTCCAAAGCTTTGGTTGATTCTTGGTCAGCCAGTTTACCAGCCGACATGATGACAGATGAAAATAAGAAAGCCATTTTTGCGATGGCTCAAAACTACCCGAAAGAATCCGTTAAGATGTTAGAAATTGCCCATAAAGCATCCGCTAAATACAAAACTGATTTGGATTCTTTGGCTTCCCAAGCACAAGCCAAATCTAAAAGAGCTCTTGAAACTCAAGTTATGGATATTGTGACAAAGAAACGCCGTGTTGCATTGGGTGTGGCGCCACCTCAACAGCAATCCGTTGTCCATGCCGCAAGTGCGAAGGTCGCGGCGGTCCGCAACCCGTTTGCTTTTAATTTAGCAAAAACGCAATCGAGTTCCATGAACTCCGTACGAGACCGAAACCCTGCACTTTTTGAAGCACTGTCTGGGTTCAGTTCTGGTGGAAATCTTCGCGACACCATGGGACGAATTTCCAAAATTGACGGCAATTAAAATAATAAATACAAGTGAAAACTATAACTAAACGATTCTATTAATTACCTACACCGTCTATAAACACCCAACACCTAACCACATCCATAAATCTTTAAAAGTATGACTAAATTTTTTAGCAAAAAAAATACTGCATTTTGCTGTAGCGTTTCAATGTTACTATTCATAGTTACTGTTTTGTTGATTATGGTAGTGTTGGTATGGAATTATTACTTTACATTATTAAATGAGATGGATATGGAATCGGACGCGGTGCCGGTATTAACAAATATCATCCGTTATTGTAATCAATCTATCTCCGGCTGGAACATAGCGGATTGTGTGGTAGGTGAGATTTTTTTGGAGTGTCCACTCAAACGGGATCAAGTCTACTATATTCAGAGCTCGTATTTGATAGAAGCTGTCGTGGAAAATGGATGGTTGCGAATTAATAAAATGTCTTGCGGTAATTGGATGGTCTGGCAATTACCAATCCTGTAGTATAAAAGACATTATTATTGAGATATTTATGTCTGAGACAACGGCGGTTGATCTACCATTTACGTTAGCGATAGACGCCATTTGGGATTCTTTAGATGATTTTTTTCTATGTATAGGTGTGATTATTATTTCAGTGCCGCTTGTTCTGTCGATTGGGTCGGCAACTCAGCATTATTTTCGATATTCCCTTTGGACTGGTCAGATGATTACGTTCGTGTTACTTGCATCTATTTTCTTGTACTTATTTGGTCATATTGCGGGTGAAACAGCAACAGTGTCTATACTACAAGGATTTGCATTGGGTGTTGGATATGCGCTCCAACCATATATAGTCTCATTATTGTCTGGCGCAACTTATTTTTCGGCGGGAATAATTAAGGCGAAAGACATTATCATTGTTGATAATGTAGAGTACGTGGTTGTCGAGAATGGTATACTTTACATAGAAGCGAAGGACGTTACTGACTCTGGCTCGACTGTATTTATTCCAAACAATTTTTTTAACAATACTTATTTGAAAAAGAGAGACAATAAATAAATATAATTTTTTTTTTATTACGTTGTTCTATAGGTTTTTAGCTTTTTCTAATCGAAACTTTTGCATATAGTGCTTTTGACAGAGATTTTGTGCAAATGTTTCTTTGTCGCATCTCAAACAATATGTTTTTGTATAACAAGCAAAGCATTTTTCAATATATGCAACGTTTTCACATGCGTCACCACTACAAAGTTTGAGTGGGGGAATTTGTTTACGCCTGTAGTGATAGACGCAGACTTGTTTACAAAAACTGGGTCGATTACAACCGTCAACACCACATTTTACTCGGAATCCCCTATAGCAGCCACGACAAAGAGTTAAACAAAATATGGGTCGATTACATTTGTGACTGGAGCAAATGTGCCAGTTGTTTTCCATTACTTTTATAATAGAAGCGAATATATACAGTTATTTACAGTATATAAATGAATGCGGTAAATGAGAAAAAGATGGAACGCTTTGCATATGCAATTTGGACCGGTATAATCTATTTAGAAATTTTAGTATATACCATACTTACTCAGATGGGCATAAACGAAGGGCCTCGATCTATCCCGATTTTCGCATTGATGGGCACTTTAATTCTGTTTGTGGCGTTTTTGTTCAGGAAGTTCTCTGAATTTAAAACTGTCATTTTGGCATCCACATATAGTGTTGTCATTACAATATTCATTATACTCGAAATTTTCGGTGTAGTAGATAGCACGTTTGTTAATTATGGTGTTGCCATTACTGCTGTCCTTGTCAGCATTTTTTGGTGTTTTTCAAGCCATTATGAAACAAAAACTGACCCAGGTTGGCACTGGTTTGTATTTTCCAGTGTATTTATCATTGCAGTTTGCGCAGCTTTTAATTTTGAGAACGAACCAGCTCAAACTGTTTTTATAATCAACACTGCATTTGTTGTGATTATTCTATTGATATATATTTGGAACGTCATGAAGACGCAGGCATATGGTAATAAACGGTTTAGGCACATAATAAGGGTCACTGTTGTTGGGTGTGTGGCCATTGTTGTACTGGTTGGAAATGTACTGAAACGCTCTCAATACATTTCTTTCGAATCGTTGGAAAAACTTATTCTTGCTGTGGAAATTATTATTGGATTTGGGTTGGTATTTGATTTTTGTTCACCACCCGCTATAAACTATGTTCGGGTAAATGAAAATGACATGGCTTGATACTTTTGCATTTGTATTGTTATTTGTTGCAGTCTTCATTTGTATTCATATCGTGTTCAAAAATATACACCAAGTTTTTTTGTGGACTTGTAAAATTGGATTGACGACATATATCTGTTTTTGTGTCTGGGTTGGAATACAATTACATCGTTTGCCGGAATGGGAAGAAAAGATGATGGAATCTTTTCAAACGCTATCAAATATAACCAGTATATTCGGAACAACTGAACTTTAGTTTTATTAAAATAATACATATATATTTTCTTTCATATATCATAATAACTGTTTTAAACACATCACATTACAACATCCGGCTGTCATAAGAATCAATCCAATTATAGTTAACATCAACCCAGTTTCCCAATCACTTTTTACACACAATAGTTCATCCATTTTAATTTGTAAAATGTTCTATATATAGAGATCTTTTGTTTATATAGAAAATGGAATTTGCTGAAAACTACTTTATTGATCCTGTACAAAAACGACTTGTGTTGCACCCGATTCAACATAAGAACCTGTGGGATATTTTCAAAAAGCAGCAAAGCGTTTTGTGGACCACCGAGGAGATTGATTGGGGTGAAGATTTGGATGATTGGAAAACTTTACCTGAATCTGAACAGAAGTTTATATTACACATTCTTGCATTTTTTGCCTCTTCGGATTCGTTAGTCGTAGATAATTTAATGGATCAATTTATGTCGGAAATTACTGTTGCCGAAGCCAGGTCATTTTATACGCTACAAGGATTTGTTGAAACAATTCATTCAGAGACATATTCGACCGCCTTAGAGAAATTCGCACCCGCACATCAAAAGGCAGCACTGTTTACTGCTGTCGAAAATGAACCGACTACAAAAGCCAAAGCCGAATTCGCTCAAAAATATATGGACCCAACATTGCCGTTTGCTGAGAGACTTTGGGCATTTTGTATATTTGAAGGCGTTTTGTTTAGTGCGTCATTTGCATCCATTTATTGGCTCCGCACAAAGCAGAAATGTAAGGGATTATGTTTCTCAAACGAGTTGATACAACGAGATGAAGGGTTGCACGCGAAATTTGGCGTTGAAATGCTAAATATGTTACCAAAATTATCAGAAAAAAAGATGCATGGGATTTTGACAGAAGCTGTGGATCTCGAAATTGCATTTGTTGAAGCCGCTTTACCCAAAAATCTCACAGGGATCAATGCGGGCCAAATGATTGAATATGTCAAACATTGCGCTGATCGGCTGCTATCAATGGTCAACGCCGATTACAAGCCATTGTTTCCAGGTGTTGAACAGCCTCTCCAATTCATGAATTTGATTTCAATTGATTCGAAAACGAATTTCTTTGAGAAACGGGTCAGTGAATATGTGATGTCTGGAACTGTTGGCGATCGTGGTTTTGAATTAGACGCCGATTTTTAGAAGATGTCTGCTTCTCCTTTCGAATAATTAGGTGTTTATTTTTTTTTATCGCTCACTCACGGGTTGGCTACCATTAGTGGCGCGACGTCGAACTGCTTTTTTAGCACCATTTGGCATAGAAACGGCAAACTCGTATTCGGTACGAAATGTTGCCTCTTTTGCGGCCTTGCTCGCGGCGTGAAGCGCTCTTTTTTTTCTTTCTTTGGCGTAGTAAGCCATAACTGCATCATAAATTAACTTTTCCTCCTCTGCGTCAGTGAACGCTACAGGTGGTGTGGTCATTTTATGAAATACGAGAACCCATTAAATAGTGTAATAATATGATTCAACTCATATTATTCTATTTAAACTCTGTTTAATTCCCAGTATATGCCAACTATCAAAATTAGTAAAGAAATAATTATGCAAGAAAAAAGAAGAGTGTGGGCTCTAAACTATAGACGGTGGTTTGCTACAGATCCGTATTTCGACCAGAAACATGAATTATGCTATTCATACATTTACAATGGTAAACCTGCTGGTTGGTTTCTAAAAAAGACGAAAAAAGAGAGATATACTTAACCGTAGGTGAAATTGAATTTTATTATATTTAAATAAAATATATTTTATATGTTTTTGATTACGTTTCATTTCTTAGTTCCAGGACTGTAAAGCTTTTGTTTTTTGTTTTTGGGCGAATAGTCAGGGGAGGCTGGACTGTAGCTCCCTGATGGACTCGTCGGGGAGTAGGCTGGACTCGTTGGACTATAAGCCGGTGAAGTTGGGCTGTACACCGGACTCGATGGCGAATATATATTTTGTTTCGGCGAAGTTGGACTATAAGCCGGAGAAGTCGGAGAATATATCTGTTGTCGTCCTCGGCTCGGTGGTCCATACGTGGGCGAAATCGGAGCATATGTGGGAGATTGTGGTTGGTACGAGGTAGTAGGACTATAAAGTTTCTGTTTCTTGGAAACGGGACTATAACGAGGACTCGCTGGACTACTACTGTCCCCATTTGGCGACATCGGTGCATATGATGGCGATATCGGTGCATATGATGGCGACATCGGTGCATATGATGGCGATATCGGTGCATATGATGGCGATATCGGTGCATATGATGGTGAAATCTGCCCATCATATGTTGAAATCGGTTCATTTATAGTCCCATTATAAATTTTCTGTTTTTTTGTTGGTGGTCTCTCATTCGGCGCTTGCTGTTGTTGCCAAGCAGGAACTGGTGCTTGCTGTTGTTGCCAAGCAGGAACTGGTGCTTGCTGTTGTTGCCAAGCAGGAACTGGTGCTTGGTTCGTTTGCCAAGCAGGAACTGACTGCTGTTTCCAGGCACGTACAGCAGGTGACTTGGCTCGTTGAAGTTGACGCCACGCAGAATCCTGCTGTTCGCGCAATATAGCAACTTTGTTTTCGTTTGCGAACGTTTGATGCGAATCCCACGAAGATGCTGCCGCTGTCCCAGTCCAATCCCCAAACAAATCTTCTTCCACAATTTCTTCCGGTTGCCAGTCGTCATTATCCCACATTTTTTGATATTCCTGATCAATAACAACATCATTGTAATACGAGCCAATTTGGGGAACATTACCGATTAAAAGTTGTTCCGAGACGCCTGACAAAGTATCTTTCAATCCTCTCACAGCGGCATGATGAAATATTTCAACTGGTTGTTCAAAAGTAGCGCGTTTCAAAGGTGTGGAATCATCCATCATTTTTTTGACTCCATGTCTAGTCAGTGCATTGATATTACCGTCCCAAGTCATCCAATCAATTATCACCATCAAATGACGATGATTGACATAAATCCCATATGCTGCTAAGACTTGATGCATTTCTTTCAACAAAACAGCTCTGGCCGCTTCAATTCCAAAGACTTTTCTAATAGCAAAAATATCATTACATTGAGTCTTACTATGATCGATGGATTGTAACGTTTTCAAATGCATCAAGTCAATTCCTTCCGTTTCAACAATGAAACGTTGTCTTTCTGACCGTATGTTCACTTTTCCGATATACTTCGATCCTTTTATTGTTGTATCCATAATCATTTTGACATACTTGAAAAATTTAGTCTCGTCTTTGATACGGACAAACATTTGAATTTCCTCTAACAAATTGTCATAATAAGCAACAGTGACAGCCTTGCCTATTTTCCTCACGCCACACACAATCTCTTCAATTGTGATATCTGACTGTATCATTTTTTTGCGGTCAAAATGACAAGTCAGTATATGTGTTGGTACTGTTTTGATATTCCAGCGTGAATTATCAGGACAGTCTAAATACTGTTGTAGTTGTGGTGTTATAGTATTGTTATAGCTATGCTTCAAAATCAAATCTTTGACAGTAGTCTTTTGAATTTGTGTTTTAATTTTCCAAGCTTTTTCTGGCCGCAAATCTGTAGTGGGAAAGACTGTCGAACTCGGTGTTTTCATTTTCTTTGAAGCGTTAATCAACTCTTCAAAGCGTGGTACACCCAACGTTACGTTTTTAGCGCTGTTTCCAGCATTGTGGAAAGTATTCAGCGTCACTGTGGGTAAAAAAGATTAGTCAAAGTGTTAAGTACAAAGGAAACTCGCTCACATATTGCTAAAAAAAAACTTACTTTGCATTGTCGGTTCCCCAACAGATTGAGCGGCAATCGTGCCCACCATTTCACCTGGTGCTACAATGGATCTGTGCCATTTTTTCAATAGTACAGAGACAATTTCCTGTAAAACTTTGGCGGAACACGGTAAATTTTTGACCGCAAACACCGAAAGCAAATAGGCGTGCGTGAGTGGTATTTCTCGAACGGCGTTGATAAGTGGTTGTATAATATGACGGACATCTGGCGTAGACCCGCCGTCCTGAAATTCTTTGACCAATCTACCTGCAGGGACAGAAACCGTCCATTGCTCACCCAATCTGAAATCTTGGTTCCATTTCCACATCTCATATAATTCCACCAATTCTGGCCATTTAACTATATCGTAATTGCTCAAATCATTGTCATCAAAATGACAATCCACCATTTCGTGATGCATCCCATCAATTCCATCTTCACCGTATTTAAATTGAATAACTCTTAGTTGAGAATCCCGAACAGTTGTATCATTATTAACAACTATCGATTCTAAACTTTTTACCAGTCTACGTTGTATGTATCCAGTAATAGACGTTTTCACCGCAGTATCAATCAATCCTTCTCTGCCCCCCACCGTATGGTGCCAATATTCGTCTGGAGTTAATCCATCAATGTAGGAATGTTTCACAAAACCCTTGGACCGGGCCGAAATATCCGTTGCTCTAAACATAGGAAGACTTCTTCCATTCAAAGTCGCCTGCATACGTCTACCCGAACAATTCTGTTGGCCCACACAGGCCATAATCTGTAAAATATTGACCATAGACCCTTTTGATCCAGATTTGACCATTAATCCCAAACTGTTTGTTTTCAACATTGCGTTTTGTGCGATCAATCCCATCGAATCTCTCGTTTGGTTGAGCATACGGTTGATTTTGGGTTCGGCAAAAATACCGTGTTCTTTTCGCAAACTAACCACATCACCGTCTACATTCGCACATTCTTCCTGTACTTCGGCTGCTGTTTTGTCAGTAATCCGCATGTCACCAATGCCTATCGAAAAGCCTTGGCCTGCAAACCAAATATGATTGATTCTTTGTAATTCATTTATAAATTGACATGTTCTATCTGGTGAATAGTCATTGTACAGACAATGTATAATGGAACCTTGTGACCGACCGAGAGCTTTCTTGCCAAGTGGCCCTTTTACGCAAATACCATTAACAATTGTATCTTTCCAGTTAAAATCTTTTGGAAATAACAACGATATACATTGTAATCCGGTCCACAGTTGGCCATCGATTTCTGGTTCTGGTAAAACAGCACCTTCCACCCACATGCAAATATTACACATCTCCGCTTTATCAAGAGTAACGCCTGGACTCGTCATCATAAATGCAGAGAGTAAGGAATCCTGTACGATGCCCATAACGGGTTTGTTAGATTGTGGTGTCAGTATATTCTGTGCCACTGACATTAAATTCATTGCATCTGCTCTTGACTCATATGTTTGTAAAGCATGTAAATTCATTTCGTCGCCATCAAAATCTGCGTTGTACGGCGTTGTACAACTTAAATTCAATCGAAATGTTTTTCCAGAAAGAATTTTAGCACGGTGCGCCATAATTGACATGCGATGCAATGAAGGCTGACGGTTAAACAAAACCATGTCACCGTCCTGCAAAATTCTTTCGACGGCATCGCCCACTTGTAAATTAGTTTGCCCTCGAATTGTAAGCATGTCTAATCTCGTGCCGTCTTTCTGGACAATATACTTGATAGATTTATCTTGTGCCAATACTTTTGCTTTGATCTGGTTATAATTCAGCCGATTAACATGTTCCACAATGGTCAATACTTCGGCCACTTGTTTAGGAATACCAACTTCACGCATGTCGAGCATCGCATCGCCAGTTATAACGGTTCTCGCGGTATAATTACACCGTTTTCCCATTAAAGATCCGCGCATTCTGCCTTCTTTTCCAACTAAACGTTCGGAGATTGATTTTTGAGAGGCACGGGTATTACCGGGTGTCTTTCTTTGATCGATATACATGTGCACAGCGTCTTGAAGTCTTTGTTCGGCATGTTTTTTTACAACTGAATTTTC
>Ga0257120_1001971_pt1 | contig 12905 bp, 10 predicted proteins | sample SI106_10metaG_FD_190153 | JGI IMG/M metagenome (GOLD analysis project Ga0257120, IMG submission 190153) | Marine microbial communities from Saanich Inlet, British Columbia, Canada - SI106_10 | ecosystem: Environmental > Aquatic > Marine > Inlet | place: Canada: British Columbia | collected... | reverse complement strand
GCAATTTGTCCTTAATCTCACAAAGTGCATTGCTACTCTCTGGACAATTCTCGTCTAAGTACATTTTAAGAATCCCCATCTCTCCAAAGTTGGCTGTAATAAATACATTCGAAGCCATGCTCATTCTAAAACCATAACCCCATATTGCATTATAACTACAGGTAAAAATGAAGGCCAAAACCAATGGTGCAGCCAACATTCCAATTTTTCGCCTCGACACATCTGCCTTGATCACCTTTTTAAGGATTAACAAGGACAAAATGACCAAGAGTAACATGGGTATGTGACTTAAATGGGTAATTAATCCAACAAAAAGTATGGCCGAATACCCAATCATTTTTTTCCACGACAGCTTTGACTCAACTATGATAAGTATAGCAGTCAGCCCCACCAAAAACGTAAAAATATCGGGCATTAACTGAGCTGCGTACCAAGACAAACTTGTTGAGAATGATAGCACACTGACCAGCAAGAAGTGATTCCAATATTGTCGTTTGATTGTAAGCAACTGAACCAACCTAAAACTTAACAGGGTCACCATCAATCCTTGTAGGATTACTATTGGCCAATTACTTATCATCCAACCAGATAACTTCATGAGCAATGAATAACCAATTGCTCGATGAAAGGAAGGTTCTAGACTCGCAGCCATCTCCATATATGCTCCACTATCAAAATATACAAGTGGATAGCGGTTATACAGCGCTGGCCCAACAACAATTAAAGTTGTAATCAGGAAGTAAACGATCTGATATATGCGATTCTGCAGAGTCAAGGATTAGTAGCGTTCTTTGATCACATTTAGGTGGTGTCGAAAGTGTCCCGAAGTAACGAAAAACAACGCTTCGACCTGTACATCCATTCCACTAGCATTGCCACACTTTGCCATTTGCTCATTTGAATTAGAGCTTAAAAGACTCAATGTTGTACTCCGAACCGAATCAAAATACAGCAGAAGTTGAGCAGGCGTCCAATCTATTTTTCCAGATGCTTTCACATAAGCCTTCTCGTCAAACCCTGATAAGGTGGGCGCCTCTGATTCCCTAGCAATAGTTAATGCTCTGAAGTTGAATATCATTTCAGTTTCGATGCAATGGTGGATTACCTCCCCAATAGACCATTTACCAGCTTGGTATCTGTTGGAGATTCTCTCATCGCTCAATTCACTTAAAAACTCAGAGACTAATTCATGGGAAGCTTCAAGTTCTTCAATCAGATTTTCGAACTCAACTAGCTTCAAATAAGTATTGAAATAAGGGTCGATGACCAGTGATTCTAATTTTTTAATCATGGCGGGGAAGTTATGGAGAAATGCAATAAAAAAAGGGACGATCCTCACCGTCCCTTTACCCTTAAACCATTTGTCGATTCAGTAATGAACCACTAACAAAAAGGTATACCATCAAACGTTTGCTTAGGTTACACTTTTTCGATTAAAGGTTGATTTTCTTGTCCGAAGGATACTTTACTGTATACTTAAACACCATTGACTCAGTTGTGCCAGCCATTATATTCTTGCTCCAGCGTAGTTTTCCTGTTTCCTTAGAATGATTAGCGGTTTTCGCCTCAACCAAATCCACTTCAATTTCTTTAGCCGTAGAAATTGGAATCTGATCTTCAATTATCAATTGAATTTTTGTCGACTTCGTATTTCTTACCGAAATCTCAATCCCTAGTGTCTCCTTGGTACTTCCACTCAACTTTTTGGTTTCACAGAACTCTTTTATTTTTTCGCGTTTAACTACAATGCTCTGGTCACGACCCAAGCTAAGATCTAAGGTGTCTTTAACTGTACTTGGGTTGATATACACCTTTCCAACAAAGGTGCTAGAGAAAAAGAGATTCGCTTCTCCTGGCAATAAGTCATATTGTTCGAAGTCTGTCACTCTAGCTATGAGAAAAGCAGCTGGATCCATCTTAGGTGCTACGTAGTATTCATACGCAGCTGGGATGGTCAATTCATCAATGGAAAGGCCTTGATGCTTTCCATCTGAAGGTATGCTGTGCTTTGACTTAATCTTAAACTCGGTTACCGCATCATTCATTGGATAATCAGCAACGGAGCCAACCATATCGGCCGATGCCGAGAGTGCCAAAGATTTGACCTGATTCTCTGCAGCTGGTACTTCCATCTTGTTTGAATAACCCATGTCATATCCTCTACCTTCAATAAAATACAACCTCCAAGGATGCACCTCAGGTTTGTTTCCACTGAGATTTGGGTTGGCATTGGTCAATGTCAAATCCACCTTTTTCCAATCAACCCCTGTATTCTGACAAACCTTTGCATTGTAGGTAACCTTCAGTGGTTCGTCTACTTCCTTCACATTGATATTATATGCCGGAATCCAACCAGCAGTCCGTACCATGTAACTCAGATTGAAACTCGCGTTAATGCTAGAGGGAACATATGCTTCCACTAAGATTTCACCTGTTGCTCTTCGCAGTTTAGAGTTTTGTTCATTTACTTTAACGGATATTCTATTTATATCTCTTTGAAGCTTTTCTTGCTTCTGTTGCAACTGCATTTCCTTAAGCATAATGTCTGCTAGTCGATCGCGATAAAAATCACTTAGATCCTCTAAATCTTCGATCAAGAAATTGGAAGTATTTCCTCCCCAGCCAACTTGTTTGTTTGACAATACCATGGTTTTTTCCTCACCATAAACACTCAACATATTCTGATTGAAACTCTTATCAAAATTCAATGTCTTTAATGAATCCTCAAGCACTCTCAGCTCCTTTGGCTTTGCCGACTGCTTTAATTGAGAAACACGGTTCGTGACACTCAAAACAGTGATTCCGCCATTGGCAGAAACATTTATTGTTGCTGCATCTAGTTCGGATGCTAATCCTGGAAAGACTATCATTTGCCGACCTGATGTCAGCGATTTTGAAGCTGTTCGTTCAATTTGCGCTCCCCTTGGATAAACAGATACAGCCTGAACAGTTGAGGCAATCTCTACTGGATTTTGAGTGAACGCTACTCCACTTATCAAGAGAGTGGATAAGGTAAAAAGTAATAGTTTCATATTTAGATTTTAATCGCGCCCTCCAGCAAATCTCATTACGAAATAAAGCAGTTGAGCAATAGCTGCTAAAGTTGCAACAACATATGTTCCTGCGGCCCACTGTAAAGCATTTTTGGCTTTTTCATGCTCTTCTCCCATTGTAATCCTGCTCGAGTTCAACCATTGCAGCGCCCTAGCACTCGCATCAAATTCCACTGGAAGCGTAACCAAACTGAACAATGTAATTACGGCCTGCGCGATGATGACTAACCAGATTGCTTGCTGAAAGAAGTTAAATGCGTAACCACCAAACAATGCAACCATAAAGATCACGCTCATCAGGCGGCTTGAAATATTTACTGCAGGTACCATTGCTGATCTAAATCCTAGTAGTGCATAGCTTGTGGCATGCTGCACTGCGTGCCCCGTCTCATGCGCAGCCACTGCAGCGGCTGCCACATTACGTCCAGAATACACATCCTGGCTTAGGTTAATAGTCTTGTTGGTTGGATTGTAGTGATCAGTTAGTTTACCTTGGACCGAAGTAATTTTCACATCACGAATGTTATTATCACGAAGCATCTTCTCAGCAATTTCCGCACCTGATAAACCACTTGAGGTTGGTACTTTGGAGTATGCTTTAAACTTCGATTTTAGCTTGTGACTCACAAAGAAGCTCAAGCCACCAAAGAATAGAATTAATAAAATGTACATGTGTCTTTAATTTTCGTGTTTAATATCAATTCCCATACCTCGTTAAAAACAAGAATTTATGACATAAAAAATGGGTTTCACTGTTGCAAAACCCATTTTTTCATGTCGTAATGTCTATTTAACCGAACCGCACTATCCAGTATCGGTAGCCGATAGAATACAAATCCTTTAGTGAGCAACAATAATTGACTGCTGGCTTATAAAATCGTCAGATGAAACTCGAACGAAATACACACCATTTGCCATATCTCTCACATTGAAAGCCGCTTTTTGTGGACCAGCAGAAAGCTGCTGAGAATAAACTGTGTTTACCAAAACACCATTCATATCGTAAACTCCCACAGTAACAAGGTTTCTAGTTGGCGCCTGATATGACACTATGGCCAAATTTGAAACAGGATTTGGACTCACCTTCATTTTAGAATCAAAACCTTCAATCTCCTCGACCGATGTAGCCCAATTATCTGGGTTCTGCTGGCTATTTGGGTTATCTGGATTATCAGGATGATTTGGATCAGTAACATCCGTTTTTTCGTAGGTAATGAAATCATTGCTTTGAGAAGCATTCATCAATTCATTTAGTGTCACATCCGCATTACTGTAGTTGGCGACAAAAGCCACAACTCTTAAATTCCCAAGGGCCGTTCCGGATGGTTTGCTGAACGAGTATGTACTGTGAAACCTATTACCCACTATAGTTTGCTGAGAGATAATATTATCGGTGCCATCATATCCTGAAGGATTAAGAATAGCCACGTCATTGTGTTGGAAATCATTCTGTGCGTATGCTTCATTACCATTCAAATCAATAGTGTCGATAGGTCCAGGGAAAAGCAAACATGATCCTAAGTTGGTTGCAGGATCATAAACCTGAGGGTGTTGAACGGCATCTTGAACCAAATACACGAAAAACCTAAGCTCTCTATTAACAACACTAAAGGTTGAATCTGTAATATCCAGTTGAACTCGAAGAAAGATTTCTTCTTCGCTCTCATCATATAATAGCTCTGGAATTGTAACTAATCCATCGGTACTTCTATTGATTCTTGCCTGAATCGAATCTTGCCAAACCGCTCCTGACAATGATGTCATTGTAGTTCCATTATATGAATACCGATCAATAGCGCCTCTATCAAAAGAGGTTACGAAATAAGTTTGTGCCCATTCATCAGCGAAGGTTTTGAACATTGGGTCTCCCCCATTAATTAAATCGTCTGTATGGAAGGAGATTACTGCTAATTCGTCATCAGAAAACTGAGACTTCACGCTCTCTTTGTTGCAAATATTTTCGGCATTACTAGCTACCCATGTAGATTCTACAGTTTCTAATAGTACCGTGCGGGTTGACTGTGCATAGCTAGTTACCATGCCCATCAATAGAATTCCAATCGTGTAAATGTGTTTCATTGTATCGTTTATAAATCTGCGTGAAATTAAGTTTTTCATTCTTTCATGCTTCGTTGTGGCAGCGACTTAGTTAATTCGTAGAGCAAAAATTGCATTTAAAACTATGAGTAGACCTTTAATCTTAGTAACCAACGATGATGGATTTCATGCACCTGGTATCCAGGCTTTGACAGAGGTGGCTAAAACATTTAGCGATGTCATAAAAATCGCTCCGGATAAGCCACAGAGCGGTATGGGGCACGCAATTACGATTAACTCAACGTTGCGAATCCAGAAAATGGAAGAATCGAGCGAATTCAAGGCTTATCAATGTACCGGAACTCCCGTGGACTGTGTGAAAATTGCATTGGACGTTATACTGGATAAGAAGCCAGATTTAATTATTTCCGGAATCAATCATGGTTCAAATGCGAGCATCAATGTCATCTATTCAGGAACCATGAGTGCAGCTCTTGAGGGATATATCGAAGGAATACCTTCCATTGGGTTTAGTTTACTAGATCATGGAGTTGACGCGGACTTTTCGTCTGCCAAGGCTTACGCAACTAAGATTATTTCAGAAGCTCTGCAGCATCTAGACCAAAATTTCTGCCTTAATGTGAACGTCCCTAAACTTGATTTGGATATGATCAAGGGAATGAAAATGTGTCGTCAAGCCCACGCCAAATGGCAAGAAGAATTTGACAAAAGACAAGACCCTTCAGGTCAAGACTACTATTGGCTAACGGGTCACTTCGTTCCATTTGAAGAGCATCATGAAGATACCGACCTTTGGGCCTTGGATAATGGATTTGTTTCCATTGTTCCTGTCTCTTATGATTTAACGCACTACGGCAATTTGGACAAATTGAAGGATTGGGACTTATAATGCAGCGATACGATAAAATCATAACAGGACTTATTCCTGGTCTTTTTGGGCCTTGGCTGGGAGCATTTGTTTTTTACTTGTTCATGTTCAACCACCTTACAGTGAATGGATTTATTAAAATGATAATGAACAATGGGTCAACACATGCCCCTTTGCTTTCGGTATCGTTAATTTTCAATCTAGTTTTCTTCTTTCTATTTCTAAGAAAGGATATGTATCGTTCTGCAAACGGAGTAATATTCGCTGTATTTCTATATGCTCCATTCGTCATCTACCTTAAGTATGGCTAGGCGACTGTTTATTATTTCAGGCGAACCGAGCGGTGATTTGCACGGGGCAAATCTTATAATGGAGCTGAAAAGACAGGAACCTGATATTGAAATAGCTTGCTGGGGAGGCAACAAAATGAAGGCACAGGGCGGTGTTGTTCTCAAGCATATAGATGAATTGGCTTTTATGGGTTTTGTCGAGGTTTTGGTGAATATTTTCACCATTTTGAAAAACTTCAATCTGTGTGAAAGCCATATTCGAAACTTCAATCCAGATGCCGTCATTTTAATCGATTATCCTGGTTTTAATTTGAGAATGGCGAAATTTATTCATGGCATCAAGATTCCTGTTCACTATTATATTTCCCCGCAGATATGGGCATGGAAGGAGTCTCGCGCCAAAAAAATAAAGGCCTATGTGGACCGTGTTTTTGTCATTTTACCATTCGAAAAAGCTTTCTACGCAAAACATGGAATTGAAGCCGAGTATGTCGGTCATCCTTTGTTAGATGAAATTCAAAAATTTGATTCGGATAAGCTGTCCTTTATCCAAAAGCATGAATTGGATGGAGTAAAGTCGATAATCGCAATTCTACCCGGAAGCCGAAAACAAGAGATTTCCAAAATCCTACCACTAATAAACGCACTCCCGAAAGCTTTCCCAGCTTATCAAATTGTTGTTTCGAAGGTCAATTGGTTGTCTGATGAGTTGTATACAAACCGCTTGGATGATGATATTAAATTGGTTGATGGAGATACATACAACCTAATACTAAATGCCGAGGCATGCCTTGTTACATCTGGCACAGCAACACTAGAAACGGCCATATTGGGTACGCCAGAAGTCGTGGTATATAAGGCTAATGCACTAAGTGTGTGGCTTGCTAGAATCTTGGTTAAGGTTAAATATATAAGCCTAGTAAATCTCATATTAGATCAAATGTCGATTACTGAACTGATTCAAGGAGACGCTAACAATCGAAATGTCATTAAAGAATTAGAGGCGATTTTAATCGGTGGTGAAAAGAGGGCAAAAGTGCTGTCCGATTATGAAGTTTTGCACTCAAAACTTGGAGCGGGCGGTGCCTCAAAATTTGTTGCCAGCCAATTGTTGAAAAGCCTGAACTAATAGAATTATGTATCGCATATACCTCGGTAGATTTGTAATATGCGACACTTGCTCATTCTACTCATCACCTTCTCTGCATTTGTTAGTCAAAGTTCCACTAAAATCCTGCAAATAGGACTTTATCATAGAACGGAACCAGCAGAAGTAATCCTTCAGGCAAGCGAAGGGACATACACCGTATTCGGTAACGGTCAAGAATTAATGAAAGTGGATGATAAATCCATCCTCAGAGTAGCAAGTAAAAATGGGCTTATTGAACTTAAAACCTTGAGCAAATCATTTGGAAGTTTTGCCATTGTTGAAATCAAGCGAAACAGTTGGGGAAGTTCGATGAAGCTTCAAAGAACTGATGGAGATAAAAAAGCACGAGAGCATAATGATGACTTTGTGATCAAACCAAAAGGCAATAAGCTGAAGGTTGTGAATGAAGTGTACATCGAACACTATGTTGCTGGTGTAGTAGAGTCAGAGGCGGGATCCAAAGAACCAAAAGAGTATTATAAGGTACAATCCGTCATTTGTAGGACTTACGCCTTGAATAATAGGAGAAGACACGAAGCGGAGGATTTTCAACTATGCGACAAGGTGCATTGTCAGGTATATCATACACGCAGCAAATCAAATGCGGATATAATAAGAGGTACCCAAGAAACCATCGGTATTGTGATTGTGGATAGCGATATAAACTTAGTTACTGCTGCATTTCATAGTAATTGTGGCGGATACACTTGCAATAGCGAGGATGTCTGGAGTGGCTACTTAGATTATTTGAGAGCTCGTATAGATGAGAATTGCACACAAGAACCTCACTCTTATTGGAGATATGAAACATCAAAAGATAAATGGCTGGGCTATTTGCAAACGAAACATGACTACCCTATTAACGACTCTATAGCTAGAAACGCGGTGCTAAATTACTGCCCAGACAGAAGAGACATCACTTTTGATCCTGAATTAGATGGAAAAGACGCAATCGACTTCAAGACAATTCGATACGACCTTAAACTTCAATCCGCTTATTTTTCGATTGACAACTTGGACGATACGGTTATTCTCGAGGGTCATGGATATGGTCACGGTGTTGGATTATGTCAGGAGGGAGCGATGAATATGGCAAAGCGTGGCTACCCTTATGATGAAATACTACATTACTACTACAACAACGTTCACTTGGTGAATTTGTCGGTGATCGACTTTTTCCGCTCAGAGTAATTACTTCTTTTCGACTCTCACAGAGCTTGCATCATCCCAAGGTGCAGCTGGCAGGTGTTCTAAACTATAATAAGGTAGAAACTGCAATCCCGGCTTGCTCTGCACGGTAAATCCTGCCTTGTCTTCACCTTTATTTACGTTCTGCATTCTCAGACCGATAAAATTGTCTCCATCTTTTAATGGAGCCCGCTGATAATAAATAGAATGTGGTAATGTGTGCCAATTTCTTGTATCCGCCTTTTCGGTAATTGCATTGGTGATGGTAGCCGCTGCTCCAAGCGCAGCATTTTCTTGAGCTAATTTTATTTCAGTTGCCTTTTTCAGTCCGAGCCTCAAAAGTGAGACTCCCATTTCCCGTAAAAACCTATCCTTCAAAGTTTTGAAGGCAATATCATTGATGTTCTCTACTTTCTCTAAAGGAAGCTTTTGGCCGTTCACAACGAGATGGGCATCATTATAATAAGTAGGTCTTGCCAAATACTTAGGAAATGCAACGCGCACAACCCTCAGCGCTAATAAATCATCTCTTTTCTGTTTGTCATCTCCAATATAAAATGGGAAGCTGATGCCCAACTCTTCATTTTCGAAAATGACATATCCCGCCTGACCAGGAATGGCTATAAAGTTAAAGCTCACCTCATCTTTTATTGGTCCCATACCATTGTGCCATAAAAACACCAACTCACCATTCTCCGTATTTCTAGGTTCATATTCACGACCAAATTCTCTCTCATAAAATGCTAAATCATTTTGAAAACCAATAATATAGGCGGTGCGCAATAAGTCTGACTTCAACTGTTCGGGAGCTGATATCTCAAAATATCCATGCTCTCCTTGATATATGTTATATGCATTTCTGTAAGCAATAAAAGCGTTATTGAAGTCTCTGGACGCCTCATAACTCAATCCCATTAAAATGTGAGCAAATGCATCTGCTTGGTACCTGTTCTTATGATCCTTGTACTTGTCATTCAGCTGGTTCAAAATCAAGTTCATTCGCTTTGCCTCAACTATAGAAGACTCGTACTGACCCAGCAGCAAATAATTCAAGGACTTGTAATAATGAACCATTACGGATTCAAAATCTTCTGGTTTGTATGGTTTGACTTCAGGGTTACTTATTAGGGCCAAAACTTCTGCCCCGTAACTCTTTTTGTAATCCTCAATTAATAAATCGGCCTCGTTAAAAAATTCATTGCTTTTAGAGTAGTCCTGTTGCAAATGATTGATAAAACCCATGTTGAATAAATACAAAAGGCGATTCCTGTCCTTTTGAATTCGCTTATCGCCCTCCAATTTCTTTTCAGCTTCTTGCAAATTTCCAGAAGAAATCATTCGTTGCACCTCAATATTTCTCTGATAGTAAGAAGAGCAGCCTGTGAAAACAAAAATGGCTAATATGTAGACTAGGTTTTTCATGGTTTAAAAAAGTCCTGATTGAAGATCAACCAGGACTTTTTACCTCGTTAAATTTGTGTTGTTAGTCTTTGATGTATTTCTTGATTTTCTTATCTCCAATCCATACAACCTCGTTAGTTTCCATATCGGTAAGCTGCAAATCAATTTGATATTCAACTACCTTTTCTTTCTTGTATTCATCAACAGTAGAATTGATAACACCTTGAAGCATATAATCTGACCCAACTTCTAGTCCCCACTTTTTCATTGAGGATTCACTGGAGAAATTTTGCTGATCGGCTCTTTCCGTCCTAACCTCTTCTCTCATATCACCGCCTTGCACCAATCTTACTCGTTGTGAAGTAATGAATGACTTTTCCAAATCCTTGCAAAAGGTTTCTGGAGTTATGTGCTCGTGTGAGTTGTTTCTTGTCAGTCCTACAATTACAACTGGCTTCTCACCATCATTTTCTTGCAGGTGATTGGTTAACCAAGGTCCTGTAAGAATCTGCTTAATCATTGCGCTAGCTGTCATTTTGGAGTCGGTATCGTTCCAGCGACCGCTGAGATCAATTCTTTCTTCTGGATCTACGCGCTGGACTTTTCTGTTTGAACAACCTACAGACATTAATACAATCATTGAAGCTGCGATTAATTTAGTGTTGACTGAAGTGACCATGTATTCTTGGTTTAATTATTAGATTTTGACTATCGGCAAAAAAGATACCAAAAGTATTTTAACCTTCAATTACTTGAACAAATTCTCAGAATTTAAGGAATTGTTAGAATTGATAACCATTGTTCACGCTCTGCAACCATTCAGAATTCTAAATTCGCGCCACTTCGGGCAAAGCGCCTTCAAATATTAGAGAGTACGATGAATTATCAAAAGTGGAACAACATCCTTGGCTGGCTTGTATTTGCCGTTGCCGCCTTCACCTATATCAATACGCTTGAACCAACAGCTAGCTTCTGGGATTGTGGGGAATATATTGCTACTTCATATCGACTAGAAGTTGGTCATCCACCGGGCGCTCCTACCTTCCTCCTAGTGGGTAGATTGTTTAGCATGTTTGTAGCTCCTGAAAATGTAGCATATGCTGTAAATATGATTAGTGCAATTTCCAGTGCCTTCACCATATTATTCTTGTTTTGGACCATCACTGCTTTGGCACTTAAGCTTTTCACGCTAACAAAGGGCGAAGACGAAATAACAGATGGCGACCGCATTGCCATTTTTGGAAGCGCCATTATTGGTGGGTTGGCTTACACTTTTAGTGATACTTTTTGGTTCTCTGCCGAAGAGGGAGAGGTATACGCCCTCTCATCCATGATGACAGCAATCACGTTTTGGGCAATCCTCAAATGGGAGAAAATTGCCAATGAACCACAAGCGGATAGATGGATCATTCTAATTGCATATTTAATCGGACTATCCATTGGTATTCACTTATTGAACCTGCTTGCCATTCCTGCAATTGCATATGTTATTTACTTCAAAAAATTCAAGCCAAGCTTAAAAGGCATGATTGTAGCCGGTGGTATCGGAGTAGTCACTTTGGGTGGTATTCAAGGATTTATCATTCCTGGACTTGTTAGCCTCGCAGCAAAATTTGAATACGCCATTGTAAATTCTTTTGGAGCCCCCTTCCACGCTGGTTCACTCATTTTCATCTTCTTACTTATTGCTGCCATCGTTTATGGAATTTTCTACACGATGAAGACAAATAGACCGACCCTCAACACAGCAATCTTATCATTCTTAGTACTCATAATTGGTTATTCCTCTTTCACCTTGATTATGATTCGCTCCAATGCGAATACACCCATTGATGAAAACAACCCTGAGAATTTAGTGAACTTGCTTGCTTACTTAAATCGTGAGCAATATGGTGAATCACCTCTTGCCTATGGACAGCAATTTAACTCACCATTAGATCAATCAAACCAATATAAGGATGGCACACCTGTATACTATCCAGACGAAAGAACTGGGAAGTACGAGTTAGCCGATGACCGAAAAAGTTCAAAGCCAAATTATCATCCTGATTTCAAAACTATTTTCCCGAGAATGTGGAGCTCTAAGAAGAACCACGTGAAGGCATATAAAGAATGGAGTGAATTTAAGGGAAGACCTGTTAAATATCGCGACAATCAAGGTCGAACAAGTACCATAAACAAACCCACGTTCGTAGAGAACATGCGCTTTTTCTTCAACTATCAGGTTGGATGGATGTACTTCCGATATTTCATGTGGAATTTCTCAGGAAGACAGAATGATCATCAAGGTCATGGCAGTTTTCAAGACGGTAACTGGATGACTGGAGTCAGCTTCATTGATGAAGCGCATATAGGAAATCAGAAAGAAATACCAGAATATGCTGTTACTCAGAAAGCGCGAAACTTCTTCTTTGCTTTGCCGTTCATTCTTGGACTATTGGGTATGATCTTTCATTTCCGAAAACATTCAGAATATGCCTGGGTAGTACTGCTACTATTCTTCTTTACAGGAATGGCCATTGTACTCTACCTGAATCAATATCCATTCCAGCCAAGAGAACGAGATTATGCTTACGCAGGTTCGTTCTACGCCTTTGCCATTTGGATTGGATTTGGAGTGCTGGCGCTATATGATGCCGCTCGAAACTTAAACACTAAAGAATTAGGACAAAATGTAGCCTATGCGATTGGCGGTGGAGTTGGTCTGGCGATAATCGGAGCCATGTTCAGTGGCAATAACGCATTTGCCTTACTAATGCTATATATGGCGTTAGTTGGCTCTGCACTACTCTTAATAATGCACGGGGTTGGAAAAGTAGTTGGAGATGCAAAACTACAGGCCGGATTAGCAACGGTCATCTGTCTAATTGCTCCTATACTAATGGCTAGAGCTGGAT
>Ga0257120_1001966_pt1 | contig 12942 bp, 9 predicted proteins | sample SI106_10metaG_FD_190153 | JGI IMG/M metagenome (GOLD analysis project Ga0257120, IMG submission 190153) | Marine microbial communities from Saanich Inlet, British Columbia, Canada - SI106_10 | ecosystem: Environmental > Aquatic > Marine > Inlet | place: Canada: British Columbia | collected... | reverse complement strand
GCACGACTTGGGTGTTGTTGGCGATGCATGGGAACGCTTGTTTGATGAAACCATCGCCGGACTTGAGTTCAACGTCGAAGGTGATCTGCTCAATATCGAGGGCACACTAAACTTGCTCACAGACCCTAATCGCAGCAAACGCGAAGCGGCAGCGCGTGAATTGGCCGACGTCTTTGGGGCCAATGTCAAAACCTTCGCCCGTGTGCACAACACGCAAGCCAAAGAAAAGGAAATTATCGACCGTTGGCGTGGCATGGAAACACCACAAACAGGGCGGCATTTGTCCAACGACGTAGAACCCGAAGTGGTCGAAGCATTGCGCAATGCGGTTGTCGCAGCATATCCCAAGCTAAGCCACCGTTATTACGAATTAAAACGTAAATGGCTGGGCCTTGATGTGATGCAGGTTTGGGACCGCAATGCGCCCCTCCCGATGGAAGACACGCGCGTCGTGGATTGGGCAACTGCCGAAGACATGGTGATGTCAGCCTACAACGCGTTTGACCCACGTATGGGCGAGCTCGCAGCGCCCTTCTTCTCAGATGGTTGGATTGATGCAGGTGTAAAGCCCGGTAAAGCGCCGGGGGCATTTGCGCATCCGACTGTGACGAATGTACACCCATACGTCATGCTCAATTACTTAGGGAAACCACGCGATGTCATGACATTAGCCCATGAACTGGGCCACGGCGTGCACCAAGTGTTGGCAGCAGAACAAGGCGAAATGCTGTCCTCAACCCCACTCACGCTAGCTGAAACGGCCTCCGTCTTTGGCGAAATGCTTACGTTCCGCAAGATGCTTGATGGGGCTGAAACCAAATCAGAACGCCGCATCCTTTTGGCTGGCAAGGTCGAGGACATGATTAACACAGTTGTGCGCCAAATCGCGTTCTATGATTTTGAGTGCAAACTGCACGCAGCACGTGCTCAAGGCGAACTCACCCCAGAAAATATCAATGATATTTGGATGAGTGTACAAGGCGAAAGCCTCGGGCCAGCATTCGAATTCATGGACGGTTATGAAACCTTCTGGGCCTATATCCCCCACTTCGTCCATTCACCGTTCTACGTTTACGCCTATGCTTTCGGCGACGGCCTCGTGAACGCGCTTTATGCGGTTTACGCAGAGGGTGATGAAGGTTTTGAGGACAAATACTTCGAGATGCTCAAAGCTGGCGGATCCAAACACCACAAAGAACTGCTTGCACCATTCGGTCTTGATGCGTCTGATCCGAAATTCTGGGACAAAGGTCTTTCAATGATTTCAGGGTTCATTGACGAACTCGAAGCTATGGAAGACTGAAACTAACTTGGTCACGCGCACGACCGCGCGTGACCAACGCCATTTCATCTTACCAAAAAATACTCTCCCCGAAGGGTCGCTCAGAGAATACGCAAAACGCTCATTTCAACTGACTGTCCTTGCTCCCACGCCGATTGATCCCGCCACGATTTTGATGCTGGGTCTCACGCTCCTGAACACAATCAAGGCAAAGTTTCACGCCAACCACCGCCAAGCGCCGTTCTTTCGAAATTCGCTCGTCGCACTCAGCACAATTTGAAAGGCTTTCGCCCAAAGGTACTTTGCGCGCAAGCATACGGGCCAGTTCATCGTTGATTGATGCCTCAATCTGTTCGCTCACTGCGCCGTCTTTTGCCCAACCTCCGGCCATTGCTGTCTCCAAAATTAATTCAGGGTGTAACGTTACCCGTTGCCCCAATTTCGATCTCGCATATGATCCAGTCAATCAAATTCAACGGAGCCGACGATGCGTGCCTTAAAAAAACTAGTTGCCGGTTTTCTATTCTTTATCGTCATCGCGATTAGCGCCTTTCTTACATTCGCCCCCGCTTACGTCGAAAAATCCCGCAACAGTATTGTCCCCCACGATCCATATCCCGTCTCGAAAACAGCCCAAGCCCTTCACGACACCCTGTTAATCGGCGATTGGCATGCCGACAGCCTGCTTTGGCAACGCAACATCGCCAAACGCGGCAATCGTGGACAAGTGGACATTCCGCGATTGATCGAAGGTAATGTCGCGATCCAAGTTTTCACTGCCGTGACCAAAAGCCCCAAAGGCCAAAACTATGACAACAACGCAACCGACGCGCCTGATAACATAACCCCGCTTGTAGTTGGCCAACTCTGGCCACCCCGCACTTGGACCTCACTGTTGGAGCGCGCCTTGTATCAGGCCGAGAAACTGCACGCGATTGCCGAGCATTCCCCCAATCAGCTGAGTGTCATCACCTCCCTCGCCGAACTCGAAGCACATCTCGTAAGCCGCGCCGCTGGCAGTAAGGCAATCGGTGGCCTACTGGGGATCGAAGGGGCCCACCCTCTCCAAGGTGACTTGTCAAACATGGACAGGCTTGAAGCCGCAGGTCACCGCGTCATTGGCCTGCAACATTTCTTTGACAACGATCTAGGCGGCTCCCTGCATGGGTTCAGCAATCGTGGCTTGACTGATTTTGGCCGAAGTGTTGTCGCAGACATCGCAACGCGTGGAATGGTTCTGGACCTTGCTCATTCCTCGCCAAAAGTGGCGCAGGATGTGTTGGATATGACTGATATGCCCATCATCGTCAGCCACACCGGCATCTATGGTCATTGCCCCGCAAAGCGCAACTTTCCTGATGACCTAATGCGCCGCATCGCGGCATCTGGTGGGGTATTGGGCATGGGGTATTGGGCCGAAGTCGCCTGTGGTGACATCAGCCCCGCAGGTATCGCGCGTATGATCAAGGCGGGGATTGAAGCCGTCGGCGTTGATCATATCTCGCTTGGTTCAGACTTTGATGGCTCGGTCGAGACTGCGTTTGACACATCCGAATTGCCTGCACTTACCCACGCACTGCTCGAGGCTGGTCTTTCCGAAAAAGACATTCGCAAAATCATGGGTGAAAACCTCATCCGCGTTCTGCGGGCGAGGCTAAAGTAATCACTCCGCCATTTGCGCGTCAACCTGCTGTTCCTCATTGATCATCGCCTGTAACTGGCGACGGAACCGCAGTTGTCCGCCATCAATCGGCAGGTCGATATGGGGCGAGGTTTTGTTGCTCATGCCTTTTTGGACCTCGTTCAACACCGCGCGATCCTCTTCAAATGCGTGTTGCACATCCTCGGTCATCAACTGTGACAGGGCTTCATCATCAGGGCGGATGTTGCGCAGTTGGAACCAGTAATAACGCGTTTCGCCCTCGGTTGTTGGGGTCATGAAGTTATAGCTGTCCATGATGAACACATCCTCATGCAATGGCCCATCAGGCCCCCCTGTGCCCGAAGGTGTAAACACCGCGCGGATCAACGCATGTGAGGGGTAGCGCACCTCGTAATGCTGCAATCGGTCGCAATTTCCCGTAAAGCCAATGACCTTTTTGTAAAACGGTGCGGGTTCCACATCCATCATCCAGCGATGCACGATCACACCGTCCTCGTTCTTGGTCACCCGCAGTGGCGCGTCCTTGGTCGCGGCTTGGCCAAAGCTGCCTGCATGCACCCATGCTACGTGGGTCGGGTCCAACAAGTTGTCACACATCAACAGGTAGTTGCATTCCAACTCCATCGCGTCGCCGCGATTGATGCCCCAGTCCGGGTTCTCATAGTTTTCGATCTCGAAAATATCATGGGGATCAGCCAAGGCGGGGTTGCCCATCCAAATCCAAACCAGCCCGTATTTTTCATGCAGGGGATAGGCGTGAACCTTGGCGTTGGACGGGATGCGCCCTGTGCCCGGTGCCCAAACGCATTGGCCAGCGCAATCAAACGTCAGACCGTGGTAGCCACATTCAACAGTGTCGCCTTTGATACGGCCCTTGGACAAGGGTAGTTTGCGGTGTGGGCAGGCATCTTCTAACCCGACAAATTCGCCTGTCTCAGTACGGAAGACGCAAATTTTTTCGCCCAAAACCATAATCTGCTGCAAATCTCGTGTGATCTCTTCAGCCCAAGCAGCCACATACCATGCGTTTTTCAGAAACATTTACAATTCTCCCTTAGTCACGTGTGACTACATCGTTTTTATGCAGCAACGTCCACAAAAAAGGCGCCAGTTGCCCGGCGCCTTTTCCACAATTCTAGTCTTAGCTGGCTTTAGCCAAGGGCCGCGCTGCAACGTCCGCAAACTTCCGCATGTGTGTGTCCGCCAACATCTGGAAGGATTTTCCAGCAACGGCCACATTTGTCGCCTTCAGCCTTCGCAAAGACAACTGAAACGCCCTCGACCTCAGGGATCACAAACGCGCCTTCAGGGGCTGCGCCTGTTTCCAGCTTCACTTGGCTGGTGATGCACAGATCGGCAAAGGTTTCTGGGTTGGTGATGACCGCTGCCAGTTCTTCGGACAGGTACACGCTTGGGCATGCCTCGAGCGAGGAACCGATAACCTTGGCTGTCCGCTGTTCTTCAAGCGCACCCGTCACAACACGGCGCACGGCGCGCACGATGTCAGAACGTGCTGCCAGCGCATCATTGCGCCACTCGGCTGGTGTCTCTGGGAAATCAACCAGGTGAACAGATGTGTCAGCCCCGTTACGTTCCAGCCAGACCTCTTCCATCGTGAACGGTAGGATCGGTGCAAGCCAAGTAGTGAGGCGTGCGTATAGGTGATCCAGTACGGTCAAAGCCGCGTTTTGGCGCTCAGACGCCCCATCACAATACAACGCATCCTTACGAACATCGAAGTAGAAGGATGACAGGTCTTGGGTCGCAAATTCAAAGATCGCGCGGAACACGCCTTGGAAATCGAACTTGGCGTAACCCGCACGCACTGTCTCATCCAGAACAACCATCTTGTGCATGATCAACTGTTCCAGCTCTGGCATGTCTTTGACATCCACAGCCTTGGACGCGTCAAAGTCAGCCAATGACCCCAGCATAAAGCGGATCGTGTTGCGTAGACGACGATAGCTGTCTGAGACGCCTTTCAGGATTTCATTCCCGATGCGTTGGTCAGCGGTATAATCCGTTTGAGCCACCCAAAGGCGCAGAATGTCTGCACCGTATTGTTTGATGATGGTTTCTGGCACGATGGTGTTGCCGATGGATTTGGACATCTTCATGCCCTTCTCATCCAGCGTGAAACCATGTGTCACGACATTGCGGTATGGTGCGCGGCCTGTAGTGCCGACAGATTGCAACAGGGATGAGTGGAACCAACCGCGGTGTTGGTCGGTGCCCTCCATGTAGACATCTGCGATGCCATCTTCTGAACCATCTTCACGGTCACGCAAAACGAACGCGTGGGTTGAGCCAGAGTCAAACCATACGTCCAAGATGTCGAACACTTGATCGTAATCATCAGGGTTCACGATACCGTCCAAGAAGCGTTCTTTTGCGCCCTCTTCGTACCATGCGTCTGCGCCTTCAACTTCAAAGGCCGCAACGATACGGGCGTTGACCTCTTCATTACGCAAAAGGAAACTATCGTCCGTTGGCAAAACACCAGCCCGCGTAAAGCAGGTCAATGGCACACCCCATGCGCGTTGGCGCGACAACACCCAATCAGGGCGTTGCTCCATCATCGCGTGCAAGCGGTTGCGGCCCGATTGTGGGGTCCATTTGACGTTGTCGATCTCAGTCAACGCACGCTCACGAATCGTTGTCCCGTGTGTATCCTGACCATCGCCCACAGCCTTATCAACGGCAGCAAACCATTGCGGCGTGTTGCGATAGATGATCGGAGCCTTCGAGCGCCATGAATGTGGATAGCTGTGCTTGATCTTGCCGCGTGCCAAAAGGCCGCCAACTTCGACAAGCTTGTCGATGATTGTCTTATTCGCATCACCCTCGCCGCCTTTGCGGTTCAGGATATAGGTGCCACCAAAGAATGGAAGATCAGCGCGCAGGCCGCCATCGTCCATGACGTTATAGGTGATGACCTGTTGCAGCATGTTCAGGTCGCGGTACAACTCATACTCGTCCATCCCGTGGGATGGGGCGCAGTGCACAAAACCCGTACCTTCTGTGTCGGTAACAAACTCAGCCGCGCGGAAATCACGCGCCTCGTCCCATTCGCCATTTGATCCCTCAGAGCCCGCCAATGGGTGGCTTAGGGTTAGCCCTGCCAACTCGTCAGCGGGAACGGCGCGTACGCGGGTCCATTGGTCTTCTTCAAGGCGGGCGCGTTTCATCACGTCTGCAGCCAAGTTGTCAGCCAGCAGGAACTTGTCCCCAACAGCTGACCAGCTTTCGTCAGGTGTGCCGGTAACTTCATAAAGACCGTATGCGATGTCTTGGCCGTAAACGACAGCTTTGTTGGATGGGATGGTCCACGGTGTCGTGGTCCAGATCACAACATGCGCATCGTTCAAATCATCGGCTGCATTGCTCACCTTGAACTTCACCCAGATCGTAAAGCTCTCTTTGTCGTGGTATTCGACCTCGGCTTCAGCCAATGCAGTTTTCTCTACAGGGGACCACATCACAGGCTTAGAACCTTGATACAGCGTGCCGTTCATCAGGAACTTTTGGAACTCTTCCGCGATCACACGCTCTGCGTGGAAATCCATCGTCAGATAAGGTTTATCCCAATTGCCGTTGATGCCAAGGCGCTTGAATTCTTCACGCTGCACATCGACCCAGTCAGCGGCAAACTTGCGGCACTCACTGCGGAATTCGTTGACTGGAACGGCGTCTTTGTTCTTGCCCTTCTTGCGGTACTTTTCTTCAATCTTCCACTCGATCGGCAGACCGTGGCAATCCCAACCCGGGATGTAACGGGCATCAAAACCCATCATCTGGTGGGACCGCACGATCATATCTTTGATCGTTTTGTTCAGCGCGTGACCGATGTGCAGATTGCCGTTCGCATAGGGAGGGCCATCATGCAGAGTAAACGGCTTGCGCCCTTCTTTTTCACGTAGGCGATCATACACGCCCATATCGGCCCAACGGGCAAGCCATTCGGGCTCGCGTTTGGGAAGGCCCGCGCGCATTGGGAAATCGGTCTTCGGCAGGTTCAACGTGGTTTTATAGTCAGGTGTCTCGGCGCTCATTTGGTCGCGTCCTTCGGATCATAATTTTGGGATTGTCTTGGGTCGGTGCGAGTGGCTCAAACACCTTAGCCCGGCAGCTCACTGTATCAGAGCGCCGGGGACATAATTCGTATAATGATCTGGTCAATACAGCTCATACTCGCCTTATAGGCAGGTGGGATAAGGCTCACAAGTGTCCATTCACCCCAACCCGCGTGTTACTCTGGCTTTGGTTCCACCTTTTCTTGGGCCCAACGATTGAGCCACGCCAATCCTGCCAGCGACAAACCAAGGACCAGCAATGAGAACACGCGCGTCAGTCCCTCGAGCCCCGAAATATCGATAAAGAACACCTTGGCAACTGCAGCGCCAATCACAAACAAACCAACTTTGCGCATCATTGCAGAGCGTTTCGCCAAAGATTGATAAAATAGCCCGCCCCCAATCAGCAGTAAGGCAATGGTGTAACTGTACAATTCTGGCTGTGCCATTCCGTTAGACAGTGGCATTCCCTGCGGTCCTTGCCAAAAATGGCGCACGGCAGCAAAAGCCCAAAGCATGACCAAGACGCCGCTTAAGCCCTGCATAGCAATGCGCACCTCTGCGGGCATTAATTTGATCCGCAGCCAACCGGCAGTCAACACCAGTGCTGGCAAAAGATAAGCGACCGCTAGCGTATTGAACAAAGGTGGGCCCGCAACCTTCATCGGTTGATCCATGAATAACGGAGAATACATCGTCAGTGCAGCTGCCAAGGTGGACAGACCAATCACAGCAAATATCGCACCGAGTACCTTACGCACTTCCCGCATCCAACTGTGGCTGTTGATTTCCATACGTTGGACCTGTGCCAGGGCCAAGGTGAACCAAATTGCCGCGTAAATCCCCATGCTCCAATGGGAGTCATGGCCTTTGCCCCCCCCACACTCGCGTCAATGACACGAAACAGGATGAGCGAAACGAAAATGCCGCCAACTGACCACGCTGCGCTGTCCATCATCACTGTTGCTGTTTGACGCACTTTGTCGCGCAGCAACCACTGTCCCGCGATCATTGCCGCCAAAACGCCGCCATATGCCAAAACCAGCTCAAAGATTGATGCACTACCTGTCGCCCAGCCCAATCCAGGATCCGCAACCAGGCGATAGCCTAGCGTCACGACACCTGCGGCGATGAAAATTGTCATGGGGTATAGATTAAACCTGCGATCCAACGCTGCCGCTGCGACCACAATGATAGCCAATGCAACGGTCAATGCGGCTGATGAAAGGACCATGACAAGGGCAAAGCTAATACAGGCCAGCGCAGAAAGCACAAAGAACGACATGCGCAATCTATCATCAGGCCCGTCAGCACGTGCAAAACGTTCAGCCCAAAAGACCATGAATCCAGCCATCACTACAGCGTGCAGAGCCCATGGATAGGCCCCTATGACATTTGACGGTGCCCGAACCACCTCTAGAACTAATGCAACCACTGGAGCATAGACGGCGGCGAGCAACGCCCAAATCACCGGATAATTACCCTTACTCAGGCTTCGCCACGCTGCCAAAGCCGATAGGAAAGCTGCCAAGCCAAGAAGAAATGTTGCTGTTATTGCAAAACCAACTGGGGCGTTCAAATCGGGGTTAGTCGAATAAAAATCAGGGTTACTCTCATAAACTCTTCTCACCCCGGTGCTTTCGGGCTGAAGTCCAATCACTACCATAAGCCCAGTCATCGGAACCAAGGCTAAATCTTGTAATGCGGTGCCACGTAATGACCAGACTATGACGGCAATGCTCAGAAACGTGAGTGCACTAAATGTTATCCAAAAATCAGTCGCACTAAGAAAAGCCGCTGACATTGAGACGACTAGGAAGCAAGTTGCACTCAACGCGCCCCAAGCCAAGAACACTGGGAAAATTGGACGCTCTGCCTTATCCAATTTAGCTGCCCATTCTATCAACATCGAACCTGCATGATCAGGCATGATTGCCCGTGCAGGGATCAACACAGCCATAAATGCCAACGCAATGAGATAAAGCTGATAGGCACCGGTAAGCCACCGATCTCCGCCAAACAACATCGTCCCCATCACATAGGCAAGGACCAGTGTCAGGCCGGAAACCCACGCCCAGCGGCGCATGGAATCCACGCCCAAACCAACAAAGGCAACAATTGCGAAATAGGTAAACAGCGGTGTCGGATCAGAGTCACTGCCACCCAAAACCAATGGCGCACAAAACGCGCCAATAACACCGATTGCAGCCAGCAATGGCCCATAGAACCATCCCAAAACCATCGCTATCCCAGCGACAACGATCATGCTGATCATGCCCGATGTGCCGCCGATCAGGCCATAAAGCATCTGTGCGGACAGAACGGCACCGAACAGGGAAACCAGACCCGCGCCTGCAAATACGGAGGGTAGATATGCTGTTGCGCTGTCTTCTGCTTCACCACAGCGCCGACGAATGTATTCACCGGCTCCTATAAGCCCAAGGCCAAATGCCAATGCGCTCGCAACGCGAGCCGCTGGTGGCAGTATGCCGTTTTCCATCCCGTATTGCACTAGGAATAGACCCGCGAGCGCCAATGACAGCGCCGAAATTGCGTAGAACCAATTTTCGCTCAGCCAACCAAATAGCCGCTCAAACAAACTGGGCCCTGACGGGGTTACCGGTTCTTGTGGATTGCCCGCAACCTTGACTTTTGCCTCGGCTTGGCGGCTTGCCATTACTGTTGCGGCACTTGCAGCTGCACTTGTTTTGACCTCCGCAGCCGCTTTTGGCGGTTTGCCATTTTCAACAGTAGATTCTGAAACAACCATTTGGGACTGAGACGCCTGTTTGGTATCTACCGTAAGTTGATACAATTTGCGCTCAAGTGCCGCGATCTGCGTCCGCAATGCCGACTGACCAACCAGCAGGTAGATCACCGCAACTGGCAATCCGATGACAAACGCCCCTGCCAAAACTCCTAGACCGATCATAACTGCCCTCGCTCACATAGTATTTTGCGCCACTTTAACGTGTTAGGACGGTTCAACAAGTACGCGATTCCAGACCCTTAGGTGTATCAGCGTGATGTTTGGAACAAACCGCCCAAGGCGCGGCGCACCAGCTGTGCTGCCTTTGGCCGTTTTGTGGTGCGAAATGGCAAGGGGCGGCAAACCTCAATCGCGGCAACACCGACACGCGCTGTCAGCGCACCATTCACCAATCCCTCGCCAAAGCGGCGTGATAATTTGCCAAGGACGGAACCACCCAAGAACGGCTCAAGCAGATCATCGCCAACAGCCACAGCCCCAGTCGCAACCAGATGGGTCATCACGGCGCGGGTAAGTCGCCAATTCCCGACCAAACCTGAACGGCCACCATAAATTTCAGCAATTTTACGGATCATACGCAAGTTAGCGGCAAGTGCGGTTGCCACGTCAGCCAAAGCCAAAGGCACCAATGCAGTAACCGTAGCAACCTGTCGTGCAGCCGCTTCGACTTCTCGCATCGCCTGTTCATCTAACGGCTGTACGATCTCTGTTTCTGCAACAGCCAACAAACCGACCCCATCCATTTGATCGCCCGATAGAGCCGCAAACCGATCACGCCCCCAACGCGTATCTTCACGCCCCTCGTAGAGCTTGATCAGACGCGCGGTAACAACCATGGCCGCAGGTAAGCTGTTGTTTTCCAATGCGCCAGATGCCGCATGGCGCAAGCCATCGATACGCGACAATCGTCCAAGGGCTGCAACTTCGCGCAATGCCATGATCAACAAGATTAGGACAAACAGGCCCAAAAGACCGCTAATGACCAAGCCTAGTATCGGCCAGCGCAGCATAAGCCCTGCAGCAAAGTCCCAGGCGGCAACCGAAATCACAGCGCCCAACAACATCAAGGTCACAGACCAAAACAATCGCCCCAAGAACGAAGGTTTACGCGCCATCATCTTAGCCGCTGTTTGCATCGCCTGCCCTTCTGCGGTTGAGGCAGCAGGATCAGGCAACGTCGGCGCGGTATTCACATCGTTTCTAGATGCAACTTCGCCTTCAAGTTCGATCAAAACTGGACCCTTGGCCATTACGCAGCCTCCCTATGCCATTCAAATCGGATATCAGGCAGGTTTTCATCATTCCCTGCACCGTCCGTGCGTTCAACTTCGCAAAATCCGTTCGCAGTATAAAATGCTTGCGCATCCGTGTTCCCTTGAAAAGACCACAGAGACAACTTTTCAACGTCGGCTTTAGCGTGCGTCAGCAAAAGTGCCCCACATCCTAACCGTCGCGTATTTTCCTCAACATACAGCGCTTGAATATTGGCTCCGTCGCGCGCAACGAAACCAACGACCTTGCCTGCAGACATCGCAACAGTAACCCACCCACGGTCGATCATTGATCCCAGAAACCCAATATCCTCGGCACCAGTATGGACGCGAGGCATCCAAAGGGTGTTTTCCATATAGTTCGACATAATCGCTGCCGTCTTTCCTGCATCGGTGGGACATGCTGCACGCAGTGTAAAATGACTCACAACTTGTCACCGATCAGAAACTGCGCAGCACGGTCCAGCCAAATATGGGGCGGACCATCACCGGGTTTCAACGTCAGTTTTGCGGGCGCAAAACGCATCACTTGATAATCTTGATCCAACCACTCATCCGCACCTTCACGCGCAGGGTTCAATAGGTGATTGGGATCCTCCGGTAAATCTCCCGGATGGAACGCTGCTTGTTTTCCTGTCTCCAACAAAGCGCCGCGCACAACGTTCAAGGAAGCACCCTCGTGCTTGACCGTCTCCTCAGTAGTTGCGCGCAACGACGCAATGGACAGCGCGGCGGTTTGGGCCCCCGCAAATCTGGCGCGGTCGCGGGCATCACGTGTCAACGCTTCCATAATCGATGTAAGCCGTGGGTGTTGCGTGTGATGAATATGATCTGCTTTAGTTGCTGCAAACAAGATTTTCTCAACCCGCTTACCCATCAACAGTCGGGTCAGAAACGCGTTCCGCCCCGGACGGAAAGACGACAGTATTTCTGACATCGCACCGCGCATATCCTCAACCGCTTTCGGCCCATTGTTGATTGCGCCCAACGCATCGACCAAGACGACTTGGCGATCTATGCGGCTAAAGTGATCACGAAAGAACGGTTTAACAACACGGGACTTATATGACTCAAAACGCCGTTCCATCTCTTTTATCAATGACCTACGGGGCACACTTGATGTTTTAGGCAAAGGTGCAAACGTGAGTACAGGTGACCCAGCCAAGTCACCGGGCAAAAGGAACCGACCAGGCGTGCAGTCATAAAAACCATCATCGCGCGCCGCATTCAGATAGCCGGAAAACTCGGATGCCAAGGCCTGTGCTGCTGGCTCTTCCAGTTTGCATTTGCCATCAGTGTTGTTAGCAAGCTCAAGGAAAGCCTTTGCCTGCGATCTATCAGCAATGCGGTCCAGAACCTGCGCGCTCCACTAGTCGTAACTGAGATCCAGCAACCCCAAATCCAGCAACCATTCCCCCGGATAATCGACAATATCCAGATGAATCGTACGTGGCCCCTGAAGCCCCGCGAGCAGACCATTGGGGCGGACCTTTAGCGAGATGCGCAACTCGCTAATCGCGCGCGTGCTTTCCGGCCATGACGGCGTTTGCCCAGTAAGCGCAGCCATGTGCGCCTCGTATTCAAAACGTGGGACGGTATCATCGGGTTGGGGTTGCAAGAACGCGGCTTCGATCCGCCCTTCAGATGCAGCCAACAAATGGGGCATCCGCCCTTGGTCCAATAGGTTTGCAACCAAGGATGTGATGAACACGGTTTTGCCCGAACGAGCCAAACCCGTGACACCCAAACGAATGACGGGCTCAAAGAATGCCTCTGACACCGTGTCCTGAACTGTTTCGACACCGCGCAGCAAACCGTCTGCAATCGTTGAAATTACCACTCTTTGGGCCCCACTCGCCTATTATTGATCTTAACATAGGCAG
>Ga0257120_1001957_pt1 | contig 12967 bp, 16 predicted proteins | sample SI106_10metaG_FD_190153 | JGI IMG/M metagenome (GOLD analysis project Ga0257120, IMG submission 190153) | Marine microbial communities from Saanich Inlet, British Columbia, Canada - SI106_10 | ecosystem: Environmental > Aquatic > Marine > Inlet | place: Canada: British Columbia | collected... | reverse complement strand
CAATTACACTAGTGCTCCCAACTGTTTTTTCAACGGTTTTGTAGCTTAAGTAACGAAATACTAATACGTCACCTGTGTTTGCTTTGATACTGTATTTTCCATCGAAATCAGTTTGAACCCCCTGTGTGCTTCCTTTTATGAGTACACTCACTCCTGGTAATACACCGAGACTCTCAGATACTGTTCCTGAAATTGTTTTTTCTTGCGCAAAGGTGATTTGCACAATCAACGCTAGTAGTAGCGTTAAAATTCCTTTTAACCTTGTTTTCATTGTTTATTTGATTTGAGTTAATTACTACAAAAATCTTAATTATATCTTAATAAAACAAAAATAAATATAAAAATTTCTTAAGAACTGTTAATTTTTTGTGATTACATCCTGAATAATCCGTTTTTTATATGAAAATCGCCTCCTTTTTCTGTTTTAAGTGATTTTTATTCAATTGCTGTAAGAGTTATTTTTGTTAAAATAAAATACTTTGGGAGTCGTATAGGGGTTCGAACGAGTCAATTTCGTAAAAGGAAAAAAAGCCGCTAAAGATTTTCTTTGACGGCTTCTTAGAATTGTTCAAATTTTAAAATTGTTATTCAATTATAAATTTATGAGACTGATTATTACTTTGATTCGAAAATTTCATGATATACATTCCACTAGACAAGTGGGTTAGATTTAAAATACTTTCTGCACTGGAAATTTCCATTAGTTCAGAATGAACTTTTTGTCCAGAGATGTTGAAAATTGTTACTGCTGTTTCTCCAAGATATTCTTTTGAAGCTATTTTTAATTCTCCCGCAGAAACAGTAGGGTATACCTTTATTTGTGAAGAGGCAAATTGCTGGTTCTTGTCCAACCTGTCCGTAGGTAAGTCTGAGCTTTCCATTATTTAAGAAAGAGTCTTCAAATATTTCAGTATTAGAGAACTCATAACCAAATTCAGCTGATGGATAGAAGAAGGTTTGATTAGCTGCAAATGTAGACGCGTTTTCTATTCTTCCATTTAATGTTAAATAGTAGGTGTCCTTTTAGTTTATAGCAGCTGAGCCGTATGCTGCTGATATTCTAGTAACTTGTTGGTTTATGTAAGTTCCTCTATTAGCTAATACAGCATTGCCATAAAAAAAACTTATCAGTGTCTAGGATAAAATTATTATAATTTCCACCTCTGCTGTCAAAAGTTCTTTCATTGATATTAACACCTAATAATAAGTCTAAATTAAAATCTTCTGTTAGATCTTGATTGCTGGTAGCTATAAAGTCAATATTTGTTTGATGAGATGAAATAAAATCTTCAGTTGCAGAACCGCTTCCATTGGCAGCTACAGAATTAATTGGATAAATTGACTGTCTACTGCCTGTGTAATGATCAATTCCTACTCTTCCTAATAGTGATAGCCAATCTGTAACTTTGTAATTAAGTTCTGCTCCAGCAATATAGCGTTTAACAACATTTGGGTTTTTTTGAATGTCTTTAGTCCACAATGGGTTATTGTAAATAGGACTCTGACGGGCAATGGTACCAAGTTCTCTTCTGTATGATCGATGACTATTTGGTATTGGAGTTCCATTTACATATTTTGTTCCAATAAAATGTGTGTTGTCAAAATCTGCAGGTGTTCTGTAGAGTCCTAGCAATAATCCACTTAGATTAGAACCTTGTTGAATTCGGTCAGATTTTATATTTGAAAAAGAAAAAGTACCTTTAAGTTTTAATTTATCAGTAATTTTTGTTTCGTTGTTGTATCTTGTTGTAATTCGATTATAATTGTTGTTTCTTATGATTACTTCTTGATTGGTGCTGGATAAACTAAAAAAGTGTGTTGACCCAGAAGCATCAGCACCGCTAATACTAATATTTTGTCTACTTGTTAAAGCATTCCTAAAAACCGCGTCAATATTTTTTTGATTAAACGTTTCTTTGCTGTTTCGAGCTGTAACTGGGTAATAACGTGTTCCATCATTAGCTTCGAAATAAGTTGAAGAAGTTGTATCTAGTTCGTTCGCTTCTCCGCTTCTGTCAGCTATTCTGTCTCCCCACGAGTTTCCTGTGGTACTATTACTAAAAGCTCCGTTAGATCCTTTTCCATATTTATCTTGTAAAGGGTACACTGTATTTGCTCTGTCAAAAGAAAAGCTAGAGGTATAGTTAATATTAAAAGATCCTCTTCCTTTTCCTCTCTTGGTTGTAATCACTATTACTCCATTTCCAGCTCTTGATCCCCATAGAGCTGCAGCAGAAGCTCCTTTAAGTATTTGTAAGTTGGCAATGTCTTCGGGATTGATATCCCCTAAACGAGATTGTTGACCTACTCCACTTACGGTATTTCCTATTTCATCATTATTGACAGGTATTCCATCTACAACGATTAAAGGCTGTAAACTTCTAGTAATAGTACTCTGACCTCTAATTTGTATAAATGCACTTGACCCAGCATCTCCAGAAGATGTGATAATTTGAACTCCTGAAGCTTTTCCTGCAAGTCCTTGAATTATACTGTTTTCACCAGATTTAGTAATAGCACCTGCACTTACTTTGCATATGGAGGAAGCTACAGTTTTTCTATCTGTAGCAATCCCTAAGGCATTTATTACAATCTCATCCAATACTTCGCCACCCTCTTTTAAGGTAACATCAATAGTGTTTGAGTTCCCAACCGTTCTTTCAACGGTTTGGTAGCCCAGATAACTAAATACTAATACATCACCTGTGTTTACCCTGATGCTGTACTTTCCATCAAAATCAGTTTCAACACCTCTAGTGGTTCCTTTTACAAGTACACTTGCTCCAGGTAGTACTCCCGAACTCTCGGTTACGGTTCCTGAAACTGTTTTTTCTTGTGCAAAGGTAATTTGCACAACCAACGCTAATAATAACGTTAAAAATCCTTTTAACTTTGTTTTCATTTTTATTCGTTTTTATTTGAGTTATGTTTACCAAAAGTAGTAAACATAAAGTTATCTGCAAAAAAATTATGTTAAAATGTGTTAAACTTTAACATATCGACAAAAAAAATGAAATTGATTTTAAAAAAAAGTTGTGAGATTTAATGAGATTTTAGATTGCTTAACATCAAGCTTTTGACTGTTAATTTTTCCAACAGTGTAACTTAGGTTTACCAATGTATTATTGGCTTTGAACTGATATCCACTTCCAATTCCGTATATTTTTTGGGTGGAATTTAAATCTTGAAATTTGCCAAAATCTGTTAACATATAAGCGAAGGATGTAGGAGATGTTAAAAAATGATATTCGAAGGTGAAAAAGGAATATTTTGAGGCAAAAATACTTTGCTCATTAAAACCGCGAATCGATTTTACACCTCCAATTCGATACAATTCATTGGTCAGATAGCTGTCTGAGTTTAAATATCCTGTTGTATTGGCCAAATAAAAACGATTTCTGGGGCTAATTTCAAAAAGATAGGAAGCAAACAGGTCGATCTTAAATTGATTGGAAGTCGCTATATTAGATGTTCGTTGTCCAAATTGAGGATTGATCCTTAGGTTGATCTTTTGACTTGAGAACACATCGTTCAGAGGAATGGTGTAGTGAAGTGTTAGCCCTGCAAATTGACTGGAAAAGGCCGCTGTATTTCCCGGACTGTTGTCTATTAATGTTGTTTGAGAGGATGACCATTCAACATCGACCCCCAATTGAAGTCTTTCATTAAGATAGATGTTGAAGTCAGTTTTGAAGTTCGTATTCAGAAAACTGCTGTCTTGTTTGTATAATGAAAATTCCAAACGATTACTAATAGGAGAGTTCAATAGAAAGGGAGTAGTTGTTTTGATTTTCAATTCCTGTCTTTTTTGGTCGAACCGATTCCATAGCAATGCCAATTCTTCTCCCTTATTAAAGATAGATTGTAGTTGTATGTCTAAGTACCCTTGAAGCTCAATTTTTCCTGCTTCGTTGGCATTGAAATTTATCAATCCGTCAAAACTACTATTTTGTTTCTTTTTTAGGTAGAGGTATAGGAGGGTAGAATCTTTTTTGAATAAGGTAGCTGCCGGTTTTGTTTCTGTCACAAATGGGAGTGCTGCTATTTTTTTGGAAACCTCCCGAAGGGTGGCTTTTTGAAATGGGGTTTGTGCATCGATTTTCAGAAAATGTTTGATATAGGAGCTTGGGAACTTTTCGTATCCTTTTACAACCACCTTTTGAATGCTTCTTTTTGATGCGGGTAGAATTTGTAAATCGGCAAATAAAATTCCTTCTTTAATTTTTGTATTATATAAGGAGACTTCAGCAAAAGAATATCCTTTTTGTTCTAGTTGATTTGAAATCTCTTCTAAGGTGGTAGTCAGTTTTTCGGAAGGTATTTTTAAAATGCCTTTTTCAAGATTGAATTTTTGTAAAAATTCGAGATGGGAGGGGTTCGTCGCAATGGAAATGGTTTCAATTTTGTCGCCCAAAGAATATTTGGCAATGGTAGTGTCTTGTTGAGTGATTGTTTCTTGAATTCGGATACTATAATATCCCATCATTTTTAAATGCTGTTCAACTCGATGGATTTCTAATGATAAGGTGGTCGAATCTTGATGTCTTTTTTGATAGTCTATTTGATGCAGGATTGGATTGTTCTTTGCCAAAGAAGCTTCTATTTTTAAAACGAGTTCTTGGGAATGGATCTCATTTAAAAAAAATAAAAAACAAAAAGCAACAATATAATAAGGAGTGTGATTTTTCAAAATTCGTTGTAAAATAGTATTCAAAAGTAAATTAAAAAGCGAGAATACAATTTGAAAAAGGATCATTTTAAAAAAATAACTCGCTGATATTTGTATAAATAGAAATTAGTCGTACATTTGCGCACTCTTAGAAAATAAGAGAAAAGTTTCATATAAACGAAAACAGGAATTATTTAGTATGCCAACTATTCAACAATTAGTTCGTAAAGGAAGAACCAAAATAACTAAGAAGAGTAAATCGGCTGCTTTGTCGTCTTGTCCTCAAAGACGTGGAGTATGTACCCGTGTTTATACTACAACACCAAAGAAACCGAACTCAGCAATGCGTAAAGTTGCAAGAGTTCGATTGACAAATGGTAATGAGATAAACGCTTACATCCCAGGAGAAGGACATAACTTACAAGAGCACTCGATAGTATTAGTTAGAGGTGGAAGGGTAAAAGATTTGCCAGGAGTAAAGTATCACGTAGTACGTGGTGCATTAGATACAGCGGGAGTTGAGGGGAGAACCCAAAGACGATCAAAGTATGGAGCAAAACGCCCAAAGAAGTAATTATTAATTAACTTTTTTAATGTAAAGACATGAGGAAAAGAAGAGCGAAAAAAAGAGTCCTTTTACCGGATCCAAAGTTTAATGATCAATTAGCAACACGTTTTGTGAACAACTTAATGTGGGCAGGTAAAAAGTCTGTAGCGTTCAAAGTATTTTATGATGCACTAGACATCGTAGAACAGAAAAAAGGAGAAGATGAAGAAAGATCATCTTTAGAAATTTGGAAAGAAGGTTTGTCGCATGTAATGCCTCACGTTGAAGTAAGATCTCGTCGTGTTGGTGGAGCAACATTCCAAATTCCAATGCAAATTAGACCAGATCGTAAAGTATCTATGGCTATCAAATGGATGATTCTTTATGCTAGAAAGCGTAACGAAAAAACAATGGCTCAGAGATTAGCTGCTGAAATTTTAGCTGCTGCTAAAGAAGAAGGTGCTGCTGTTAAAAAGCGTACTGATACTCACAAAATGGCAGAAGCAAACAAAGCATTCTCTCACTTTAGATTTTAATAGAAATGGCTAGAGATTTAAAATACACAAGAAATATTGGAATTGCAGCGCACATTGATGCAGGTAAAACTACAACAACAGAGCGCGTATTATACTATACAGGAGTATCTCACAAGATTGGAGAAGTTCACGATGGTGCCGCTACAATGGACTGGATGGAACAAGAGCAAGAAAGAGGGATTACAATTACTTCTGCTGCAACTACTTGTACTTGGCAATTTCCAAAAGAAAATGCACAAGTTCTTCCAGAAACAAAAGACTACCACTTTAACATTATTGACACACCGGGTCACGTAGATTTTACTGTAGAGGTAAACAGATCATTACGTGTTCTTGATGGGTTGGTATTTTTGTTTTCTGCGGTTGATGGTGTAGAGCCACAGTCGGAAACAAACTGGAGACTTGCAGACAATTACAAAGTGCCAAGAATTGGTTTTGTCAATAAAATGGACCGTCAAGGATCTGATTTTATGATGGTTTGTAACCAAGTGAAAGAAATGTTAGGTTCTAACGCAGTGCCAATTGTTTTAAATATTGGTGACGAAGAGAACTTTAAAGGGATTGTAGATCTAGTTAAAAACAGAGCTATTGTATGGCACGAAGAAGGAATGGGATCAACATTTGATGTTGTTGAAATTCCTGAAGACTTGAAAGAAGAAGCAAGAATTCTTCGTGGTAAACTTATTGAAGAAGTTGCTGCTTACGATGAAAATTTGCTAGAAAAATACATGGAGGATGAAGACTCTATAACAGAAGATGAGGTGCACGCTGCATTGAGAGCTGCTGTTATGGACATGTCTATTATTCCAATGATCTGTGGATCTGCGTTCAAAAACAAAGGTGTTCAGTTTCTTTTAGATGCTGTATGTCGTTACTTACCTTCTCCAATGGACAAGGAAGGAATTATTGGAACCAACCCAGATACAGGAGAAGAAGAACTTCGTAAGCCAAGTGTTGAAGAGCCTTTTGCTGCCTTAGCTTTTAAAATCGCAACCGACCCATTTGTAGGACGTTTGGCATTTTTTAGAGCCTACTCTGGACGTTTAGATGCAGGATCTTATGTCTTGAACAACCGTTCAGGAAAAAAAGAACGTATCTCACGTATTTATCAGATGCATGCAAATAAGCAAAACGCAATAGATTATATCGAAGCTGGAGATATTGGAGCTGCTGTTGGATTTAAATCGATCAAAACAGGAGATACCTTATCTGCAGAAAAATCTCCGATTGTTTTAGAATCTATGGACTTTCCAGATCCAGTAATCGGGATCGCAGTAGAGCCTAAGACAAAAGCAGATGTAGATAAATTAGGAATTGGTCTTAGCAAATTAGCTGAAGAAGATCCTACATTTACAGTACGTTCAGACGAAGCTTCAGGACAGACTATTATTTCTGGAATGGGTGAATTGCACTTAGATGTAATTGTAGATCGTTTAAAACGTGAATTCAAAGTTGAAGTAAATCAAGGGCAACCACAAGTAGAATACAAAGAAGCAATTACAGCCGAAGCAGAACACAGAGAAGTTTATAAAAAACAATCTGGTGGACGTGGTAAATTTGCAGACATCGTATTTACAATTGGACCTGCCGATGAAGGTGTTGACGGATTGCAATTTGAGTCAGTAATCAAAGGTGGAAACGTTCCTAGAGAATTTGTTCCTTCTGTAGAGAAAGGATTTAAAGAAGCAATGAAGAACGGTCCTTTAGCAGGATACGAAATGGATTCAATGAAAGTGACATTAAGAGACGGTTCTTTCCACCCAGTGGATTCGGATGCTTTGTCTTTTGAGTTAGCTGCAAAAATGGGATATAAAGCTTCTGCAAAATCTGCAAAAGCGAAGATCATGGAACCATTGATGAAATTAGAGGTGTTAACTCCTGAAGAAAACATGGGAGATATTGTAGGAGATTTAAACAGAAGAAGAGGTCAAGTAAACGACATGAGTGATCGTGCTGGATCTAAAGTTGTAAAAGCATTGGTACCTTTATCTGAAATGTTCGGATATGTGACAGCTTTAAGAACGATGTCTTCTGGTAGAGCAACTTCTACGATGGAATTTTCACACTACACAGAAACTCCTTCAAACGTATCTGAAGAAGTAATTGCTAAAGCGAAAGGTTAATCTACAAATAGAATTAAGATGAGTCAAAAAATTAGAATTAAATTAAAGTCTTATGACTATAACTTGGTAGATAAATCTGCTGAAAAAATCGTAAAGACGGTAAAAAGTACTGGAGCTGTAGTAAACGGTCCAATACCTTTACCAACACATAAAAAGATTTTCACTGTATTGCGTTCACCACACGTAAACAAAAAATCGAGAGAACAATTTCAATTATCTGCTTACAAAAGATTGTTAGACATTTATAGTTCTTCTTCGAAGACGATTGATGCTTTAATGAAATTAGAGTTGCCAAGTGGAGTTGAGGTTGAGATCAAGGTATAAGTAAACAAATTTCGAAACGCTCAGTAACCTTATGGCTGCTGAGCTTAGTCGGAACAACATGTCCTAAGCGTTTCGCAAGGGAAAAACGGACAAAACATATTCAGCGTTGAAATGTTTTTACGCTGTTTTTTTTTGATGAAATTACATAGGACGAATAACGAAACAACAGTTTCAAACAAATAAGTATTAATAGACGCGCTGGATAAAATATCTATCGTCTTAAATTTTAATTAAATGTCTGGGTTAATAGGTAGAAAAATTGGAATGACCAGCTTATTCGACGAAAACGGGAAGAATATTCCTTGTACAGTAATCGAAGCAGGTCCTTGCGTTGTCACCCAAGTCAGAACCGAAGAGGTAGACGGATACAATGCGTTACAACTTGGTTTCGATGACAAAAAAGCAAAAAGCTCTAATAAAGCTTTAGATGGCCACTTTAAAAAAGCTGGTACCACTGCTAAAAGAAAAGTCATTGAATTTCAAGGATTTGAAGATCAGTATAAATTAGGAGATTCGATCTCAGTATCACTTTTTGAAGAAGGTGAGTTTGTTGATGTATCGGGTACCTCAAAAGGAAAAGGTTTCCAAGGGGTTGTAAAACGTCATGGATTCGGTGGAGTTGGTCAAGCAACACACGGTCAACACAACCGTTTAAGAGCGCCAGGATCAATTGGTGCAGCATCTTATCCTGCAAGAGTATTCAAAGGAATGCGCATGGCAGGTAGAATGGGTGGAGATACAGTTAAAGTACAAAATCTAAAAGTATTAAAAGTAGTTACTGAAAAGAACTTACTTGTTGTTAAAGGAGCAGTTCCTGGACACAAAAATGCTTACGTAACTATTCAGAAATAATGAAAGTAGCAGTTTTAGATATTACAGGAAAAGATACCGGTAGAAAAGTTGAACTTTCTAGCGACGTATTCGAAATAGAGCCAAACAATCACGCAATTTACTTAGATGTAAAGCAACATTTGGCCAACAAAAGACAGGGGACTCACAAATCTAAAGAGAGAGCTGAGATCGCTGGAAGTACAAGAAAGATCAAAAAACAAAAAGGAACGGGTACTGCAAGAGCAGGTTCTATCAAGTCTGGTGTTTTTAGAGGTGGAGGACGCATGTTCGGACCAAGACCAAAAGATTACTCTTTCAAATTAAACAAAAACTTAAAGCGTTTAGCTCGTAAATCTGCCTTAAGCACACAAGCAAAAGAGAACAATTTAGTAGTAGTTGAAGACTTCGAGTTTGACACTCCAAAAACTAAGAGTTTTGTTAATGTATTGAAAGCTTTAGGGTTAGAAAACAAAAAGTCTTTGTTTGTGTTGTCTGGGTCAAATAATAATGTATATTTGTCTTCACGAAATTTAGAGAGAACAAAGGTTGTAAGTAGTTCAGATTTAAGTACTTATGGCATCTTAAATGCAGGTAAAGTTGTGTTTATGGAAGGTTCTTTAGAAACTATTGAATCAAATTTTAGCAAATAATAGATATGAGTATTCTAATAAAACCTATTATTACGGAAAAAGCAACTAAAGATAGCGAGGTTTTCAATCGTTATACATTTGTTGTAGATAAAAAAGCGAATAAAATAGAAATTAAAGGAGCAGTAGAAGCTGCCTACGGAGTTACTATTTCAAGCGTGAAAACTTTAAACTATCCAATTCAAAGAAATACGAAATTCACCAAAAAAGGTTTGGTAACAGGTATTAAGAGTGGGTACAAAAAAGCTATCGTGCAATTAGCAGAAGGAGAAAGCATTGATTTTTATAACAATCTTTAAGAAAAGACAAACATGTCAGTTAGAAAATTAAAACCAATAACACCAGGTCAGCGTTTTAGAGTTGTCAATGGGTTCGACACCATTACAACTGATAAGCCGGAGAAAAGTTTACTTGCTCCGAAAAAAAGATCTGGAGGTCGAAACAATCAGGGAAGAATGACAACTCGTAATATCGGAGGAGGTCATAAACAAAAATATCGTATTATCGATTTTAAAAGAGATAAATTCAATATCCCTGCAACAGTAAAAACAATAGAGTACGATCCAAATCGTACTGCATTTATTGCACTATTAAGTTATGCTGATGGAGAAAAACGTTATGTAATTGCACAAAACGGTTTACAAGTAGGTCAAACAGTGATCTCAGGAACAAAAGTGGCTCCAGAAGTTGGAAACACGATGTTGTTAAGTGAAATTCCATTAGGAACTACTATTTCTTGTATCGAATTACACCCAGGACAAGGAGCTGTTATGGCACGTTCAGCAGGATCTTTTGCTCAATTAATGGCAAGAGATGGTAAGTATGCGACTGTAAAATTACCCTCTGGAGAAACCAGACTTGTTTTATTAACTTGTAATGCTACTATTGGAGTTGTTTCAAACTCTGATCATCAATTAATTGTATCTGGTAAAGCAGGTAGAAGAAGATGGTTAGGTAGAAGACCAAGAGTAAACGCTGTAAGAATGAACCCTGTCGATCACCCAATGGGAGGTGGAGAAGGACGTGCTTCAGGTGGACATCCAAGATCTAGAAACGGAATACCTGCTAAAGGATTCAAGACAAGATCTAAGAAAAAAGCAAGTAACAAATACATTATAGAACGTAGAAAGAAATAAGTTATGGCAAGATCATTAAAAAAAGGACCTTTCGTTCACTATAAATTAGAGAAAAAAGTTTTAGCCAACGTTGAAGCAGGAAGCAAAACAGTTATCAAAACTTGGTCTAGAGCCAGTATGATTACTCCTGATTTCGTAGGGCAAACAATCGCAGTTCATAATGGACGTCAGTTCGTACCTGTGTTTGTTACAGAAAACATGGTAGGTCATAAGTTAGGCGAATTTTCACCAACACGTTCTTTTAGAGGACATGCAGGTGCAAAAAATAAAGGTAAAAAATAGTAGGCTATGGGAGTTCGTAAAAAAAATATGGCAGATCAGTTAAAAGAAGCTAGAAAGCACAAAGCTTTCGCAAAGCTTACTAACTGCCCTACATCACCAAGAAAAATGCGTTTAGTAGCAGATCAAGTAAGAGGTGTTGAAGTTGAAAAAGCTTTACAAATCTTAAAATTCAGCCCAAAAGAAGCATCGATCAATTTAGAGAAATTGTTATTGTCTGCAATTGCAAACTGGCAAGCTAAAAATGAAGATGCAAGTATTGAAGAAGCTGGATTGTTTGTAAAATCTATTTGTGTAGATAGCGCAGGAATGTTAAAAAGGTTAAGACCCGCTCCACAAGGGCGTGCACATAGAATTCGTAAGCGTTCTAATCACGTTACTTTAGAGTTAGGAAGTAAAAATAAAAGCAATTAATCAAAGTAGAAATGGGACAAAAAACTAATCCAATAGGAAATCGTTTAGGAATCATCAGAGGTTGGGAATCTAACTGGTACGGTGGAAATGACTACGGAGACAAAATTGCTGAAGATGACAAAATAAGAAAGTATGTAAATGCTCGATTATTTAAGGCAAGTGTATCAAGAGTAATTATCGAGAGAACTTTAAAACTTGTAACCGTTACTATCACCACTGCACGTCCAGGTATCATTATTGGTAAAGGAGGTCAAGAGGTAGACAAGTTGAAAGAAGAACTTAAAAAAATTACAGGGAAAGAAGTTCAAATTAATATTTTTGAGATCAAACGTCCAGAATTAGATGCGAAGTTAGTAGCAGCTAGTGTTGCACGTCAAATTGAAAATAGAATTTCATACAAGAGAGCTATTAAAATGGCAATTCAAGCAACGATGCGTATGAATGCTGAAGGAATCAAAATTCAGATTTCAGGACGTTTGAATGGTGCAGAAATGGCACGTTCAGAACACTTTAAAGAAGGTAGAATTCCTCTTTCTACTTTCAGAGCAGACATCGATTATGCACTTGTAGAATCTCATACTACTTATGGAAGATTAGGTATCAAAGTATGGATTATGAAAGGTGAGGTATATGGAAAAAGAGAATTATCTCCATTAGTAGGTTTGTCTAAGAAACAAGCAGGTGCTAAAGGTGCAGGTGATCGATCTAAGCGTCCACAACCTCGTAAAAGAAAATAATTTTTAAAATTAGAAATTAAAAATGTTACAGCCAAAAAGAGTAAAATACCGTAAGGTACAGAAGGCGAAAGGAAATATGAATGGTATTTCTGGTAGAGGAAACCAACTTTCTAATGGAATGTTTGGAATCAAATCAGTTGACCAAAACTTATTAACCTCACGTCAAATAGAAGCGGCTCGTATTGCGGCAACTCGTCACATGAAAAGAGAAGGTCAATTATGGATCAAAGTCTTTCCAGACAAGCCTATCACAAAGAAACCTTTAGAGGTTCGTATGGGTAAAGGAAAGGGAGCTCCAGATCATTTCGTTGCAGTGATAAAGCCAGGTAGAATTTTGTTTGAAGTTGGTGGTGTACCTTTAAGCGTAGCCAAAGAAGCATTACGTTTAGCAGCACAAAAACTTCCAGTAAAAACAAAGTTCGTAATCGCACGAGATTTTGATATTAACGCTTAATTCTAAAGAATATGAAACAATCAGAAATAAAAGAATTGGCTACAGCAGATCTTAACGACCAGCTTGCAGCAATGCAAAAGAATTATAGCAATCTTAAGATGGCTCACGCCATAACACCAATGGAAAATCCATTACAGTTAAGAAGCTTAAGAAGAACTGTCGCAAGAATTGCAACAGAATTAACAAAAAGAGAATTACAATAATTCTATAGTCAGTTTTAAAGATGGAAAAAAGAAATCTTAGAAAAGAGAGAATTGGTGTTGTTTCTAG
>Ga0257120_1001942_pt1 | contig 13033 bp, 6 predicted proteins | sample SI106_10metaG_FD_190153 | JGI IMG/M metagenome (GOLD analysis project Ga0257120, IMG submission 190153) | Marine microbial communities from Saanich Inlet, British Columbia, Canada - SI106_10 | ecosystem: Environmental > Aquatic > Marine > Inlet | place: Canada: British Columbia | collected... | reverse complement strand
TCACATCTTGTTCTTTTGAGCTGCGTACTAAAGTAAAACCTCCTAATAATACCGGAGCTACATTATCCGCATGGGGTACCCCGCTGGCAAGCTCTTCACCTTTCATTGCAAACTGTATCAGCTCTTTTCGGGCAAAAGGCCTACCCAAAAGTTCATTAATACCGAACACAGCTCCAGCAGAACTAGCTGCGCTACTACCTATTCCACTTCCAGCTTTTATTCCTTTGTTAATTTCTATTTCAAATCCAAAATCTACAGGGTGAGCTTTTAATAAAGCCAATCCTGCTACTCCCGCTACATTTTTCAGGGTTTCTAATGGGAGATTTTGTCCATCAATTTTTAGAATTTGAATCCCTTTTTTAAAAGTTTTTCTAATTACCATTTCATCTCCGATACGGTCTAGGCAAAAGCCCAGTACATCAAATCCACATGAAACATTAGCTACACTGGCTGGACAAAAAAGTTTGATTTCATTCATATTTATCGTTTTCCTATTCTAATGATATCCGCAAAAATACCAGATGCAGTTACTTCTGCTCCAGCTCCAGCACCTTTTACAATCAAAGGTTGGTTTACATATCGGTTGGTATAAAATAGAATAATGTTATCGCTTCCTTCTAGGTTATAGAAATCATGTCCTTCAGGAATTTCTTGTAATCCAACTTTAGCAACCCCATTTTCAAGTTGTGCTACGTATTTTAGACGAGCGTTATTAGCGTTTGCTTTAGCTAGTAAGGCATCGAAATGTTTTTTGTGAGTAATTAGAGATTCAAAAAAGCTTTCATTGTCAGGAGTCTCTAAACAAGCTTGGGGCAGGAAAGAAACATTTTCAATAGCATTCAATTCAATCTTCAATCCACTTTCACGAGCTAAAATTAATATTTTGCGAGCAACATCAATTCCGCTTAGATCAATTTTTGGATCGGGTTCTGTATATCCCTCTTTTTGAGCCTGAACCACAATATTTTTGAATTCAGTTCCTTCTTTAAAATTGTTGAAAACAAAATTTAAACTTCCTGATAAAACGGCCTCGATTTTTATGATCTGATCTCCAGATGCAATTAAGTTGTTTAATGTGTCAATAATTGGTAATCCTGCCCCAACATTTGTTTCGAAAAGAAACGGACTTCCGTATTTACGAGAAGATTTCTTTAGATTGACATAGTGATCTAAAGTGTCGGCACAAGCGATTTTATTACAAGTTACTACTCCGATATTGTTGTTTAAATAACGCTCATATTCATAAGCAATTGAAGCGTTCGCAGTATTGTCAACAAAAATACTATTGCGTAAATTCAATCCTTTTGCGTGTTGAAAAAACTGATTCATATCCGCAGCCTCTCCATTCTCGATAGAATGTTTCCAATGCTCAAGATCAAGCGCATCAGCGCCTAGAACCATTTTGCGCGAGTTAGAAATTGCAATTACTCGAATTCTAAGTAATAAGTTTTCTCGTAAGTAATTTTCCTGTTTTTGAATTTGCTCTAAAAGTTTACTTCCAACATTACCCACACCAACTACAAATAAGTTGAGTTCTTTAATGTCGTTCTCAAAGAAAGTTTCATGGAGTGTATTTAAAGCTTTTTGTGTATCTATTTTGTTGATCATTATAGAAATATTTCGTTCAGACGAACCTTGTGCAATCGCTCGAATATTTACATTATTAGCTCCTAATGAGCTAAACATTTTTCCGCTAATCCCTTGATGATTTTTCATGTTATCTCCGACAACAGCAATGTTTACTAGGTTGTCTTCAATTTTTGCCGGGGCAACTTTTTGTAAAGATATTTCAAAGGCAAATTCATTATCTATAACACGTTTAGCTTCTTTGTCGTCTTCATTTCGAACGGCAATGCAGATCGAATGCTCAGAGGAAGCCTGTGTAATCATTATTACATTAATGTTGGCTATAGATAATACTTCAAATAAGCGTTTTGAGAAACCCGGAATACCTACCATTCCGCTTCCTTCAAGACTGATTAAACTAATTTGTGGAATGTGGCTAATGCCTTTTACTACTGTATTGTTTATTTCTTTTTCAGTATGATCAATTCTTGTTCCTTTGTCCGCTGGAGCGAATGTATTTTTAATTAAAACTGGAATTTGCTTTTCTACTAAAGGTTGAAGTGTTGGTGGGTATATTACTTTTGCTCCAAAATGAGATAACTCCATAGCCTCTAGGTAGGAAAGCTTTTCAATTGGAGTTGCTTGCTTAACTAGCTTAGGGTTAGCAGTATACATACCGCTTACATCTGTCCAAATTTCTAAAACATCAGCATCTAGTGCATAAGCTAAAATAGCAGCAGAAAAATCAGAACCTCCTCTTCCTAAGGTAGAAGAATTCCCATCAGAATCTTGTGCTACAAATCCTGGAACTAAGGTTGTTTTGGCGGAATTGGTTTTGAAAAACAAATCAATCTTATTTTGTGTAGCTTTCCAATTAACAGTGGATTTATGGTTCTGATCTTGTGTTTCGATTAGTTCTCTACCGTCTTTTAAAACAACATCTAAAGCTTTGTTTTTTAATATTTCATGAATAATAGTACTTGATAGTAATTCTCCGAAAGAGGTAACTTTTGCGGTTATTTTTGGAGTTATTTCTCTAAGCATACTAACCCCATCGAGGATTGTTTCTAAGTGGTTTAATTCTGCTTTCACAAAACTGATTACGCTGCTTTGTTTTTCAGCAGGAATACTTGCTCTAATTGGTTCTAGATGGCGTTCTTCAATCTTTTTGAGTGTTTTCGAGAAGTTTGAATCCCCATTTGCAGCTTGTTCTAGTGCTTCTAAAAGTAAGTCGGTTACTCCTCCAAGAGCAGACACAACAACTACATTGGTTTCATTTTGAGAAGATAGTATAGAGCAGACTTGATCTATGTTTATAGAATTGGCAACAGATGTTCCGCCAAATTTTAGAATTTTCATGAGACTATATTTTGAGACACCTTAAAAATTAGGTTTTCTAGCTTAGAAAACACAGTTTTTATGTAGGTATTATAATATTTATTTTGAACTAATTTCATGAGCTACAGGTTATATGTTTAAAAATACCCCTATGGGGTCATTACTGTAGTTGAAGTAAGGGTGTTAGAAGTGTATAATACAGTTGTATTGAATTTATTTGAACTTGAAAAAAGCATGTTCTGAAACTTCACAGCACAAAAATAATTCAAATCAGCCTGATTTGAAACTAATTAGCAGTTTTTATTGCATAAAAAAACCATCACTTTTATGAATTATTCGTAAAAAATGATGGTGTTATTTGTTTATGCTTTTACCTCGAGAGATAATTTTTCTGATTTCCCATCCCAATCAAGACTAAATAGATCGCCTTCTTTTGTTCGGTTATTCACAATTTCTTCGGCAATAATATCTTCAAGATATTTTTGAATTGCTCTTGATAAAGGTCTTGCTCCGTATTTCTTATCAAACCCTTTTTCACCTATAAAGCTTTTTGCTTTTTTAGATAGTTTCATTTGATATCCAAGCTTTTTAATCCTTTTCATGAGTTTGTCCAGCTCGATATCTACTATTTTCATGATGTCTTCTTTTTCAAGACCATTAAAAATAACGATATCATCCACACGATTCAAAAATTCAGGGGCAAAGGTCTTTTTGAGAGCACCTTCAATTACGCTCCGTTCTATATCATCTGTTTGAGCTTTTTGCGCAGCAGTAGAAAAACCAACTCCAGTACCAAAATCTTTAAGTTTTCGAGCTCCAATATTAGAGGTCATTATTATTATCGTATTTTGAAAATTAATTTTTCGACCTAAACTATCGGTCAAGAATCCATCGTCTAGTACCTGAAGCAGCATATTGAAAACATCTGGATGGGCTTTTTCTACCTCATCTAGTAAAATAACAGAATAGGGTTTACGTCTAACTTTTTCACTCAATTGTCCACCTTCTTCATAGCCAACATAACCTGGAGGTGCACCTATCAAACGAGATATAGCAAACTTCTCCATGTATTCACTCATATCAATCCGAATAAGGTTTTCTTCAGACTCGAACATTTCGCTAGCCAAAATCTTCGCAAGTTGCGTTTTACCAACTCCAGTTTGACCTAAAAATATGAAGGAACCAATTGGCTTGTCAACTGCCTTAAGGCCTGCACGATTACGCTGAATGGCTTTGACTACCTTTTCAACAGCATCTTCTTGCCCTATAAGTTTAGCACCTATAATTTCAGTAAGTTTTGAAAGTTTATTTTTTTCTGATTTAACAATCTTATTTACGGGTATTCCTGTCATCATAGAAACCACATCAGAAATATGTGTTTCAGTAACCTCTACACGGTTTAATTTAGATTCTTCGTGCCATTTTTCTTGAGCAGTCAAAAGGTTTTTCTCTACTCTTTTTTCATCATCTCTAAGTTTAGCCGCCTCCTCGTATTTTTGTTTTTTAACAACATCATTCTTATGAGCTTTAACACGTTCCAATTCTTCTTCAAGATCTATAACATCTTGTGGAACATTCATGTTGTTTATGTGCACCCGTGATCCAGCTTCGTCTAAAGCATCAATTGCTTTGTCTGGCAGAAAACGATCGGAGACATAACGACTTGTAAGTTCTACGCAAGCAATAATTGCTTCATCTGTATAAAAAACATTGTGATGACTCTCGTATTTGTCTTTTATGTTTTGAAGTATTTCTATGGTTTCTTCTTCAGTTGTTTGCTCTATAACTACTTTTTGAAAACGACGTTCTAATGCACCATCTTTCTCAATACTTTGTCTGTATTCGTCGAGAGTCGTTGCACCAATACATTGGATTTCGCCACGTGCAAGAGCAGGTTTAAACATGTTGGAAGCATCTAAACTTCCGGTTGCTCCACCAGCACCAACAATGGTGTGAATTTCATCGATAAATAGAATGATGTCGCTATTCTTTTCCAATTCATTCATTACGGCTTTCATTCGTTCTTCGAACTGACCTCTATATTTAGTTCCAGCTACTAAACTTGCTAAGTCTAAAGTAACAAGTCGTTTTCCGTAAAGTACACGAGAAACTTTTTTCTCAATAATGCGAAGCGCAAGGCCTTCTGCAATTGCAGATTTACCTACACCTGGTTCTCCAATTAACAAAGGGTTGTTCTTTTTACGTCTACTTAATATTTGTGAAACCCGTTCAATTTCTTTTTCTCGACCTACAACTGGATCGAGTTTATCTTGCCTTGCAAGCGCAGTAATATCTTTTCCGAAATTATCTAAAACAGGTGTTTTTGACTTTTTACTTTTAGTGCTCTCTGAAGTGGGTACAAAAGGATTTTCTTTACCATCGCTTGCATCATCTTCTTTTTCATCAGGAAAAGAAGCAGAGGTATTGAAGTCTGAGTAGTCCGTATCCGAAGTAAGTAAAAGTTTAAACTGCTCTTTTACGAGGTCATAATTAATGTCTAATTTTTCGAGAAGCTTAGTAGTGGGGTCATTTTCGTTTCTAAGGATGCATAAAAGTAGGTGAGCGGTATTGATTAGATCGCTTTGAAATAACTTAGCTTCTAAAAATGTAGTTTTAAGTGCTCTTTCTGCAGAACGGGTAAGGTGAAGGTTTTTTTTTGAATTTCCAATTCCAGGACTATCCAATAATGCAGGATTTAAAATCTCAACCTTTCTTCTCAAGTTTTCAAGATCAACATCAATTGCATTAAAAATTGATATCGCCTTTCCACCCCCATCTCTAAGTATACCAAGCATTAAATGCTCAGTGCCAATATGATCATGGCCTAAACGTAAAGCTTCTTCCTTGCTGTAAGAAATTACATCTTTTACTCTTGGTGAAAAATTATCATCCATAGGTATTCTATTTCTTTTTCATTATATCAATACAAAAACTATTCCATTTAGAATATACACTTAAGCTAATAGACAAAATATTTTTGAAATACCAAAGCAGCAGACCGTTATTTTTTTCATATTGTTGTGCAAAATAATGTTGATAAATTCAGTTACAAAAAGTGAAATTTCGCTTAGTATTTATGGTTTAAATACATATTTTAGCAGATAGGATTAAAAAAAAACAAATTTATGGCTGAAGGCGAAAAACTGATACCCATTAACATTGAAGATGAAATGAAATCGGCTTACATTGATTATTCAATGTCTGTCATTGTGTCACGTGCACTTCCCGACGTTCGGGATGGCTTAAAGCCAGTACATCGACGCGTTTTATTTGGAATGCACGAATTGGGTATACGCTCCAGTACTTCTTTTAAAAAGTCAGCTAGAATTGTTGGAGAAGTTCTAGGAAAGTACCACCCACATGGTGATACTTCTGTTTACGACGCAATGGTTCGTATGGCTCAAGAATGGAGTTTACGTTACTTATTAGTTGATGGTCAGGGTAACTTTGGGTCTGTAGATGGCGATAGTCCAGCTGCAATGCGTTATACGGAAGCACGTATGCGTAAAATGTCAGAGGATTTACTAGCTGATATTGACAAAGACACAGTAGATCATCAATTTAACTTTGACGACACCTTAAAGGAGCCTAAAGTACTTCCAACTCGAGTTCCTACACTTCTAATAAACGGAGCTTCGGGTATTGCTGTAGGTATGGCAACCAATATGCCGCCTCATAACATCACTGAAGTTATTGACGGTACAATACAATATATCAACGATAATGACATTTCTATTGATGAATTAATTCAAACCATCAAAGCGCCAGATTTCCCGACAGGAGGAACCATATACGGTTATGATGGTGTAAAAGAAGCTTTTCATACCGGTAGAGGAAGAATTGTAATGCGTGCTAAGGCTATTATTGAGGAAGTAAAAGGACGTGAGTGTATCATTGTAACTGAAATCCCCTACCAAGTCAATAAAGCGGAAATGATTAGAAAGACCGCAGAATTAGTTAACGACAAGAAAATTGACGGTATTTCTAATATTCGAGATGAATCTGACAGAAACGGTATGCGGGTTGTTTATATCCTAAAAAGGGATGCAGTTCCTAACATCGTTCTAAATAAGTTATATAAATACACTGCACTTCAATCTTCTTTTAGTGTAAACAACATTGCTTTAGTTAAAGGGCGTCCGCAATTATTGAATCTTAAAGAAATGATTCATTATTTTGTTGAGCACCGACATGAGGTTGTTGTTCGAAGAACAAAATATGAACTAAGGAAAGCTGAAGAAAGAGCCCATGTATTAGAGGGTCTAATCATAGCGTCTGACAATATAGATAAGGTAATTGCTTTGATTCGTTCTTCTTCTAATGCAGATGAAGCGAAGGCAAAATTAATTGAGAATTTCAAGTTATCTGAAATTCAAGCTAAGGCAATCGTAGAAATGCGATTACGTCAGCTAACTGGATTAGAACAAGATAAGTTACGTTCAGAGTATGATGAATTAATGAAAACCATTGAAGATCTTAAAGATATCTTAGATAAAAAAGATCGTAGAATGCAAATCATAACAGACGAGCTTCTTGTAATTAAAGATAAGTATGGAGATGAACGCAGATCTGTGATTGAATTTGCCGGCGGAAACTTCAGTATGGAAGACATGATTCCAGATGAGAAAGTAGTCATTACAATTTCACATGCGGGTTATATCAAACGTACTCCTTTAACTGAATACAAAACTCAAAATCGAGGCGGGGTTGGTCAAAAGGCATCTACAACCAGAAATGAAGACTTCTTAGAGCATCTGTTCGTTGGTACTAACCATCAATACATGCTGTTCTTTACCCAAAAGGGTAAGTGTTTTTGGATGCGGGTTTATGAAATTCCAGAAGGATCTAAGACTGCTAAAGGAAGAGCAATTCAAAACTTGATCAACATTGAGCAAGACGATAAAGTAAAAGCTTTTATTAATACGCAAGACCTTAAAGACGAAGACTATATTAACAGTCATTATGTAATCATGGCAACCAAAAAGGGTCAGGTCAAGAAAACCTTACTTGAGCAATATTCTCGTCCAAGAGCCAATGGAATTAACGCCATTACAGTTAAAGACGAAGATGAATTGCTAGAAGCTAAACTAACAACAGGTAACAGTCAAATTTTACTTGCAGTTAAGTCTGGTAAAGCCATTCGATTTGAAGAAGACAAAACACGCCCAATGGGTCGTAATGCATCTGGAGTTCGTGGAATAACATTAGGCGGTCCAAATGACGAAGTTATTGGAATGGTTGCGGTGAGTGATTCTGAAACCGAAATCTTAGTAGTTTCTGAAAACGGGTACGGTAAGCGTTCTAGTTTAGAAGATTATAGAACCACAAACAGAGGCGGAAAGGGAGTTAAAACTCTATCTATAACAGAAAAGACAGGAGATCTGGTTTCTATCAAAAACGTTAGTGACCTTGATGACCTTATGATTATAAACAAGTCTGGAATAGCAATTCGAATGGATGTAGCTGACTTGAGAGTAATGGGAAGAGCAACTCAAGGAGTTAAATTGATAAACCTTAAAGGATCTGATACTATTGCAGCCGTTGCAAAAGTAATGAAGGATGACGAAGAAATTCCTGAAATAACAGAAGGGGAAGAGCTTCCGACCACAGAAACTGAAGATACAAATAACGAATAAATTAAAAATAAAAAATACCCTACACCATGAAACATTTACTTACAATCTTTTTATCCCTAGTGGTAACTTTTAGTTGGGCACAAAAAAAAGAATTAAAGTCTGCTCAAAAACTATTTAAAGCTGGTAAAACTGCCGAAGCAGCTGCTTCTCTAGATGCTAATCAATCGGTTCTTGAAAGTGCTGAATTAAAGTACGCAGCTCCATACAATCTGTTGCGTTCACAAATTGCTTTATCCGAAAAAGAATTCAAAGCTTCTTATGATTTCTTAATAATGGCAGAAAAAGACCCAAAATTAAAGCTAAGTATAGTAAACCAAAAACAACTTTTGATTGTTGATCTTGTTGCTGCTGCAATTGAGCAATCTGAAAACAAAGACTATCTGGTATCTGCAAAAAACCTGTATTTAGCCTATGAAATTGATCCAGTAGGTAATATAGATTATTTATATTTTGCTGCGTCAAATGCCGTAAATGCTCCAGATTACGAATTAGCTCTTGTATACTACAACGTTTTAAAAGACATAAAGTATGATGGAATAAAGACCGAGTATTATGTTACTGAAATTAAGGGTAATATAGAAAGGGCAGTAACTATGGCTGAGTATAATATATTTCAGAAATCCAAAGATTACACGAACTTTAGAACAGAAGACACAGACTCTAAGTTCCCTGAAATAGTTAAAAACATAGCCTTAATTTACAATGAGTTAGGTCAAAAAGACAAAGCTATTTCAGCTGTTAAAGATGCTCGTGCAGAGAACCCTGGTGATCTAGGTTTGATTCTAACAGAGGCAAATATTTATATTGAGCTAGGAGAAAAAGAAAAATTCAAGGATCTAATGGGTGAAGCAATTTCTCAAGACCCTGAAAACGGAACTTTATATTATAATCTTGCCGTTGTATCAAATGATTTAGGTGATAAAGAAAATGCTAGAAAATACTATGAAAAAGCTATTTTTTTAGACCCTAAAATGGAAAATGGATATTTGAACCTTGTTGCATTAATCTTAGAAGAAGAATCTAGAATTGTTGAAGAAATGAATTCTTTAGGTAACACTAGAGCAGAAAATGCTAAATATAAGGTTCTTACAGAAAAAAGAGAAGCTGTTTATTTAGAATGTGTTCCAATTCTAAGAAAACTTATAGAAGTAGGTGAAGGCAATTCCGAGGCTATAAATACACTTAAAAACATTTATGGAACTCTTGGAAACACTGAAGGGTTTATGGAAATGAAGAAACTTTTGGAGTCTATTGAATAAGTGAATATTAAATTTATTAAACAAAAAAACCATCAATATTGATGGTTTTTTTGTTTACACGATCTTCTTAATCATTCTAAGCTTATGCGAATGATTTTGTAATTCTTTATTATAAATTCCAGTTTGATCTATAGCATCGATTCTAACTTTTCCGTGAGCGTGAATAATCCTATGATCCTGAAGTAAGACACCAACATGAGTTATGGCACCCTCTTTATCGTCAAAAAAAGCTAAATCACCAGGTTCACTTTCTTCAATAAAGCTCAGCGTAATTCCTTGCTTAGCTTGCTGTGAGGCATCTCTTTTAAGGACAATACCGTTAAGTTTATATACCATTTGAGTAAAACCAGAACAATCAATTCCTAGCGGTGACTTACCTCCCCACAAATAAGGGGCATTTAAATAGGAAAAAGCTGTACTAATCAACTGATCTTTTCCCTTTAAAGTTGAAAATTCTCCTTCAAATTTATGTTTAAGAAAATCAAGCTGCCTAAGATCACTCCCAAGTGGGATTGGAAATAATTCTGAATTAGGCAAACTTATATAATCCATAAGATTAGAAGAATGCCTAAGTTCAAGGTCAGCATTACTTTTGTAAACTTCTTCAGGAATTTCTTGACATTGATTACTGGTAATCCAACCTTCGTAACTGTCCCATTGATTTCGAATCATAAACCAGCCTTTTCGTTGATCAATGATTTTAAAACAATCTCCATATAAGAGTTGCGAAACTTGCTCACTTCTGTGATTGTAATCAATTCTAAGAGGAATAATTCCTAAAGGACAAATACCGTACTTCAAATCAAATAGTATAATTAATAAGAAACTGCTTAATACTGATGCTAAAATAATCAATTTTAATCCATATGAAGAGATGAAGTTTTAAAATAAGTTTGAAGTAATCATTTTCTTACCTTTGAACATCTAGTTTATGATTTTTATGTAAACCGATTCTATAGTTCAAGTATTTATTTTATGAAAAAATCACTACAGACTTTTTTTAATTACCAATCAATTATTTACAAAGTGTTTTTGTTTGTATTTTCTTGTTTGTTTATTGTTTATTTATTTCCAAAAAAAGGTCAGTTTAAATACGAGTTTAGAAAAGGTCAAACTTGGGAGTATGAGAATTTAGTGACCCCTTTTGATTTTGTAATTTTAAAGACAGATGAAGAGCTTTTGCTAGAACGGGAGGAGCTTAAGAAGGAATTACCGACTTATTTTAATCAAGACAAATCAATATTAAATAAAGTTGAAGCTACATACTCCAAGAATTTCTCGAGTTACTTCAGTTTTCCTTTGAATTCATCCCGTTACACAGAGCATTTTGAACACGGGTTAAGTCTAATTCGTCAAATATATAGCACAGGTGTACTTCCGTTAAATTATAAACACGATGGTGGATCTAAGGTTGGGTTGATTCAAGACCGATCAGAAACAGAGTTTGACTTCGATCAGTTGTTAAAGCCCGAAGAATTATTACGATTCATAGAAAAAAGTATGGTTTCGTCTTCTTTTTCGAGCTATAACAGCCAATATTATAACCTTTTGTTTGATATCATAGACCCTAACTTAACTTATGATATTCGTTTTAATAAGCAACTTATAGAAGATGCATATTCAAAGCTTTCAATTTCCCGCGATTTAATTTCAACAGGAACTATTTTGATATCTAAAGGCGAATTGGTAGATGATAAAAATTTTCAAGAATTAGAGTCGTTAAAACTTCAATACGATACACGCCTATATACCAATGCAAACACCTACTGGATCTTATTTGGATATTCGATATTGGTAGGCTTAACCCTTATGATGTTAATGTTGTTTATATATAAATACCGCCCTATAATCTTTGACAATAACACCAAACTTACTTTCATCTTTTGTAATGTATTGTTGATTATTGCGAGTACTATTACAGTCTTGAATTTCGATAGCTCCTTTCTGTATATTGTTCCGATTTGCATTCTTCCTTTAATCTTAAAAGCCTTTTTTGATGCCCGCGTAGGGCTTTTTGTACACGTTCTAACCGTGCTTTTACTTGGATTCATTGTACCTAACAGTTTTGAGTATATTTTCCTTCAAATAATGGCTGGAATTGTCACGATACTTTCAGTCTCTGAATTATACAAAAGAGCAAATTTATTTATTTCGATAGGTCAAATCATCTCAATATACTTGTTAGGTTATTTTGCTTTTTTTATTATTCATGAAGGTGGGGTTCAGGGAATTTCACTAACCGTACTTGGTGTTTTTGTATTGAATGGGGTGTTTACTCTCTTTGTTCAGCCGTTAATATATTTATTTGAGAAGCTCTTCAATTTAGTGTCTGACGTATCACTTCTAGAACTGTCTGACACTAACTCTTCATTTTTCAAGGAATTTTCTGATAAGGCGCCTGGAACATTTCATCATTCATTACAAGTATCAAATTTATCGGAGTCAGCAGCAAGCGCAATAGGTGCAAATGCATTGCTAACTAGAGTAGGAGCGTTGTATCATGATATTGGTAAAATAAATAACCCTATTTATTTTAGTGAAAATCAACGAGGAAGTAGTTCACCACATAATGAAATTTCACCACAAGAAAGCGCTCAAATTATCATAGACCATGTTATAAAAGGGGTAGAGGCTGCTAAGAAAATTAACCTTCCGGATCGGGTGGTAGATTTCATCAGAACCCACCACGGAACATCTAAGGTGTATTATTTTTACAAGAAACAAGAGGAGCTCAATGGAGCAGCTATTAAAGAAGACTTTACGTATGCAGGTCCAAAACCCTTTTCTAAAGAAACTGCAATTTTAATGATGGCTGACAGCGTTGAAGCAGCCTCTAAAAGCATTAAAGAGCCTACAGTTGAGTTGCTTAAGGATTTTGTAAATAAAATTGTAAATCAGCAATTGGAGGACCAGCAATTCATGAATTCAAACATCACTTTAGCAGAGATTGAAATTGTTAAAAAAGTTTTTATTGATAAGCTCATTAATATCTATCACTTGCGGATCGAATATCCGGAATAAATTAAGTTAGAATTTTTCAAAAAACCATTGCTTAATATTATTTAAAAAATTACATTTGCACTTCTGTTATCAGAAACCTAAGGAGAGGTGCCAGAGTGGTAATGGAGCAGTTTGCTAAACTGTCGACGGGTGACTGTCGCCAGGGTTCGAGTCCCTGTCTCTCCGCAATATAAATCCGTAAGGCGTTAATTTATAACACTTTACGGATTCTTT
>Ga0257120_1001933_pt1 | contig 13054 bp, 8 predicted proteins | sample SI106_10metaG_FD_190153 | JGI IMG/M metagenome (GOLD analysis project Ga0257120, IMG submission 190153) | Marine microbial communities from Saanich Inlet, British Columbia, Canada - SI106_10 | ecosystem: Environmental > Aquatic > Marine > Inlet | place: Canada: British Columbia | collected... | reverse complement strand
TAATATCTCTTCTAGATAATGCTGTTTCTCCTGTATTGTTGAGATCACCAATAAAATTAAGACTAAACTTTGGGCTGTAATAAAAGAGTTTAGGTTGTGCAAGATAAAGCGGCTCATCTTCGCTAACTCCTCCACCTGCGGTTACCGTACCAAACCAAAAATTTTCTTTTCCTTCTTTTAATTTGATGTTAATTGCTACGTTGTCTTGATTATTGGTTACGCCACTTAACTGTCCAACTTCAGAGTAATTACGTAGTACTTGTATTTTGTCTACGGCTTTAGATGGGATATTTTTGGAGGCTAACTTGGTGTCTCCATCAAAAAAATCTTTCCCATTAACCATTAATTTATTAACAACTTTTCCTTCTACTTCTATTTGTCCGTCTTCGTTTATTTCTACCCCAGGCAAGTTTTTTAGAACATCTTCTAGTTTTCTTTCAGATCCATTTGTGAAGGAATCTGCATTGTATATTAGCGTATCTCCTCTTACTGTAACAGGCATTTCATAGCTAAGCTCAATGGCGTCTAGGTTGTTATCTAGACTCAGGTTAAAATCTTTTATGATGTCTTGTTCTTTGGTAGAAATTTCCTGCTCAAAAGTTTTCATCCCTATGTAACTCACCTGCATGTTGTAGGTTTGGTTTTTAGACAATGAAAGCATGAATTTTCCATCTTCAGTAGTGACAGAAAAAGACTCAAGAGCGCTACTTTGTTTGTTAATGGCAATAACATTTGCAAGCTCTAGTGGGCTTCCTAAACTATCACGAACCACGCCTTGAAGTTTTACTTGTGAAAGGCAAATACTTGATGCCAATAATAGCGCTAGGGTGAAATATATTCTCATACGTTGTTACAAAAAAGGTTAGTGTGTAGTTTTTATGATTCTTAGAGCCCTCTGGATCTTCCTCCGCTTCCACGACCTCTATTGTCTCTCATTTCCTGCATTTTGCCGGTAATGATTTCATTGTACTCTTTTTTAGTAACCACCTCTCCTTTGGTAGGACGTTTGATTTCAATTTTTTCTTCAGGATTCATTACAATTTTACTGCAAAGCATGGTTGTGTTTCCGGCGCTAAGTTCTAAGATTAATCCTGGTAAGCCCCAATATTCAGTTGGGCCTTGACTTACAGGTATCATTGGAGAGTACCATGCAACAACTTCAACCATCTCCTCTTTTTCTTCTATTTCTTCTTTTTCTACCGCTACAACAACATTTGCATCGCTAACTACACTAGTTGAGTCTTTTTTCTTTTCCTCTTTTTTCTTTTCTCTATCACGTCTATTTGTGGAGGTGAAATTTAATTCAGATGAGGGTCTTGTCATTGTGGCTTTGTAACAGGTGTATTGCCCAATTTTTTTGGTTTCTGAGCCCATTTTCCAGGCATATGGAGTCATCTGTTCTGTGATTAAAAACTGTTTTCCGAAAAACTCCTGATCTTGAAGAAATATTTTTTCTTTTATGTTTTTGTACTGTAGTCCTGCAGAGAAGCTGCTTCCCCACATACTTGGTGCTCTTCCTCCGGGGCCTCCTTCTAGTTTTTCATCTTCTTTAAAGATAGACTCTTCTTTATTAAAGGTAAGGATATATGTTTTTTCGAGCCATGGTTTCATTCTGGCCTCCATTTGTTTTTTTTGTGCTTCACTCATTTTTCCGCCTCTATCCCAACGGCTCATGTCCATGGTGGTTTTAGAAAAATAATAGGCTTGGCCTTGGAAGTCTTGCGCCTTGATATTGGTGGCAAATAAAAGTGTAAAAAGTAGTAGAATAACTTTATTAGAAAATGAAAACATAATTATTATTGATTGGTTATAGACAAACTTAACAATAGAGAGCTTACTACCTCCTTGTTTTGCATAAGATTAACATTACAGATCAAAAAACATTTAGTAAATTTTTACAAGCTTTTTTTTAGGTAGTACATTATTCAAAAAGGCTCTTTGACTTTTAATGCTCAATGTAATAACGAACCACATTAAATTTTGTAACAGCAATACCTATGTTATTTTCATCTAATGAAAAAAAACTAAGAGAATAAAATGTTTCTCGACTTTGACTTCGTTGACTAGCAATAGCTTAACCAGGTATTGATTTTTTTTGGCATCATTCTAGACAACAAACAATCCAAAAAGACCTGGTTTTTAAAAAACAAAAAAGCCTCTAGATTTAACTAGAAGCTTTTTATTGTGTTGTCCCACTAGGACTCGAACCTAGAATGACGATACCAAAAACCGGAGTGTTACCATTACACCATGGGACATTACCAAGAGTATAGACCTTCGTCTTATAAAGCATTAAAATTCATTGATGCTTTAGAGGATGCAAATTTAAAACAAATTGTATACCCTACAAGCAATTTTTGTAAAAAAATATTCTTGTATTATTTTAGCCATAAAATAAGTCTTCTAGGTGTTACGTTAACTATGATAATGTACCATCAGTGTTTAAAAAAAACGAGAAATAGTAGTACATTCGCTACAACCAAAAAAGTATAATTGTATGGGGTCTTTTACATTCAAAAAATGGAATACAATCTTAGGCTGGTTTGTCTTTTCAATAGCCCTAGTGACCTACTGGAGCACAGTAGAACCTACTGCTAGTTTCTGGGATGCCGGAGAGTATATTACCACTGCAAGTAACCTTGAAGTAGGACATCCTCCAGGAGCTCCATTATATCAATTAATGGGAGCTTTCTTCTCAATTTTTGCGATGGAGGCAACAAATATTGCCTTGACTATTAATTTAATGTCGGTCTTTGCCAGTGCTTTTACCATTTTATTTATGTTTTGGTCTGTAACTATTTTGCTGTCCAATTTGGTGAAAAAAAATGACACCTTTACTAAAAACAATCAAATAGCCATTTTAGGTAGCGCTGTAGTTGCCTCATTAACTTTTGCATTTACTGACAGTTTTTGGTACAGTGCAGTAGAGGCAGAGGTGTATGCAATGGCGGCTTTTATAATGTCTGTGCTATTTTATGCTGGTCTTCGCTGGGAGGGAGAAATGTTTACCCCCAGAGGTGATAAATGGGTGGTGTTAATTGCCTTTGTTATTGGACTTTCTTTTGGGGTTCACTTTATGGGATTACTAACTATTCCTGCCATTGGATTTTTATATTTCTTTAAAAACTATAACAAAGTAACAGTAAAAAATTTCTTGATTGCCAATGTGGTCACCGTTGCCATATTGTTATTTATTTTCAAACTATTACTACCCATGACCTTGCGCTTTTTTAGTGCTGCCGAAATTTTCTTTGTCAATCAAATAAACATGCCATTTAACTCTGGAACCATCATAGCTGGGCTTTTGTTTTTGGCAGTATTTTATTTTGGTTTGCGCTACACAAGAAGCAAAAGTTTTGTAAAACTCAACACACTTCTACTTTGTGTGCTATTTATCTTTATTGGTTTTTCTAGTTGGCTTATGTTGCCAATAAGGGCCAATGCAGGTACTGTTATCAATGAAAACAACCCAAACAACGCCCGAGAGTTGTTAGCCTATTACAACCGTGAACAATATCCAGAAACACACTTGTTTTATGGACCACTTTTTACAGAGGCTTATGTAGGGCTAGATAAAGACAATCCATTTTTGGATGATAAGCCTAAATATGAAAAAGATCTTAATGCAAAAAAATATGTTATTGTAAATGACATTCAAAATGCAAAACAAAACTTTGAAGATAATCAAAAGGCATTCTTGCCAAGAATGTGGAGTTTGGAGCACAACGCCAATTACATGGAGATTACTGGCGCTGTAGATTTTGAAATTAAAAATGAATACCGCTCAGAGCAGTTGCTTGTAGATGAGGTAGCAAAGTTTAGGCAGGCCTATGATAAAGGCCTTGTAGATAGTGAAGATTATGACAAGTTCTTAAAGAATTTTGGAGATTATCTAGACATAGAAAAACCTGGGTTTATAACCAACATGCGCTTTATGTTTGAGTATCAGTTTGGATATATGTACTGGCGTTATTTTATGTGGAATTTTGCTGGCAGACAAGATGATATTCAAGGAAGGTATGATAAGTTGCACGGAAACTGGATTAGTGGTATTCCATTTGTGGATCAAATGCTAATAGGACCTCAAAATAATATCCCTACAGACGCACTAGAAAATAAAGCTAGAAACACCTATTATTTCATACCGCTGCTCATAGGGCTTTTAGGAATCTTATTTTTGGCCAAGTATGACAAGAAAACCTTTTGGGTGCTGTTGGTGTTTTTCCTCTTTACAGGTCTGGCTTTAAAAGTATATTTAAATGAGAGACCCTTCGAGCCTAGAGAGCGAGATTATGCCCTTGTTGGTAGTTTTTATGTCTTTGCCATATGGATTGGATATGGAGTGTATGCGCTGTATGAAATCTTAAAAGAGTACATAAACCCTAAGGTAGCACTTCCCATTGTTTTGAGTGCAACTATGCTAGGGGCTCCAGTGCTAATGGCGTCTCAAAACTGGGATGATCATGACCGTTCAAACAGATATACCGCCCAATCTATGGCGCGTATGTATCTGGATAGTATAGAACAAAATGGTATTATTTTTACCATCGGAGACAATGATACCTTTGCCCTTTGGTACCTTCAAAACATTGAAGGATATAGGCGTGATGTGCGTGTAGTAAACACCGCTTTGTTTGCTACAGATTGGTACATAGATGACATGAAAAAGAAGGCCTTTGATAGTGATCCCATCCCTTCTCAACTCACTCACAAGGATTATAAATACGGCTCAAGAGATTATATTATTTTCAATGAAATTGACACAGATAGTATAAATATTAATGTGTGGATGGATTGGATAGCCTCTGATGATCCTAGAACAATGTATCAAATACCAAGTAGTGGGCAAGTAGTTAACACCTTTCCAACAAAAACTTTTAGACTTCCTGTAGATAAGCAGGCTGTTCTTAAAAGCGGTGTTGTTGCCTTAAAAGACCAGGCCAAGATAGTACCCTATATAGATGTTACTATAAAGGACGAAGTTATTTATAAAAACAGACTTTTAATGCTGGATATTATTGCCAATAATAATTGGCAGCGCCCTATCTATTTTAGTGGTGGAAGCTTTGGAGATGATGATTATCTTTGGATGAAAGATTACCTGCAAATGGATGGAGTGGTATATAAATTAGTGCCAATTAAAACACCAGTAGATAAGGATAATCCTTTTGATATGGGGCGTGTAGATGCAGACAAATCATATGAAATTGTCAAAAATTGGGACTGGGGTAATAGCGGAGATCCAGCTGTTTATCACGATATCGAAACCCGCAGAAATGGATTAACCTATAGAAGTAACCTAGCCCGTATTGCAGAGGCGCTGTTAAAAGAAAATAAACTAGACAAAGCTCGTGAGATACTAGATTTGGCTATGGAGAAAATGCCGGTTGATACCTTTGCATTCTATTCTTTGCTAGAGCCATACATGCAAATGTATTACAGAGTAAACCAGCCAGACAAAGCCCGTGATATTTATGCGCAGTTAGCGGTAGTATATCAAGAGAAATTGCTCTATTTCAGTAGTTTTAAGACCAATGAGCAGATAGATATGCGTAGAGAAATCTATACAGATATGGAGCGCTACAGAGCTGTTGTTACTGTATTGTTGGCTGAAGACACAAAACAATATGCCCTTACAGAGGCTATGAAATTTAATGAGTACATAAAGTTGTTTCCCTACCTTTATAATCCAGATGAGGGTATAGAATTAGAAGGTCAATCTGCCTCAAACTCAGATACAGAAATACCCGAAGAGGCTTCATTACAAGAATTATTACAAAGCCAAGTTAACTAACTGTATTTCAGAAAACCTAACACATGATACAAACACCCAAATTTGTGACTCGGTTATTCCCGAAACAAATTTGGGAATACTCAAAGGCTAATAATGCTATTTACCTCACTTTTGATGATGGTCCAATTCCACAGGTGAGCCCATGGGTGCTAGACCAATTAAATGCGCATAATGCAAAAGCTACTTTTTTTTGTATTGGGGATAATGTAACTAAATATCCTGCAATTTTCAATAAAGTAATTGCCGCTTCTCATGGTATTGGCAATCATACCTTTAGTCATTACAATGGTTGGAAAACATCTGTTAAAAACTACACAAAAGATATTGAAAAATGTGCAGCAGTTCTGGAGAGTCATCTGCCAGGTTTTGTGCCGCTTTTTAGACCTCCTTATGGCAGGATTACTCCCAAACAAGCCAGGATTCTGCAAGCTCAAGGCTACAGCATTGTAATGTGGAGTGTTTTAAGTAAAGATTATGATCACAACATCTCTAGGCAGCAGTGTTTAAAAAATGTAATAACACACATAAAACCAGGTAGTATTGTTGTCTTTCATGATAGTTTGAAGGCTTTTAAAAACCTTCAATACGTTTTGCCAAAAGTGCTGGCACACTGCACTAAAATGGGATGGCAGTGTAAGGCGCTGCCCGTGTCAAAATAACACAAGTATTAAAGTTAAAATGTAACTGTAAGGATGTTATACGTATTCTTGCACCAAACCAATTAGGGTATTGGCATCTTGTTCTCCGCTTTGTCTCCATTTCATCTCACCTTGCTTATAAATCATAAGTGTTGGCAAGCCTTTTACGCGGAGGGCTTCTGCAAGTTCACTGTTTTTTTCTACATCTATTTTAATCACCCGGGCTTTATCACCAAGGGCTGCCGCTACATCTCTAAGTACGGGATGCATCGATTTACAAGCCTCATCCCACTCGGTATAAAAGTCGAGCAAGACAGGAATGTTTGTTTCAATAATTTCTCCAAATTTTGACATGAGGTTTCTCTTTTTGGGACTAATTGTATTACAAATATAACATTTATACCCAAACAACAAGTATTACGCGGTTTTGCTCTTCTTTTTAAGGGTAATTACAGTGACCTCAGGCCAAATACCAACACGTCCTGGATAGCCTAAATACCCAAAGCCACGGTTCACATTTATGTAACGACCAAACTCCTTGTAAATCCCTGCCCAGTTTTGGTATCTGTACTTTACGGGACTCCATTTAAACCATCCTGGTATTTCAATTCCAAATTGCATGCCATGGGTGTGGCCACTAAGGGTTAGTTGTATGTTTTTTGGATGCTCTTTTACCCTAGATTGCCAGTGTGATGGGTCATGACTCATTAAAATTGTGAAATCTTGGGCGCTAACATCTGCACAGGCCTTCTCTAAATCACCAGCTTTTTTAAAACCTCCTTCTCCCCAGTTTTCTACTCCCACAAGTTTTATAGCCTGTTGGTTTTTTTGGATGGTTCTACTTTCATTTAATAGTACATCCCAGCCCATGTCTTTTTGAAGGGCTATTAGTGCCTTTAGATTTTCCTGTTTTTTTTCTGCAGACTCCCAAGACACATAATCTCCATAGTCATGATTGCCTAAAACTGAGTACACTCCATCTGTTGCTTTTAATGTGGCAAAGGTATCTTTCCAGGCATCCATTTCCTGGGCAACATTGTTTACTAAATCTCCAGTAAATAAAATAAGATCGCTTTGTTGTTTGTTTACCAAATCTACAGCATACTTGACCTTTTCTGGATTATCAAAACTCCCGCTGTGTATATCACTGATTTGAGTAAGGGTATATCCGTCAAAGCTGCTAGGTAAATCATCAAATTCTAGGGTGTATTGTAAAACCTTGTAGTTGTATTTTCCTTTAATCATGCCGTATAGTAGAGCTCCAAAGGGTATGGCGGCTATACCAAGGGCTACTGTGCTAACAAATTTGCGACGTGAGGGCATAAAAGAAGCTTCACTGCCTCCTCCAATTTTATAGAAAACCCCAACAAATACCCTAATAACATCTTCACCAAACATAGCAATAACCGCAATAATCTTAGGGACAAATAAAGCTAAGAAAAGCCCATAGATGTACATCATTTTTGGATTTGTTCTAGCATCGGGGGAGGTGATGGCATATATAAAAAACACCAATATAGCTACCGAGCTTAACACATAAACCCCGTGTATAAAGTGGTTTTTACTTATTGTTTTTATGGCCTGAAAGGCATAAATATCTATAAGTATGTAAAAAACAATAGGAATAATCCAACGTAGCATAGTCTTGGTTTTCTTTGTGGTTAAAGATAATTACATTTTTTAGCTCTTGTGTGAATATGGTCTTAAAATTGCTTGTTTGTGTGTCTTTGAAATTATAATGATTGTTGTATCTTTTGGTCTTTAAAAAAGGAACATGAAGAATATTATTTTTGCACTATTTGTGACATTTGTACTAGCGAGTTGTTCACATACAAAAATCAACCCTGCCTCCACACAAAATATTCCTTTAACAAGTTATGTAAATCCCTTTATAGGAACCGGTGGTCACGGGCACACCTACCCGGGCGCAACCACGGCTTTTGGAATGGTTCAATTAAGCCCAGATACCCGTTTAGACGGCTGGGACGGCTGTAGTGGTTATCATTACAGTGATTATTATATATACGGTTTTAGCCACACCCACCTCAGTGGAACGGGCGTTAGTGACTACGGCGATGTGTTGTTAATGCCAACTAATGCCATTAATTTTAATAATGGCGCCAATGGCCAAAAAGGCTATGGTTCTTCCTTTTCTCACCAAAAAGAAGAAGCTTCTCCGGGGTATTATAAAGTGCACTTAGAAGAAACTAATATTGATGTTGAGTTAACTACAACAACCAGAGCAGCGATGCATTTATACACCTATCCAAGCTCAGAGAATCAGGTGTTAATCTTAGATTTGTTGCATCGTGATAAAGTATTAGATGCTTCTATTGAAATTATTTCAGACACAGAAATTCAAGGGTTTAGATTTTCAGAGGCATGGGCAACAGACCAACGTTTGTTTTTTAGTATAAAAACATCTCATCCATTTAAAGATATGTTGCAATCCCCTCCCAAAAATGGAATGCCAGGGGCTAGAAAATGCGCTCTAGAGTTTGTCAACCCAAACAATGAACCTGTGTATATTTCAGTAGGTATTTCTGCGGTAGATCAGTCAGGTGCCAAACAAAATAGAGAGGTAGAAATTGGCTCCAAAACTTTTGAAACCCTCAAAAAACAGGCTGCACAATCTTGGGAGCAACAGTTAGAGAAAATTGTTGTTGAAGACGCAAATAAAGACAACCTTTCCACTTTTTATACGGCCCTTTATCACACCATGATTGCCCCTAATATATACCAAGATGTAGATGGTCGTTACAGAGGAATGGATCTAGAAATACATCAAACAAAAGACTTTGACTACTACACTGTTTTCTCTCTCTGGGATACCTACAGAGCAGCCCATCCTTTGTATACTATTATAGAGCGGCAGCGCACCAATGATTTTATAAACACCTTTTTAGCAAAATATGACGAAGGTGGTATCATGCCAATTTGGGATTTGAGCGCCAATTATACGGGGTGTATGATTGGGTATCACGCAGTACCAGTCATTGCAGATGCATACCTTAAGGGGATTTCTGGGTATGACAGTAAAAAAGCCCTGGAGGCCATGACCCATAGTGCTATGCAAGACAAGCTAGGTTTAGCTTCTTACAAAGATGTAGGTTTTGTTCCTGTTGAAATGGAAAGCGAAAGTGTTTCTAAAACCCTTGAATACGCATATGATGACTGGACCATTGCTCAAATGGCAAAAAAAATGGGAGATACTGGGGTGTTTAAACAATTTACTGAGCGGGCACAGTATTATAAAAACATGTACAATCCAAGCACAGGTTTTATGCAGGGAAGGTTTAATAATACTTGGTTTGGTCCTTTCGATCCTTATGAGGTGAACTTTAATTACACAGAGGCCAACGCATGGCAATACAGCTTGTATGCACCACAAGATATTTCTGGCTTGATGCAATTAATGGGTGGTAAAAAGCAATTAGCACAACATTTAGATAATTTGTTTACCGCAAAACAAGAGACCTCTGGGCGCAAACAACCAGATATTACAGGACTCATAGGGCAGTATGTACATGGTAATGAACCAAGCCACCACATGGCTTATTTGTATAATTTTGTTAATAGGCCAAGTGATACCCAGCGCATCGTTAGAGAGATTTTAACCACATTGTACTCAAGCGCTCCAGATGGGGTTAGTGGTAATGAAGACTGTGGCCAAATGAGCGCATGGTATGTCTTTAGCTCTCTTGGATTTTACCCTGTAACTCCTGGGAGTAACCAGTACATCATAGGATCTCCTTTGTTTGAAAAAGCAACCATTAACCTAGAAGATTCAAAACAATTTACGGTGCAAGCCAATGGTATTTCTAAGGAAAATTTCTACATAAAGTCTGCAAAGTTAAATGGTAAGGTTTTGGATAGAAGTTATCTGTACCATCAAGAAATTATCTCTGGAGGAACCTTGGTATTTGAAATGACAAACACACCAAGCCCATGGGGCACAAAAGAGCATCAAATTCCAAGCACCCAAATACAAGAACATCAAATATTGCTAACTCCTTTTATTGCCTCTGGCACCGTGAGTTTTAAAAACAGCACTAGTATTACCCTTGGAGTTGCAGATCCTGGCACAGACATTTATTATAGTATAGATCAGGGAGAATTTATTAAATACGAGGCTGCCATTGCTATTTCAGAATCTGTATTAATTAAAACATATGCCCAAAAACAAGGTAAGAAAAGTGGAGTATTGAGTACCCAGTTTTTTAAGATAGATCCAAATGTGAGTATTACATTAAATACACAATATGCCAATGAGTATAGCGCTAGTGGAGAAAACGCCTTGATTGATGGTATTAAAGGGGCTTTAGATTTTAGAACAGGTGCCTGGCAAGGCTACAGTGATAAGGATCTTGATGCTGAGGTAAATCTGGGATCGGTGCAAAATATTTCAGAAATTAAAACAAACTTTTTACAAGAACAGCGCAGTTGGATTTTTTACCCCACCCAGGTAACGTGTTTGATTTCCATAGATGGTAAAAAATACACCTCTATTGGGGTGCAAAAAATAGATGCAGCCATACCAAGCCAAGATGCTTCAATAAAATCTGTAGTATTTAAAACAAATCAAAAAGCACAATTTATAAAGCTAAAGGCTACAAATTTAGGAGATGTACCCCCTTGGCACCTTGGGCACCCTTTTGATGGTAAAGCTTGGATTTTTACAGATGAAATAGAAATAAAATAACAGCATGAAAAGACGCAATTTTTTACAAAAAGCAGCCCTAGGCTCTGTTGGAATAACGGCCCTAGGCTCAAATCTTGCAGCTACTGCTGCCACTCCAAAGGGAGCTAAAGACACACAAGATGTGCAAGTTTCAAATTCTTTACTACCGGTTGTAATTGCTACTTGGAGTGTAAAGCAGGCAACCCAAAAGGCATGGCAATCTATGGAGCAAGGGAGTTCTGCCTTAGATGCAGTTATTGCTGGTTGCGCCATAGAAGAGGCCAATGCCCTGGGGCAATCTGTGGGTATTGGAGGGCTTCCAGATAGAGATGGTCGTGTTACCTTGGACGCCTGTGTTATGAACGAAAAAGGCGATTATGGCGCAGTGTTGTGTATGCAAAATATAAAGCATCCTATTGCTGTAGCTAAAAAGGTAATGGAGGATACTCCTCATGTTATTTTAGCGGGGGTTGGCGCTGAAGAATTTGCTGTATCTCAAGGTTTTAAAAGAGAAAATTTATTGACAGAACAATCAAAAAAAGATTGGGAAATCTGGAAGAAAACCTCCAAATACAAGCCTATTATTAATATCGAAAATCATGACACCATTGGCATGTTGGCCATTGATAAAAACGGTACAATATCTGGCGGATGCACCACAAGTGGCCTGGCATATAAAATGCCTGGACGCGTGGGAGACTCTGCTATTGTTGGATCGGGCTTATTTGTAGACAATGAAATAGGCGCTGCAACTGCAACAGGTCTGGGAGAAGAAGTGCTAAAAACAGTGGGAAGTTATTTAATTGTGGAACTCATGAGACAAGGAAAATCTCCACAAGAAGCTTGTGAGCAAGCAATCCTTAGAATTATAGAAAAAACACCCAACTTTGAAGACTTCCAGGTGGGGTATATTGCGGTCAATAAAAAAGGAGAGACCGGAGCCTATTCTATACATGAGGGCTTTACAGCCACCACCTATCAAGATCAAAAAAACACAACTTTTAACCCAAATTTTTACAATAAAAAATAAAAAACCCGCACAAGTTAAATTCTGCGGGTTTGGTGAATTTATAATTTTATTTTAGCTCCCATTACTTTTCCGCTAATGGTAGTTTTGGATGTCCAAAAACCATTTTTTGTATTGATTTTGTATTTTGGATTTAGGAATACATCAATATCTTCATTCTCTTCAACCAGTTTTCTGTTGAATTTTTGGAATGCTCTAGATGTCGAAGCTAAAGGCCACATTGCGTTATTTATTGCTCCTGATATGGGTGTTGCTAATATAAATGCGAGAACTCCATTCATTTTGTATTTTGACTCTATGTAATAACCGTCTTCAAACACATCCTTTTGCCCAATTAATTCTCGTAAACCCTGAGCAACTACAATGTTTGTTACTAACATTGTAAGTATTGGAAGAAATCTTTTAGTACCACCAAGTTCAACCCCATTAAATCGTACAACTGTCCCATAATCATTACCAACATTTTTGTCAATAGGAATACCCCAAAAAGATTCTCCTTCTGTATTAATTTCATTTAGACGTTTAATGTCATACTGGTCAGCAGTTCTTGTTAGGCTAATGTCACTATAAGCTCCGTTAGAAACAATTTGATTGGTTTTACAACTCTGCAAAGACATTGACAATATAAATACTACGGCCAATGATTTAAGTAAATTAAGTTTCATGTTTTTAGTTTTTAAGTTTATTAATTTAATAAATCTAATACTCAAACTGTTTAATACCTAATTTTTTTTAGTTTAAAAGGATAACAAACACTTATATACACTTACCTATTTTAAACTTTGGATATGTAAAATCTAAGAAAATAATGCTAGTAGCAAGCTGATAAACAAAAAGTTGCGTGAAATGAGATGTATATTTTCTCATTTTTATGTAATTTCGAAATTATAAGTAGGTTGATGCCTAAGGGTGTT
>Ga0257120_1001931_pt1 | contig 13061 bp, 12 predicted proteins | sample SI106_10metaG_FD_190153 | JGI IMG/M metagenome (GOLD analysis project Ga0257120, IMG submission 190153) | Marine microbial communities from Saanich Inlet, British Columbia, Canada - SI106_10 | ecosystem: Environmental > Aquatic > Marine > Inlet | place: Canada: British Columbia | collected... | reverse complement strand
GTGCTTAAGGCTTGAGGTGAGAGATTGACAACGACCCAAACGGGACTCGTTACGGCTGCTTCCTTCCGGATCTGACCGGGTTGGCGAGGCGCTTGCCCGCGCCAACCTCTCGAGGGTGATATAGCCCCGCCTATGTGTTGGTGCAAGAGGGTCGTTAAAAATGCCTGTGACCTACAGTTGTCGGTCAGGGGATTGTACCTGAAGACCCTGCATGGCAAGCCTTGGGTACAGCAGCCAAGGAGCCAGAAAATGAAAAATGCAGAACACGTCACCTTTGGTGGTTCAGCGCTGGATCGTGCGGGCGAAGTTCGTAGTAACCCTGACGTCATTAAATCTATGAAGCAGGCGTCTGATTCTACGGTTGTTGTATTTTGGCGCGGTAAGCCGCTGATACATAAAACAAGGCCCGCAGGTTTGATGCGTCTTGGGCTGGACCATCCGATTCTTGACGGTGCTGCGGATCATTTGATTTTACTGGGACGTGAAAACGGCGCTGCAGTTTTTGCGCATGATCTGTCTGATTGGGAGCCTGCTGAATTGGACGCTGACGCGCTGGGCGGGTTTCTTGACCCCAGCGAACAGCATCATCCATCATTGCCAGACGATCAGGTTTTTGCCGAATTACGCCGCATTATGACATGGTTGAACCCGCGTGATGCAGAGTTGGCCGCCTCTGGGCGTGCGATATTCAGTTGGCACGAAGGTCATGGGTTTTGCGCAAAGTGTGGCGCGTCGTCGGTCGTTTCAAACGCAGGTTGGCAACGTGATTGCCCTTCGTGTCATGCACACCATTTTCCCCGCACCGACCCAGTGGTGATTATGTTGATTACCAGCGGCGACAGTGTGTTGATGGGACGATCGCCGGGATGGCCTGAGGGTATGTATTCTTTGCTCGCTGGGTTTGTTGAGCCTGGTGAAACCTTGGAGGCGGCCGTGCGCCGCGAGGTATTTGAGGAATCTGGCGTGCGCGTTGGCGAGGTGAGTTATCTGTCCAGCCAGCCGTGGCCGTTTCCTGCATCCTTGATGTTTGGCTGTGCTGGCGTTGCCCTTTCTGAGGAAATCAACATTGATCCCGTCGAAATTGAGGATGCAATGTGGGTCACCCGAGACGACATGATGCGCGTCTTTGCAGGTGAGCATCCAAAGATTTTGCCTGCACGTAAAGGTGCTATCGCACACTTTTTATTAGAAAATTGGCTCGCAGATACAATGGATTAAGGGGAATGTGATGCAAAACAGATGAGGCAAAATCATGAAGTTTAGCACGCGTGAAGATGTGGAAGTCCCAATTGATCAAGCTTTTGCTTTGATCTGTGATTTTGACGCCTATGAACGCAGCGCAATGCGTCGGGGGGCCGAAGTGCGCCGCGTGGACGATTTGAGTAAGCCGGGTGTAGGCATGAAGTGGGCCGCTTCGTTTAAGATGCGCGGCAAAAAGCGCAATCTGGAACTGGAAATGACCCGCTTTGATCAGCCTACTGAGATTTGCGTACTGTCCTCGACAAGCGGTATCAATGGCACTGGCCAGATCGAATTGCTGGCACTGTCACGTGGCCGAACACGTATTTTGGTCGAATTCGAGCTGAAGCCAACGAACCTATCTGCCCGTCTGTTGGTGCAATCGTTGAAATTGGCAAAAAACTCACTGACGAAGCGCTATAAACTGCGCGTTGCGGAATTCGCCAAGAACATCGAAGATCGTCACAAAGCCTGAGTTTACTGCAGTTTCGGCAACCAGGTTCTAGTTGCGCCCTTGGGCTGCGGGGTAGACGCCCAACACTTCCATCATATTGGTGAAGTATCCCATTTCCTCTAGTGCACGCGCCACTGCAGGATCTTCGGGATGTCCTTCGATGTCCGCGTAAAAGCGGGTTGCGGTGAATGCGCCGCCAACCATATAGCTTTCCAACTTGGTCATGTTGATGCCGTTGGTCGCGAACCCGCCCATCACTTTGTATAACGCAGCTGGAATATTGCGCACCTCAAAGACAAAAGTCGTGAGCATCTTTTCGGCACGGCGTGAAGAATCAAGTTCTGGGGACATTAAAAGGAAGCGGGTTGTGTTGTGCCCTTGGTCCTCGATGTCTTCGGCCAAAATATCCATATCGTAAATGTCGGCGGCCACGGATGACGCCAACGCGCCAACCCCGGTTTCACCAGATTTCGAGATTTCGGCAGCAGCACCCGCACTGTCGACAGCGGTTTCCGAGGTGATTCCATTTGCGTCCAAAAACGCGCGCGCTTGGGGAATAAGGACCATATGGGCGCGGACGTGTTGGATTTGATCTAAAGACTGACCACGATTTGCCATCAGGCTGATGCGCACCCGCACAAATTCTTCGTCAATAATATGCAGGCCGCTTTCTGGCAGAAGGCGGTGAATATCGGCGACACGCCCGTAGGTCGTATTTTCGACAGGCAACATAGCCAAATCGGCTTTTCCGCTGCGAACAGCGGCCAAAACGTCTTCGAATCCCAAGCATGGAACAGGTTCGGCGTCGGGGCGTGCCTTAAGGCAAGCTTCGTGGCTGTAGGCACCCAAGGCACCTTGAAAGGCAATACGCTGTGTCATTTCGTGGTCCTTAAGCGTCAGATTGGCCCAATTTTATGTAACAGGGCGATTGGTCGCGGTAACTACACCTAGACAGAGCCAAATGGAACCAATAGATACGCGCCAAACCTACAGATATGGGCGCGGTACTTATGTTCGATACAATGACACTCACTAAAATTGGCGGCGGTCTCTTTGGCGCGCTGCTTATCCTACTTCTTGGCAAATGGGTCGCAGAAGAAATTTATCACATGGATAGCCATGGCGAGGCGGCATACGTCATCGAAGTTGAAGACGCACCTGCAAGCGGCGGTGAAGTAGATGAAGTAAGCATCGAAGAGTTTTTGGCATCCGCTGACATCGCAAAGGGCGCGAAAGTATTTAAGAAATGTGGCGCATGTCACAAACTTGAAACTGGCGCGAACGGCGTTGGTCCATACCTATACGGTGTAGTGAACCGCGACATCGGCGCTGTAGACGGCTTCGGATACTCTGGTGTCCTTGCCTCACTTGAAGGCAACTGGGATGCTGAGGCTTTGAACGGTTTCTTGACTAAACCAAAGTCATGGGCTCCGGGCACAACTATGGGATTTGCCGGTTTGAAAAAACCACAAGATCGCGCTGACGTGATCGCCTATTTGGATAGCCTAGACGACTGATCCAAGATCAAATTTTAGAAATTTAGGGCCGTATGCACATCGCATGCGGCCTTTTTTCTGTCCTGCGGGTTTCTAAAACTGATTTAATTTGGTCTGAATTGTAGATTAAGGGCCTGTTCACGAATTCTCAACTTGATTGTAACGTTGCTGGCCGTTTAGCGTAGCTGAGTTATATCTGTGTAAACATTGATGAAAATAAAGGATCAGCCACATGTCCCAGTCTCGCATGAACGCCAAATCCAAATCTGTCGATTTGCGACCCATTTTGTTAAGTATTGGAGCATTGGCGCTGATCACGGTTAGTCTGTTTGCCACCACATTGCGTGCGCAGGAGAAGACAATCGTTTCGCACGGTTATTCATTCTACGGTAACTTGGATTATCCAGCGGACTACACGCACTTTAACTATGTGAACCCTGATGCGCCCAAAGGTGGCGAGATTTCAATCGGTACCGTTGGTACGTTTGATTCGATGAACCCGTATTCGCGCAAAGGCCGCAGCGGAGCATTGGCTAGCGTCATGTATGAAAGCTTGTTGGGTGAAGGTGTGAACCAAACGCCCGCACCAGCGGACGTGTACAGCCAAGCATATGGTTTGCTGGCTGAAAGCCTTGAATATGATGAGGGCCGCAACTGGGTGATCTTTAACATGCGCCCAGAAGCCAAATTTTCGGACGGCACCCCCGTGACTGCCCATGATATTAAGTTCAGCCACAATCTATTGCTTGATGAAGGCTTGAAATCTTACGGTGATGCAGTTCGCAAGATGATCCCGAAAGTTGAGATACTAAGCGACCACAAGATTAAGTTTTACTTTGCTGAGGACATTTCGCGCCGAAGCCTGATCGAATTGGTGGGTGGCATCCCTGCGTGGTCCAAGAAGTGGTATGAGGAAACTGGCCTTGGCTTGAACGAAAGTCGGATGGAGGTTTCTCCCGGTTCTGGTGCGTATATGATCGAAACCGTCGATGTGAATCGCCGTCTCGTTTACAAACGCAATCCTGATTATTGGGGCAATGATTTGCCGTTCAATAAAGGTCGCAACAATTTCGATTCAATTCGTATTGAATATTTCGGTGATGACACGGCTGCGTTTGAGGCATTCAAAGCTGGCGAATACACATTCCGTCAGGGGCGTAATTCTAAGAAGTGGGCGACAGCCTATGAGTTCGAAAAAGTCCAGAACGGACAGATCGTTAAGAAAAGCCTTCCTAATGGGTCCCCTCCGTCGCCAAGTGGATTTGTGTTCAACCTAGGTTCTGAAGTTCTAAAGGACAGTCGCGTGCGTCATGCAATTGCGTTGGCCTATAATTTTGAATGGACAAATGAATCTCTTCAACACGGATTGTTCAAACAACGTGCTTCGTTCACCCAAGATACGCCACTTATGGCAAGAGGTGTCCCTGAGGGCAAAGAGCTAGAGATTTTGCAATCGCTTGGTGATTTGGTTCCAGATGAAATTCTGAACGAGCCGATCAAGATGCCACATACCTCTCGTGCCGATCGTCTGCTGGACCGCCGCAATATCCGGGCGGCAAGCAAGCTTTTGGATGAAGCGGGTTGGGCCGTTGATACGAGCGGCGTGCGCCGTAACGCAGCCGGAGAGGCGCTTGAGCTTAGCTTTCTTTATAATTCAAGTTCGTCTGACACGCTGAGCGGTATCGTTGAGAACTTCATCAGCAACGTGGACGCCTTGGGTGCTAAGCTGAAACTTGAGAGTGTGGATTCATCACAGTACACGGCCCGTCGTCGCGACCGCGATTATGACATGATCTTTGATGGCTATAGCCCATTTCTGGGTACGGGCACGTCGCTGCCTCAGCAATTTGGTTCTGAAGACGCTGCTTATTCACTGTTCAATCCTGCCGGTTTGGCCAGTCCATTGGTAGATGCAGTTATCGATGCGTCGTTACAGGTTCTGACACGTGAGGATGAAGTCGCATCCATGATGGCGCTGGATCGTGTCCTTCGCCATGAATTCATCATGATTCCAGTGTGGTACAATGCGGCTCACTGGGTCGCGTATTATGACCAATTTGGGCACCCTGAAACGATCCCAGCCTATGGTTTGGGATACCTCGATTTTTGGTGGTTTGAAGAAGACAAAGCAGCCAAACTTCGTGACGCTGGCGCGCTGAGATAATCCGCACGTGAGTTCGTATATATTAAGACGGCTTTTGCTGATTATTCCAACGCTGTTGGGTATTTTGCTGGTGAATTTCACCTTGGTGCAATTTGTGCCCGGTGGCCCTGTTGAGCAGGCGATTGCGCGTGCTCAGGGGCAAGGCGATGTGTTGGAGGGCATAACAGGCGCTGGCAGTGATGCGGGTGTTGATGATCTTAGCACGGGATCCGACAGCCAATATATTGGCGCACGTGGTTTGCCGCCTGAGTATATCAAAGAGCTAGAGGCAGAGTTTGGTTTTGACAAACCACCGGTCCAACGTTTCGTGAATATGGTCTGGAACTATGTCCGATTTGATTTTGGCGAAAGCTATTTTAGATCAATTTCGGTTATTGATCTTGTGAAGGAAAAGCTGCCCGTCTCTATCACACTTGGCCTTTGGTCGACGTTGATTGCCTACGCGATTTCGATACCTTTGGGCATTCGTAAAGCGGTCAAAGATGGGTCGCGGTTTGATACATGGACCAGCGCGTTTATCATCGCGGCCTATGCGATCCCTAGCTTTTTATTCGCAATCATGCTGTTGGTTCTGTTTGCGGGTGGCAGTTATTATCAATGGTTCCCGCTGCGTGGTCTGACCTCTGACAATTTTGATGATCTGACAGCGATGGGTAAGGTGCTGGACTATTTCTGGCACATCACGCTACCAGTACTGGCGGGTACCATTGGTGGCTTTGCGACCCTGACTTTGCTGACCAAAAATAGCTTTTTGGATGAGATCAAGAAGCTGTACGTGGTGACGGCCAAAGCAAAAGGCCTAAGCGAACGCCAAGTTCTTTATGGTCACGTTTTTCGCAACGCCATGTTGATTGTTATCGCTGGTTTTCCAAGTTTGTTTATCTCGGTCTTCTTCGGTGGCTCCCTGATTATCGAAACTATCTTTTCACTCGATGGCCTCGGCCGTTTGGGATTTGAGGCAGCCGTCGCACGTGACTATCCAATTGTATTTGGCACGCTGTACATCTTTGGTTTGATGGGTTTGCTCGTCGCGATCCTGTCAGACCTGATGTATGTACTTGTCGACCCGCGCATCGATTTTGAGAAGAGGGAAGGCTGATGGCTATGTCGCCCCTAAACCAACGTCGCTGGCGCAATTTTCGCCGCAACAAGCGGGCGTACTGGTCGCTTGTGCTGTTCTCGATCCTTTTCGGGTTAAGCCTGTGCGCAGAGCTGTTGGCCTATGATAAGCCAATCCTTGTTCGCTATCAGGACAGTTATTACACCCCGATTTTGAATTTTTATCCTGAGACCGAATTTGGTGGCGACTTTGAAACTGAAGCGGTTTACCGCGATCCAGAAGTGGAATGCCTGATTGTTTCGGGAGGATTGGATATCTGTTTTGATGACCCTGAGGGTGTCATTGAAGACAGCGCTGATGGCATTGTGAATGGTGACGTGATCAACAAAGGTTGGACGATTTGGCCACTGATCCCTTATTCCTTCGATACTGCGGTGGAACGCCCGGGTGCGGCACCATTGCCGCCCAACGCCCAAAACTGGTTGGGCACAGACGGGACCAAACGCGACGTGTTGGCACGAGTTATCCACGGCTTCCGTTTGTCAGTATTTTTCACGTTGATGGTGACCGGCGCTGCAACGCTGATTGGTATCGTGGCAGGTGCGGTGCAGGGGTTCTTTGGTGGGCTGACAGATTTAATTTTCCAGCGCGTGATCGAAGTATGGTCCGCGATTCCTGTGATCTATGTCATCATCATTATGTTTGCTATTTTGGGGCGTAGCTTTTGGCTGTTGGTGTTCTTGTTGGTCCTGTTCTCTTGGACCAGCCTAGTCGGTGTTGTGCGTGCCGAATTTCTGCGTGCACGCAATCTGGAATACGTACGTGCCGCCCGTGCTTTGGGTGTTGGTAACGTCACCATCATGTTCCGCCATATGTTGCCCAATGCTATGGTGGCGACATTGACCATGCTGCCATTCCTGATCACGGGGACAATTTCGACCCTAGCGATCCTAGATTACCTTGGCTTTGGTTTGCCGTCTTCTGCCCCCTCGTTGGGGGAACTGACATTGCAGGCCAAACAGAACCTTCAGGCCCCTTGGTTGGCATTCACAGCTTTTGGTACATTCGCTGTTATGCTGTCGCTTTTGGTGTTCATTTTTGAAGGTGTCCGCGATGCCTTTGACCCACGAAAGACATTCCAATGACCGCCCTATTAGACGTGCAAAATTTGAATGTTGGCTTTCGCCAAGACGGCGTAGTGACACCTGCAGTGCGCGGCGTCAGCTTTACGGTGAACCGCGGTGAGGTCGTGGCCTTAGTTGGTGAGTCTGGATCAGGGAAATCTGTATCTGCGTTGTCCACTGTATCATTGTTGGGTGATAGCGCGCAGGTGACGGGTTCTGTCAAATATGATGGTCAGGAACTGATTGGTGCGGATGAACGACGCCTGCGCCAAGTACGTGGCAATGACATTAGTTTTATTTTCCAAGAACCAATGTCATCATTGAACCCGCTGCACACGATTGAAAAACAGTTGACCGAAAGCCTTGCGCTGCATCAAGGGATCATTGGGGCGCAGGCCCGTGGTCGCGTGTTGGAGTTGTTGGAAAAGGTTGGCATTCGTGACGCGGAAACACGGCTATCCAGCTATGCGCACCAATTGTCAGGCGGGCAACGCCAGCGTGTGATGATTGCGATGGCATTGGCAAACAAGCCTGACATCCTGATTGCGGATGAGCCAACAACGGCTTTGGACGTGACCATTCAGGCGCAAATTCTTGATCTGCTGAAAGACCTGAAAGACGCCGAGGGTATGGGCCTTTTGTTCATAACACACGACCTTGCAATTGTGCGCCGCATCGCGGACCGCGTGTTTGTAATGCAGCAAGGTGAAGTGGTTGAGAGTGGGCCAACGGCGGAATTGTTCGCCAATCCGCAACACCCCTACACAATTAAATTACTCAGCGCGGAACCAAGCGGTCAACCCGAACCAGTTGCAGAAAATGCGCCAGTTGTTGTTGAAACGGATAAGCTCAAGATTTGGTTCCCAATCCACGGTGGGATGCTGCGCAGAACGATTGGTCACATCAAGGCGGTCAATGCATCTTCATTGTCTGTCAGGGCAGGGGAGACGTTGGGCATCGTCGGCGAAAGTGGCTCTGGCAAGACGACGATGGCATTGGCCATTATGCGCCTGATCGCGTCTGAGGGCGGTATCACCTACAAAGGTCAGGACATTCGCAGCTGGTCGACCAAACAGCTGCGCCACCTGCGCAAAGACATGCAGATCGTGTTTCAAGATCCGTACGGCAGCCTAAGCCCACGTATGACATGTGCGCAGATTATTTCTGAGGGTTTGAAAATCCACAACGTTGATCCTGATCGTGATCAACGCGACCTTGTCGCTGAAGTGATGCTGGAAACGGGGCTCGATCCTGCAACGATGGATCGCTATCCACATGAATTTTCTGGCGGACAACGCCAACGCATTGCGATTGCACGGGCGATGGTTTTGCGACCAAAGCTTTTGGTTTTGGATGAACCCACTTCGGCGTTGGATATGACTGTTCAGGTTCAGATCGTTGAGTTGTTGCGTGAGTTGCAAAAGAAATATGGATTGGCCTACTTGTTCATCAGCCACGACCTGAAGGTCATCCGTGCGATGTCACACAAGGTGATCGTGATGAAACAGGGCGATGTTGTAGAACAGGGCACGGCTGAAGATTTGTTTGAAAATCCGCAAACCGAATACACACGCCAACTGCTACAAGCGACGCACTAGCGGTATATCCAGATCTTACGCAGGTCTGGGCGTTATTTTATGGTCCTACCATAAAGCAGGTAACATTGCGCGCTTTCAGGCGGCGACACGCAAGGTCTGCGGTTTCACGGGTTAGCCCCATGAAGTTCGCATCAAATCCATGGCTGCTGCGTACAACTTTGCGCAGTGATCCGTCCAACGTGGCCATTTCGGCAAGGGCCGTTTTCAGCAGAACCCGCTCGGCTTTGTAACGGCTGGTATAACGTCCAACGTTGACGCCCCAATGGCGGCCACCTGACGTAGATATGCGGGTGACAACTTCGGTTTTCGGCGCTGCACGCGCTAGGACCAGATTTTTAGGCCGTGCGGCGGGGCGGGTTGAGACGGCTGCGACCGTTTGGATGTTTTCGGCCTTGGCGATCACTGCCTCTTCTTGTGCGGCGGCGAGTGCAACATTTATGTCTGCGGGTAGGACACTAGTTTCGGCCTTAGGCGCTTCGGCTAGCAACAGTGGTGCCTCGACAACTTTGGTGCGGGCTTTGGGTCGGAGGCTGGTTTTCACTGCAACATTCACACGAATCGTTTTGCCCGGAGCACTTTCACGTGGTGAGTTATCTGCAACATATGCAGGAGCACTTGGCTTGCGAACAGGGGCGCGATTGGGTGCACGGCGGAAGCCAAGATCAAGAAGTTCAGCAACCTTTGCGTTGCGAGAAGCGGATGATTTGCCACCAAAGACAGTTGCGATAATGCGTTTGTTGCCGCGCTCGGCGGATGCCACCAGATTTGAACCTGCTGCGCGGGTGTAACCGGTTTTGATACCATCGGCCCCTTTGTACGATGCCAGAAGGCGACGATTGGTGTTGGCGACTTCGCGGATACCTGCGTCAGTCGTGCGGCGTGAGAATAGGTTATAATATTGTGGGTAGTCGTAGAGCACATGGCGACCCAAAATTGTCATGTCGTGTGCCGTCGACATGTGACCCTTTTCGGTTAGGCCGTGTGCGTTCTTAAATGTGGTGCGCGACATGCCTAAAGCTTTAGCGGTGCGGGTCATGCGTCGAGCAAACCGTGCCTCTGATCCAGACAGTGCTTCGCCAATTGCAGTGGCTGCGTCGTTCGCCGATTTAACGGCTGCAGCGCGAACAAGGTAACGCATCGCGATTTTTTGTCCGCTTTTGAGGCCCAGCTTTGATGGGGGCTCTGACGCGGCGTGCTTGGAAATGGTGACCATCGTATCGAGTGAAATCTCACCCTTTTCGATGGCTTCAAAAGCAATGTAGAGGGTCATCATCTTTGTGAGCGACGCTGGATGCAACCGGGTGTCTGCATTTCGCGCATGCAAAACTTCCCCGGTACGTGCATCAACAACATACGCTGCATATGGTGCTGCAGCGACACTCAGTGGCAAAGCCACAAGCATCCACAACGCCGCGATGATCAACAGCCCAAAACGGGCTGGCTGAATACGCCAAACCTTCACAATAATCTGCCTTTTTCTGCCTCAATAGCCGCCAATTTTTTGGCTGACGTTTTTTTATTGGATTTCTTTTAGCACAAAATGTGTTTTCGATAAACCCATAGAATCAAGGATCTAGGCGGGAATGTGGTTTTTCCGAATCATAGATATTGTGGTTGTGCCAAAGGCGACCCATAGGGGCGCCAATGTGGCAGCATTGTGGCGGCGATTGTGTCAAAATCGGTTTAGGGTTCGAAGCGGTCGGTGACATAGTTTTCGCTTGAGAATGAAATCATCAATGAAAAGAAGCAGGGCTGTGACAAGTGGGCTTTAATTGCCTTCTCCAAATCTGCTGAAAGGGCCGCCATAAATGCAGTGTCGCGGTGCGCTTTTGGTAGCATAGAGATTTCAACAAGAAGATGGGTGTGGCGAAATTCAGTAGCAGGATAGGCGCGGCCCTTGCAGTCACCAGACCCCGGGTCGTGGGATTGGATGACCGTTTCAATGCTGGTTAAAATTGTCGAGGCATCTAGGGGGAGATCATTCGAGTATTTCAGGTCTGCGTGGGGCATTGGTTAGTGTTCCAGTATTCTATTCAATAATTCAGGGAATGCTGCGAGGGTTTCGATCTCATGATAGCGTGGATGATCTAACAGCGGTTCAGCGTGTTCGATTTCCCATTGGAGCCCGTGTGGCACGTAAATGCCCCAACCGCCCGATTCAATCATCGGGTTCACGTCGGACTTCATTGAGTTGCCGATCATCATGCCTGTTTTGGGTCCCGTACCATGGTGATCGAATATACGGGCATAAACCTCTGGCACCTTCGCGGATACGATTTCAACGGCATCAAACATATCTCCCAGACCAGATTGAGCCAGTTTGCGTTCTTGATCAATAAGATCGCCTTTGGTTATCAGAATAACTTTGCACTGAGAGCGCGCGGCTTCAACGGCGTCGCGCGCTTTGGGCAATAGTTCGATTGGATGTGCAAGCATTTCTTTGCCAGCCTTAATAAGCTCTGCAATGACTTTGCCAGATACTTGATTGTTGGTCACGTCCAGTGCGGTTTCAATCATCGAAAGAACGAAGCCTTTGATGCCGAAGCCATATTGTTTTATGTTGCGCCTCTCGGCTTGAAGCAGCCTGTCCAGCAGGTCTGGTGCATCGCAGAACTCTGAGAGCATGGCAGCAAAGCGTGCTTGTGTTAATTGAAAGAACCGCTCGTTATGCCAAAGCGTATCATCGGCATCAAAACCAATAGTTGTGACCTTTAGTGACATCTTGTCCGCTGCCTCTTTTCTCAAACCGCACTCACGTTATATAGAGCAGTTGAATGTCTACCATTGGATTCTACAGCCGGAGTGGCAATGAACAAAGATCTACAAATGATGTCGGACAAATTCGACGATGATGGTGACACAGCTGTCGTCACGAGGGTTAAGCCCAAGACAAAGCGCCCGCCGCTTTATAAGGTCATGTTGTTGAACGATGATTTCACGCCGATGGAATTCGTGGTTATGGTTTTAGAACGCTTTTTTGGGCTTAACCATGCCCAAGCCTTTGAGATTATGTTGACCGTTCACGAAAAAGGGTTGGCCGTTGTTGGCGTCTTTAGCCACGAAATAGCCGAGACTAAAGTGGCTCAGGTTATGGATTCGGCACGTCAAAATCAGCACCCGCTGCAATGTACTATGGAAAAAGAAGAATAATATTATGATTGGTGCACGCTTGCCCCTTGCTCTGGAAACGGGCGGATTGACTGTGCCCACGGGCCGTATCGCTGTCTTTCATCCCACACCTGAGGCAAATTTGCGCAGTTTGCCAGCGGAGCAATGTGAGATAATTCAGCCGTTTCGCCCCGCTTATGAGACGTTCAAAGCGGCCGGATATAGCTGTGCAGTCGAGCCGACAGAGCGGTACGCACTGTCCATCATCTGTTTGCCCCGCGCCAAAGCAGAGGCGCGGTCAATCATCTCGAAAGCAGCTGCTTTTACGGATGGTCCTATCATTATTGATGGGCAAAAGACCGAAGGCGTTGACAGTATATTCAAGGGTCTGCGCAAACGTGGGGATGTTTCTGCGACCATATCTAAGGCCCACGGAAAGCTGTTTTGGGTCAATAGCCATGACGGATTGGAAGATTGGGCGCAAACTCCAACATTGACTGAGGGTGGTTTTTGGACTGGCCCTGGTGTCTTTTCTGCTGACGGAGTTGATCCTGCGTCAGAATTGTTGGTGCAAGCGTTGCCAGAGAAGCTGGGCAAGAATGTTGCGGACCTTGGTGCTGGCTGGGGTTACCTGTCAGCCCACGCGCTAACGCGCGATATAAATGAAATCCACTTGGTCGAGGCGGGCCACTTAGCTTTGGAATGTGCCAAGCGCAATGTCACGGATGAGCGCGCCCAATACCACTGGGCTGACGCAACAAAATGGGCGCCTAAGGGCCGAATTGATACAGTAATTATGAACCCTCCCTTTCATGTTG
>Ga0257120_1001923_pt1 | contig 13088 bp, 13 predicted proteins | sample SI106_10metaG_FD_190153 | JGI IMG/M metagenome (GOLD analysis project Ga0257120, IMG submission 190153) | Marine microbial communities from Saanich Inlet, British Columbia, Canada - SI106_10 | ecosystem: Environmental > Aquatic > Marine > Inlet | place: Canada: British Columbia | collected... | reverse complement strand
ATTTGTTCCAATATCTCGAGTAGTTAAATTAAGACTAGGTGTTATACTGGATAAAGATTTTGGTGCACTTCCAAGAATAGCAAGAATGATTAAAAATAGAATTGGATCTCCACTTGGTACAGGTAGCCAATACATGCCGTGGATTCATATAGACGATGCTGTTGAGATCTTTTACAATGCAATCCGGAACAACGAATATTCTGGAGTTTATAATGCTGTTTCAACTGAAAACATTACCAATTCAATACTGACCAAAAGTGTAGGCAGAGTATTAAATCGTAAAATATGGCTACCCAATGTCCCTAGTTTTATATTGAGATTTTTATATGGTGAAATGTCTGATACTATTTTAAAAGGTGTTAAAGTATCAAATAAAAAAATTAAAAATTTGGGATTTAAATTTAAATACAATAAAATAGACGAAGCTCTTAAATATATTTACAGTTAGATTTCTCTACTCATTAGGGCTACTGCAAAAGCTTTAATTTGTTGCTTTTTATCTTCTGAAAGATTAATGTTGTTTACACAATAAATAGCTTTTTCAAAATATTGATTTTTAGTATGTTCTGCTAACTCTAGAACACCATATTTGTTATAAAAGTTTTTGATTTTTTTGATTTTTAAATTTTTATCTATCTCATCATCTTCTAGAACTTGAATTATTGAAACTTTATCTTCTTTAGAAGACTTTTTCAATAACTCGATCAATAAAATTGTTTTCTTTTTTTCTAAAATATCTCCACCCACTTGCTTACCAAATTCTTCTTTCAAAGGGTAGACATCTAAAATATCATCATGAATCTGAAATGCAGTTCCTAAATTCAAACCAAAATCATAAAGTAGATTGGCATCTTTTGGCCCGGCCTCACCAACTAAAGCACCTATTTTTAAACCGCAAGCAACCAATACAGATGTTTTGAGTTGTATCATATTTATATACTCATCTAAAGAAATATTTTCTTTATTTTCAAATTCCATATCCAAAGATTGACCTTCACAAACTTGAACTGAAGTTTGTTGAAATAATTGGTGTATTTCAGTCGATTGACTGTTGGAGTTGGCCAACAACTTATTAACCAAAGCATATAATAAGTCACCTGAAAGTATTGCTTGATTCACATTCCATTTTTGGTGAACCGAAGGTTGACTTCTTCTTAGAGGCGCTCCATCCATAATATCATCATGAATTAAGGTGAAATTATGGAAAAGTTCTATAGCGATAGATTCCTTTAGTGCAAGTTCAGGTTTGCCGCAAAATAGATCTGCTGCAAGCAATGTCAGAGAGGATCTAAACCTTTTACCACCTAACTGGACAATGTACTTGATCGGCTCATAAATTGACAAGGGAGGTAACTCATCACAAAACTTATCAAGCTCTCTATCGATAATATTTTTATAATTTACGAGCACTGTATTTTAACTAATTAGGCTCATTAAATAATTACCATAACCACTCTTCAGTAATGGAATAGCTAATTCTTTTAATTTCTCCTTGTCTATAAATCCATTTGAGTAGGCCACAGCCTCTATACAACCCACTCCAAAACCTTGCCTTTCTTCAATGGTTTGCACAAAGTTTGATGCTTGAATTAAAGATCTAAATGTTCCAGTATCTAACCAAGCAGTTCCTCTTGGGAGTGTTTTAACCTTCAAAGCTCCAGATTCTAGATAGACTTTATTAATATCTGTTATCTCATATTCTCCTCTTGGACTTGGCTTTAAATTTTCTGCAATTTTAATTACATTATTATCATAGAAATAAAGACCAGGTACAGCATAATTAGATTTTGGAGCTAATGGTTTTTCTTCAATTGATATTACTTTATGGTTATCGTCAAATTCTACAACTCCGTATCTTTCAGGGTCATGTACTCTATATGCAAAAATATAACCACCATCAGGATCGGTAGAACTTTCAAGTTTCTTGCCCATACCTGAACCATAGAAAATATTATCTCCTAAAATTAAAGCAACTTTATCTTTTCCGATAAAATTTTTTCCTATTACAAATGCTTGGGCTAAACCATTAGGTTCAGGTTGTATTTGATATTCGAATCTGCATCCGAGCTTACTTCCATCACCAAGTAAATGTTTAAAAAGCGGCTGATCGTGTGGAGTAGTTATAAATAATATTTCTCTAATCCCAGCATGCATTAATGTCGATAACGGGTAATAAATCATTGGTTTATTGTATACGGGCATTAACTGCTTACTTACAGCCAAAGTCAATGGGTGTAGCCTAGTGCCCGAGCCACCTGCTAAAATGATTCCTTTCATAAAATTATAATTTGTCTAACTCAATATCAGAATCATCATAAAGATAATCTTCTGAATTTTTAAAGTTTTTTGTTAAAACATTTTTTTCTAGACTTAGAAGTAAAGAAGGTAGCAATATTAAATTTGTGAGCATGGCTACAAAAAGAGTAAGAGAAACCAAAACTCCTAGTGCTTGTGTTCCTCCAAATTCTGAAGCAGTAAACATTGAGAAACCAAAAAATAATATAATAGATGTATAGATCATGCTAACTCCTGTTTCCTTGATTGATATTTCAACAGCATCAGTGATACTTTTAGTTTTAAGTTCCTGACGGTACTTTGCTAAAAAATGAATAGTATCATCAATTGAGATACCAAATGCAATACTAAAAACTAATATAGTTGAGGGTTTAATAGCAATACCAAAATAACCCATTAATGCAGAAGTAAATATTAAAGGAATCAAATTAGGAAAAAGAGAAACCAGTACCATTTTAAAAGATTTGAATAGGAAAGACATTAAAAGGGCAATGACAAAAATTGCCAAAATTAAACTGGTAAACAAGTTTTTTACCATGTAGGTGGTCCCTTTAGTATACAACACACCAGATCCAGTTATTACTGAGCTTACCTTGAGTTTTCTAACAGCATTTTCCATAGCTGAAATGAATTTTTCTGAACCGTAAGAATTCTTAATACTAGAAAAAGTTTCTGAAAATGAATTCAATTGTTCTAAATCTCCATTCGATAAATCTTGGTTGACGTTAAATTTAATACGATTATTTTGGGAATAAAGATTATAATAATCTTGATCCTCTTTACATTTTAATATTGTGAATTGTTCTGGGTTGACAATACGGTCTATTCTTTGATTTATTCTAATAATTAAACTATCCATTGAAGATGTACCAATATCAGAAATTTGAAGAGTAATTCTTGTAGTCATGTGAGTAGAATTCAAGAAACTACCAACAAAACCGTTAGCATTATCTTTTTGTTGATTCATAAAGGTATTTTTAAAATATTTTGAATTAATAATTCTAGAAAAATAACGTTGGTCTTTAGGTTTACTAAAATCTAAATCGTACTTAGATTCTTTACCGTTTGCATAAGACTGTGATATAAATTTCATTGCATCAACCATTGAAAGAGAAGTAGATAAATATTTCTCTTCTTTTAAAGATTCTTGCAACTTCTGAATTCTAGAAATATTTGAAAAATTTTTATAAACTGTATCCTGGAAGGAAAGGACAATTTCAAATGGAAGTACTCCGTTGAGTTCTTTTTCAAAATAACGTAAATCTTTTATTATTTGACTATTTTTTGGAAGATCGTCTGTGAAGTTCCCTGTAGTATGCATCAAACTTATCCCATAACCACCAAGAATTAATAGAAAAAATGTAGTTATATAAACTTGTTTTCTGTAATATTTAGAAAACTTAATTAAACTAGATACAAAGTTATACATCCACTTTCTGTCTAAATGTTTAACGTGTTTTTCTTTAGGATTACTCAGAAAACTGTAGATTATTGGTACAAGGCAAATACTAAGGATAAACATGCACATAATATTGATAAATGAAACTATTCCAAATTCAACCATCATTTTGGAACTAGTGAATACAAATGTTCCAAAACCAAGAGCGGTAGTAGCATTGGTGAGAAAAGTTGCATTACCAACTTTTTGGATAATTAACTCTAAAGATTTAATTTTATTATTGTTATTTCTGAATTCTTGTTGGTATTTATTAATCAAATAAATACAATTTGGTATTCCGATAACTATAACAAGTGGAGGTATTAGAGCCATCAATGCAGTTAATTCATAACCAAAAAGACCTATGACTCCAACTGACCAAACTACTCCAATCATCACCACTATTAGGGATATAATGACAACTTTAATAGATCTAAAGAAAATTAATAAAAGTATAGAGGTTACTAAAATTGCTAAACAAACAAATAGAGTTAGCTCATCTTTTATAACCTTCATCATGAATGCTCGGATATAGGGTAGGCCGGAAAACTTCCAGTTTTCAAAATGATGGTTGTAGGAATTAGCAATATTGTGAATGTCTGAAACTAAATTCCCTCTAAGTTTTGAATTGAATATTTCCTTATTAAGGAAAAACATCATCATATGTAAATCGCTAGATTTTTTATAAATTATATTTTCGTAAAATTTTAAAGAATTTATTACATTTTTCACACTATCAATATGCGATTGACTTGCTGGATAGTGTTCAATTATTTCTAATAAATCAAACCTTTGCTTTTCTTTATTTTTAACAACATTGTAAAGGTGACCTTCAGAAAATACAGAATCAACAACTTTTTTGTAATAACTAGTGTCTTCATTGGTGATGAGAACTTTTACATTTTGAATACTGTCTGCTAGTTCTAACCAAGCATTAAATTTATCTTTTTCATAAAAATTTGGTTCATTTGTAGCAATAACCAACATCAAGCCATCTTGACCAAAGTTGGATTTAAAATCTTCATAAGCTACATATACGGGATCGTTAGAAGGTAAAAGTTTATTTAACTCGTATTGTAATTTTAATTGCTGTGAGAAATAACCAAAAAATATTGTAAGAAATATTATGGCTACAATAATTAAAATTCTATTACCAAGTATTAGTTTGGAAATATTCTTCCACATTTAAAAATAAATTTTCTACTAAGTTATCAATTAATAAAGAAGTATATGATTATTAGAATAAAGGATTTTGCTAATTTTAATCAACGAGATGAAAAGAACAGAAATTTTTGCATTATTTAAGTACTTCACAATAAGAAAAACTTTAAATTTTTTTAAATTATACTCAAGTTTTTTAATCTCTAAAACTTTAAAATCTTCACATATATCAGGAATGCCCCTGGCATTGAGTTTAGAACCTACTACAGCCTGTAATTTGGGTTGTCCAGAATGCCCAAGTGGATTAAAAAAATTTACAAGAAAAACTGGAAATCTGACAACTTCTTTGAACAAGAAAATTATTGATGAACTAAAACATAATTTATCCTATATAAATTATTATTTCCAAGGGGAACCTTATATTAATCCAAATTTTTTTGAATTTATTTCGTACGCAAACTCAAAAAAAATATTTTGCTCAACATCCACAAATGGGCATTTTTTAAACGATAGTAATTGTGAAAAAACTATAAAATCTGGACTTAAAAGATTAATTATTTCAATTGACGGGAACGATCAAAAAACATATGAAGAGTATAGAAAAAATGGGGAGTATAAAAAGGTTATAAAGGGAACTAAAAATATTTTAAAATGGAAAAAAAAATTAAACAGTCAATTTCCACATGTTATATTTCAATTTTTAGTAGTTAAAACAAATGAACATCTTGTCAATGAAATGAAAGAATTAACAGCGAGTTTAGGAGTCGACGAACTTAGAATAAAAACAGCACAATTTTATAATTTTAAAAATGGAAATAAACTAATGCCAGAAAATGAAAAATACAACAGATATGTTAAAACAAAAAGTGGAGAATATAAATTAAAAAATAAAATGTTTAACCACTGTTGGCGCATGTGGAGTAGCGCGGTTATTACTGTTAATGGCGAATTAGTTCCATGCTGTTTTGATAAAGATGCTAATTATAAGATGGGAAATATTAAAATAACAAGCTTTGAAAAGGTATGGAAAAGTAAAGAATATAATACATTCAGAAATCAAATTTTCTTAGATAGAAGTCAAATTGAAATTTGTAAAAATTGTTCTGAAGGAACAAAAGTATGGGCATAAAAAAAGCCCTTTACAGGGCTTTTATAAGTTCAATAAACTTGTTTTCTAATGGTCGTGACCTTCATGCTCTTCAGCAGCTTCTTCCATAGTAGAATCAGCAGCAGCTTCTTCCATAGTAGAATCAGCAGGAGCTTCTTCCATAGTAGAGTCAGCAACAACCTCTTCTGCAACTTCTTCAACTGGAGCAACTTCTTCAACTGGTTCAGCAACTGGAGTCTCTTCAGTAGATGCTCCGCAAGAAAACATAATTGCTGTGAGTGGTAAAATCCATAATTTTTTCATAATAGACAATTTTTAATTTATAATTAGCAAATGATTTTGCAAAACTGTGTATATTTTTACTAAAATCCTAATTATCAAAGGTAAAAGTAGTTTTGACTACAAATTAAACTTTCATAATGTCAACTTCTTTTAAAGAAACAAATTCATCTACTTTGTCCGAAAATGAATCAGTTAATTTCTGAATTTGGTTTTCAGAATCTTTAACAGCATCTTCACTTAATCCTTCGTCTTTTAAACTTCTAACCATTTCGTTAGCATCTTTTCTCTGAGATCTTATACTAACTTTTGCATGTTCACCTTCTGATTTTGCTTTTTTAACCAAATCTTTTCTTCTTTCTTCTGTTAAAACTGGAACAGAAATTAAAATGACTTCTCCATTATTTTGTGGATTAAGACCAAGGTTTGCGTTGATCACTGCTTTTGTGATTTCATCAAGCATCGCTTTTTCCCAAGGTTGAATCGTTAATGTCCTTGAATCTATAGTACTCACATTTGCTATTTGAGACAATGGTGTTAAAGACCCATAATAATCAACTTTAACACTATCCAACATAGAAGGATTAGCTCTTCCTGCTCTAATCTTTCCAAGTTCAACATTTAAATGAGCAAGAGATTTCTCCATTGCTTCTTTAGCGTCTTCTAATATTAAGTTAATTTCTTCCATTTAAATTTATTTAAACAGTTACTAAAGTTCCTACCTTGTTGCCTAAGATAACCTTTTTAAGATTTCCAGGAATATTCATATCAAAAACTACAACAGGAATATTATTTTCTTTACATAAAGTAAAAGCTGTCATATCCATAATCTTTAGTTTGTTTTCATAGGCTTTGTCAAAACTTAAAGTATCATATTTTTGGGCTGATGGGTTTTTTTCAGGATCTGAATCATAAACACCGTCAACTCTAGTCCCTTTTAAAATAACATCGCAATCAATTTCTACAGCTCTTAGAGATGCTGCAGAATCAGTTGTAAAAAAGGGATTACCTGTTCCTGATCCAAAAATAACTACTCTACCTTTTTCTAAATGTCGAACTGCTTTTCTTTTAATGTAAGGTTCTGCAATCTGCTTCATATCAATAGCTGATTGAAGTCTGGTATATAAACCAATTGTTTCTAGCGCAGATTGAAGTGCCATACTATTGATCATTGTAGCTAACATCCCCATATAATCCCCTTGAGTTCGATCCATGCCTCCTTTTTCAGCTTGAACTCCTCTAAAAATATTACCACCACCTATTACAATACCTACCTCTACTTTTAAGTCCACTATTTCTTTGATATCTTGAGCATATTGCATTAACCTTTTGTTATCAATTCCAAACTGTTTATCACCCATTAGGGCTTCTCCACTAAGTTTTAATAAAATCCTTTTATACTTCATATATTAAAATTTAAGACAAAAAAAAGAGAGCTAAAAGCTCTCTAAATATAATCAACAATATTAAATCGAAAGAGAATATCTCTTAAAATCTGTCACCTTGAGGTTAGGATTAGTTTCTTTAAGAAACTGAGCAACTGTTTTCTTGTTATCTCTTATGAATGCTTGATTCAATAGAGTAGTCTCTTTGAAAAATTTATTTAATCTTCCTTTAGCAATTTTCTCAGCCATTTCAGCTGGTTTCCCTTCTTGTATAGCCAATTCTTTACCAACTTCTAATTCTCTATCTATAACATCTTGTGTTACTGATTCTTGATCTAAAGCAATTGGATTCATTGCAGCAACTTGCATAGCAACTTGTTTACCTACTTCTTCTTCGTCTTCAGTCAATCCAACAATGGTAGCAATTTGGTTTCCTGGGTGATTGTAAGCAATCACTCTGTTAGCTGAAATTTTTTCAAAAACTGAAATTTCAATTTTTTCACCAATCACACCACTTTGTTCTGTAATTTTTTCGGAAACGCTTAATTCACTGTCTAAATATTTTTGTCCTAAAAAGATTTCTAAGTTTGAAGCGTTAGTTTCAATAGCAAGATCTACTAAGGAATTAGCTAAAACTCCAAAATCATTATTTTTTGCAACAAAATCAGTTTCACAATTTAAACATAAAAGGTATCCATTATCTTTTTCAGATTTAGCAACTACCAATCCTTCACTAGCATTTCTATCCCCTCTTTTAGCTGCAATTTTCTGACCTTTTTTTCTCAAAAAATCAATTGCTGACTCCATATTTCCATTAGATTCAGTAAGAGCTTTTTTGCAGTCCATCATACCTGCACCTGTTTTTTTTCTTAACTCATTTACTTCTTTAGCTGTAATACCCATTTTTATTTTAGAATTAAGATTTAACTTCTTCTTTTTTAACTTGATTTTCTTCAGTTTTAGCAGCCTCACTAGCTGATTTTTCCTGAGCAATTTTCTCTTTAGTTTGTTTTCTTTCACCCAAACCTTCCTTAATAGAATCGCAAAGATTAGAAACTACTAAATCAATTGATTTGGTTGCATCATCATTTGAAGGTATAACAAAATCAATTCCTTCTGGACTAGAATTAGTATCTACCATTGCAAAAATTGGAATGTTTAAATTCCTAGCTTCAGCTAAAGCAATATGTTCCTTTTTAACATCAACTATAAAAATTGCAGCTGGTAATCTATTCATATCTGAAATAGAACCAAAAATTTTATCAATTTTTTCTCTTTTTCTAGTTAACTGCAATCTTTCTCTTTTAGACATCGTATCTGCAGTACCATCTTTCATCATCTTGTCGATAGAAGTCATCTTTTTGATGGTTTTTCTAGTAGTTTTAAAATTGGTTAATAATCCACCCGGCCATCTTTCAGTTATTGAAGGCATATTTACCTCTGCAACTTTATTAGACAAGATTTCTTTAGCTTGCTTTTTGGTAGCTACAAATAGAATTTTTCTTCCAGATTTAGCAATTTGTCTCATTGCGTTAGAAGCTTCTTCTAATTTAATTAAAGTTTTGTTTAAATCAATTACATGAATGCCCTTCTTCTCATCGAAAATATAAGGAGACATACTTGGATTCCATTTCCTTTTTAAATGTCCGAAATGAACTCCGGCATTTAACATTTGTTCAAAAGTTACTTTTGTCATATTTGTTTACTTTCTTGTTACTGTTTTATCAGCAGGCATACAGTAGCATTTATTTGATCTGTAGGCCTTAGATACTAAACCATGTGCCCTGGCACATACATTGTTAAAATTATCTTTTACTAAACTGGAATTTTTTTCTAGCTTTCGGTTGTCCTGGTTTTTTTCTTTCAACCATTCTTGGATCCCTAGTCATGAGACCTTCTGCTTTAAGCAGTGGTTTGAAATCTGCATTTATTTCCACTAGTGCCCTTGAAATTGCCAATCTTATAGCTTCAACTTGACCAGTAGAACCACCGCCGTTAACATTAATAGTAGCATCAAATTTGCCTTTTGTTCCAGTTAATTCAAAAGGTTGAAAGATTTTATACTGCAATACATCTGTAGTGAAGTAGTCTTTATGATCTCTTTTATTAATTGTAATTTTACCTTTTCCACTTTTTAGGTAAATTCTAGCTACTGAAGATTTTCTTCTTCCTAATTTGTTAATTATGGACATTAAATATTAATTAAGTTCTACTTTTTTTGGCTTTTGCGCTTCTTTATCGTGATTTTCTCCAACAAAAACATGGAGATTTGTAAATAATTTTCTTCCCAATCTATTTTTTGGCAACATTCCTTTTACCGCTTTTTCTACTAATCTCTCTGGGAATTTTCTTAATAATGAGGAAGCATTAATGGATCTTTGTCCTCCTGGGTATCCTGTGTGTCTAATGTATTCTTTATTTTCCCATTTGTTTCCAGATAATGTTACTTTTTCTGCATTAATTACGATAACATTATCACCACAATCAACATGTGGGGTGAAATCTACTTTGTGTTTTCCTCTTATAAAACCAGCGATTTTACTAGCGATTCTTCCTAGTGGTTGGCCTTCGGCATCGATTAATAACCACTCCTTATTTACTGTTTCTCTGTTAGCTGAAACTGTTCTGTAACTTAAATGACTCACTTTTATAATGTTATTTAATTAATGGGCTGCGAAGATATGATATAATTTTGATACTCACAATTGATAATGATTTTTTTAAAAATCAAAACTTAAATAACATTTAATTTAGTTCCTACTTTTACAAAAGCATTGATTGCCTTATCTAAATCTTCTTTCGAATGAGCTGCTGAAATTTGAGTTCTAATTCTTGCCTTTCCCTTTGGTACCACCGGATAGAAAAAACCAACTGCATATACCCCTTCATCTAAAAGTAAATCAGCAAACTTTTGAGACAGCGATGCTTCATATAGCATAATTGGAACAATTGGAGAATCACCTTGCTTTACATCAAATCCAGCATTAATGATTTTATTTTTAAAATATTTAGTGTTTTCTTCCAGCTTGTCTCTTAATGCAGTACTTGAAGATAAAATTTCAAAAACTTTATTGGCCGCACCTACTATAGATGGGGCTAATGAATTGGAAAATAAATAGGGTCTAGATTTTTGACGTAACATCTCAATGATTTCTTTTTTCCCAGTGGTATATCCCCCCATGGCACCACCTAAAGCCTTACCTAGTGTTCCGGTGATTATATCAACTCTATTAATAACATTGTGATATTCCGGTACTCCTCTTCCTGTTTTACCGATAAATCCTGCAGAATGGCATTCGTCGGTCATAACAAGTGCATCATATCGGTCTGCTAAATCACAAATTTCGTTTAATTTAGCGATATCACCATCCATAGAAAAAACACCATCAGTAACTATAATTCTGTTTCTAGAATTCTTGGATTCTTTGAGTTGTATTTCTAAGTCCTCCATGTCACTGTGCTTATACCTATACCTTTTGGATTTGCAGAGTCTAATTCCATCAATAATTGACGCATGGTTTAATTCATCTGATATAATAGCATCTTCTGAACTGAACAAGGGTTCAAATAAACCTCCATTTGCGTCAAAGGCAGCAGCATATAAAATTGTATCTTCTGTACTGTAAAAATCAGCAATTTTTTTTTCTAATTCCTTATGGATGTCTTGAGTTCCACAAATAAATCTTACAGAAGACATTCCAAATCCATGGGTTTCTAAAGCAGACTTTGCAGCAGATATAACTTCAGTATTTGATGACAAGCCTAAATAATTATTAGCACACATTATTATCACTTCTTTATCTCCTTCTACTAAAACGCTAGAACCTTGAGGGCTGATAATAACACGCTCCTTTTTGAAGATTCCTAAAGATTTGATGTTAGCAAGCTCTTCTTTTAATTGATATTTGATTGATCCGTACATCTTAAACGATCCCTTGGTCAATCATAGCATCAGCTACTTTTACAAAACCAGCTATATTTGCTCCTTTAACATAATCTACATAACCATCCTCTTGAGTACCATAAACAACACATTGCTCGTGTATACTTAACATAATATCATGTAATTTTTTATCAACTTCTTCTCTGGTCCAGTTAAATCTTAGAGAGTTTTGTGACATTTCTAGTCCTGAAGTTGCAACACCACCAGCATTTGAAGCCTTACCAGGTGAAAAAAGAATTTTATTTTCTGTGAAAACTTCTATAGCTTCTGGATTACAAGGCATGTTAGCACCTTCAACAACAGCAATACATCCGTTTTTAACTAATAACTTTGCATGATCCTTTGCTAATTCATTTTGAGTTGCGCATGGTAAAGCCAAGTGTACTTTTACATCCCAAGGCTTTTTTCCTTCTTGAAAAGTCGCATTAGCATATTTGTTTGCGTATTCAGAAATTCTACCCCTTTCGACATTTTTTAAATTCATTATCCAAGATAATTTCTCTTCATCTATTCCATCTGCATCATAAATATACCCTTTGGAGTCACTCATAGTCACCACCTTTGCACCCAGTTGAATACATTTCTCGCAAGCATATTGCGCAACATTTCCAGATCCAGAAATTGACACAATTTTATTTTTAAAATCATCTCCTTTAGCATTTAACATTTTTTCAGCAAAATATACTACACCATATCCTGTTGCCTCAGGTCTTATTAATGAACCTCCCCAGTTTATCCCTTTACCCGTTAAAACTCCAGTAAATTCGTTCCTTAATCTTTTGTATTGACCAAACATATATCCGATCTCCCTTCCACCAACACCAATATCGCCAGCAGGAACATCAGTATTTGGTCCAATATGTCTAGATAATTCTGTCATGAAGGATTGGCAAAATTTCATTACTTCATTATCAGATTTCCCTTTTGGATTAAAATCAGAGCCACCTTTACCACCACCCATTGGGAGAGTTGTTAATGAATTTTTAAATATTTGTTCAAAACCTAAAAATTTTAATATCGATAAATTTACAGAAGGGTGAAACCTTAGACCTCCTTTGTAAGGACCAATAGCAGAATTAAATTCCACTCTAAATCCTCTGTTAACTTGAGGCTCGCCAGCGTCGTTTACCCAAGGAACTCTAAATTGAATTACTCTTTCAGGCTCAACAATTCTTTCTAAAATTTTTGCTGCTTTGTACTTAATATTATTTTCAATAAAGGGAATAACGGTTTCTGCAACTTCTTCAACCGCTTGGATAAATTCTGGTTCATGACCATCTTTTATCTCTAAATTTTTCATAAATGAATCAATCTGTTTTTGATAATTAGACATTTTTAAGAATTTTTTAGTTTCAGGTCAAATGTATGCAATTTTATTTGTGAATTTTGTGGAATGATAATCAATTTATTGTGCTATTAAGGTCAAACAAAGTATAATCATTTCTATTTCTCACTTAAATTAGTTAAATGGCACAATCT
>Ga0257120_1001912_pt1 | contig 13136 bp, 11 predicted proteins | sample SI106_10metaG_FD_190153 | JGI IMG/M metagenome (GOLD analysis project Ga0257120, IMG submission 190153) | Marine microbial communities from Saanich Inlet, British Columbia, Canada - SI106_10 | ecosystem: Environmental > Aquatic > Marine > Inlet | place: Canada: British Columbia | collected... | reverse complement strand
TATTTATCCAAAAAAGCTGCACCATACTTTGTGTTTTTAACTTGCATTGGTTAAAGAAGTTCTGTTTGACCGGTGATTTTTAAAAGGATCAATTTGATCTTACTTTTTAAGCACGTGCAAAATGGTAATTTGCTGGAAAACGACTCAATTGATTGAAGATTATTCTGCACTCCACTTATAATTTATATTTTCAAGGTCATTTCTACTCCTATTCTATTGTCAGAAGAAAAAACATCGAGGCTAGACCTCTATAAGCAATACTGGAAACAGGACTTATTATCCGCAATAAGTGTTTCATTGGTTGCGCTGCCATTAGCATTGGGTATTGCCATTGCCTCGGGTAGTCCTCCCATATCTGGATTCATTGCCGCGATTATTGGTGGTATTGTCACTACGTTTATTCGAGGATCTCACATCGCCATTAATGGCCCGGCAAATAGCCTGATAGTTGTAATTCTTGCGGCTAACAGTTTATTGTCCGTAGACGGCCAAAGCGGTTTTCCATATGTGCTTGCTGCAATTTTTGTAGCCGGTTTATTACAAGTTGTTGCGGGAATGCTCAAACTAGGACGACTAGGTGAAGTTGTCCCCTCATCAGTAATGCATGGGTTATTAGCTGGTATAGGCATAATAATTCTCGTAAAACAAATTCATGTTGGACTGGGTGTTCAATCAATGGCGCCTACAACAGTCGATAGTATTATGGAAATTCCGAAAAGCATTTTCAATATGAATCCGATGATCACCTTTATCACGCTTGTGAGTTTGGGAATAATGATGTTGTATCCAAGGGTTAAAAACAAGCTATTTCATTTCATACCCGCACCTGTGTGGGTTTTGATATTCGCCATTCCGGTTGTTTTTATTCATCGTCATTGGTTGGTCCCTTTCTTTGATATAACCAACCCTATTTACCAATATCCATCCTCTGAACTTATTTCACTCCCAAGTGACATTTGGAGCGCAATCATATTTCCTGATTTTGGGTTAATTGGTTCGGCAAACTTTTGGATAGTTGTATTCACCATTATGATCGTGACAACCATAGAGACTTTGGTTGCCACTAAGGCCGTTGACCAATTAGACCCTTTACGCAGAAAAACTAATCTGAACAAGGATTTAAGGGGTATGGGAATTAGCAGTGCCTTAAGTGGATTACTAGGTGGATTGCCGATCGTAACTGTTGTAGTAAGAAGTTCGGTCAACGTAAGTAACAAAGGCCGCACGGGCCTATCCAATCTATTTCATGGATTGATTATACTGCTCTTTTTGCTAGGCTTGCAGCCCCTTTTGGAACAAGTTCCACTTGCTGCCTTAGCCGCCATATTGATCTATACTGGCTATGGACTCACATCACCTTCTAGCTATGTAAATGCATATGAAAAAGGGGAAGAACAACTGCTGGTGATGGTTTTTAGTGTCATTTGCGTTTTGCTCTATGGTTTACTCTGGGGTCTTTTCTTAGGACTAATGATGACTCAATTAGTGCAATGGGTCAAGTCAAGAATGACCATTAAGGCATTCTACTCAGCCATATTCAGCCCAAGGATTACACATAAGCAGCATCCCGATAAATATGAACTGAGGCTTTCAGGTATTTTCAATTTCCTGAATCTCTTAAAATTGAAACAAATCATATACAAGACTCCTGTTAATGAAAAGGTGGTTATTACCCTGGATGAAGCAGTACTCATCGATCACTCTGTAATGGAGTTTTTAGACGCCTATGGTAAAACCTATTCAAGAAAAGGAGGAAACTGGGTTATAGCTGGGTTAGAAAATCATGAATCCAACTCATCTCATCCTCACAGCATGCGTATGCTGCAGCCTCAGCATCAACATTCACCAAGATGGATGACAGATCACCAACGGGAGATGATGAAACTTGCAGCTCGGCATCACTGGCAATTTGTGATCGGTAAGGAATTCGAAAATGATAAGCTTCTTGATTTCCCTTTGTTTTCAGGACATCCAGTAGAGTATGTGCACAATACAATTACAGGACTTTTGCCAGTGCATAGTCTCTATTTCACACTGCAGGATATTGTTTTTGACGAAGGAACTTCCATTGGGAAAATCGCCTATGACACTACGGTAATTATCATTGAACTGAGAGAAGAAACACCATCGTTCGCGCTAGAGAAGGAACAGTTTTACGATAAAATATTACAAAGAGTAGGAATGAAGGATATTGAATTTGAAAATGATCCTGAATTCTCTAAAAAAGAACTTGTCCAAGGTTCGAACGAAGAGGCCACAAAAGAGTTCTTGAATGACGCTCTTCGTGCTTTCATTTTAGAAAATAGCGATTACCACGTGGAAAGCACTGGAAGTAAACTTCTGATTTTCAATAAGACAGAGAGACTAACGTTTTTAGAAATGGAAAAACTCATCGAATTCGGGGTCGATTTTATTCAGCTTTTTACAAAGAGTGATCCCGACAAATAGATGTGATTTGAGGTATCAGAGCTACAGCACCTGAATTATCAATGCAAAAATCAGACTTTTCAGCTACTAGGTCTTGATTCATTTGTTTTTCCATCCTAATCCTAACCTCAGCCTCACTTGAGCCATCTCTTTTCATTGTTCGCTTTAGCCGAATGTCTTGAGAAGCGGTTACGGCAATTATCAAATCACAATCAGCACTTGTATTTGACTCAAACAGAATTGCTGATTCCCGGATACAAGTTTGTTTTCCTTTTCTAACCTGCAGAGATTTCCATTCACTAAAATCTTGACTTACAGCAGGATGAATGATTCTATTCAATGCATCTAACTTATACCGTGATTCCTTATCCCGTGATTCAAATACTTGGGAGGCTATGTATGCCCGATCAGCAGTATTGTCCGTATATGCATCTCTACCAAAAAGCGCAAGCACCTCTTTCTTTACTTCAGCACTTTGATTCAATAACCTTCGTCCTGCTTCATCAGCAGAATAAACCGGTACCCCAAGTACTTCAAACACCCTGGCGACTACTGACTTCCCACTGCCAATGCCACCCGTTAACCCTACAATTTTCATTTCTCAAGTTTTGAAAAAACTATTTCCACTTGCTTTGGATTAACCGAAACCTTCGCAGCGTCAGAAGGCCATCTCTCCAGGTTTACTGGTAAGCCCATGAAGCCCTCTTGCAATTGATTGTAGTCAATCGTAACATGAAACTGCGATTTAGTAATATTATCAAATGACGATAAAGGCAACTGCGCGGTTACTTCTATTGAATTTGGGAAACACAACATCTTTAATGAATCGGGCACATTCAATTGCTGGGGACTGATCATAAATTGCTTTTCAGTCAGTCGATCCACTTTCATTCGAATTTTAACTGAGTCGGGCTCCACTCTAGCATCATTTCCATATCTATCAATTACGATCGGAACTCTATATACTTTGATCGAATTGACTTCGCCTACATTGATTGTCATCGTCTTCAAAAATTGAAGTGTATCTAGTATTGACAAAGGACCAAAAACCTCAACCTCGCTCGGCTCAGCTATGATAGAATCAAGCATAACATATCCTTTTTCCAGGGTGTATTGAACCATTGGTTTGACCCTAACCGTTCTAGAAACTTTGAGATCAAAAAGAAACTCAATACTATCGCTTAAGACTCGATTGATTCCGATTTCCCCATTGATGCGTTTTTGCAGTGACCTTGATAAAATTGATGGATCCAAATATCCACGCTCATAATCACCATATACACTCATTTTCAAATCATCCAAATTGATCGTGACCGTATCCTCAATCAAATGGTCATCATACTTCATAAGATCAAATCCAGATCCACTGATGTTCACGGCCATCTGATCTGGCACATTGTTTAGAAGAACTTTGTTTTCAGGAAAATTAATGAAGTTGACAGGTACTAAAGCTGTAGTGTTATAGTCCTGACTCAAGCTTATCATCAACCATGATAAAATAGAAACCGCGACACACGCAAGAAACACTGTTAGTTTCTTGCGGTCGCGGAATATTTCTGATATTGTAAAAAAGGACTCTTTGGCCATTGAGCCCAAAAATAAGCCTTAGGACTTCTGCTGCAATTCGCTTTCTCCTGTACCTTGACTTAACTCTGGAGAGACTGCCGATTTTTGCACTCGCACATCCACACCATTGGATATTGTAATAACAAAGTATTGATCTTTTACGTCAACAACTTTTCCATGGATTCCACCGATAGTAACTACTTTATCTCCTTTGCCTATCGCTTCGCGAAACTTCTTAGCATCCTTGGCCTTTTTTTGCTGAGGACGAATTATGAAGAAATAAAAAACGACAACAATCAAAACTATTGGAAGTAATTGCATGATGCCATCACCACCAAATTGTAATAAAACTGAATTAAATATCATTATCCTTCTTTCTCTTCTGTTACTGGAATCGGTTCAGCAGCATCTTCGCTAGCCTCAGGCACTAAAACATCGCCTCTTAGAGCAACTACAGTTGTAGCTGGCTCGGTGTTGGCTATTACGCTGACCTTCTTGTGCTGTTTTCCATTTTTACCATCACTATTGAAAATGACAAACATCTCACCTTCTGCTCCTGGAGCAATGGGTTCTTTTGGCCATTTTGGAATAGTACAGCCACAGCTTCCTTTTGCTGAAACAATAACTAAGTCATTTTCACCTGTATTCTTGAACTTGAAAGTATGTTCTACTTTTTCGCCTTGGGTTATCTCTCCAAAGTCAAATGCCTCCTCAGCAAACACCATACTAGTCAGTACCTCCACATTATCTGCGGTAATAGCGGCTGTAGAAGTTTCTTCAGAGGCTTCTGCTGCTTCTTCCAAAGAATTTGCCGATGATTTTTCTTCTCCGCAACTAGTCAAACCCACTAAGGCAAGGATCGCTGCACTGAATATAAATTTCTTCATCTTTTTGTTTTTTTAAGTGTGCAAAAATAGGCGCATAAATTTTGATTCTACGCTATGCTTTAGTTTTAGTTAACAATCTCATTAACCAAAATCCCTCGCTACTCAATTAAGCCTCTTCCACGTTTGTCAATGCGCTTGCTTTCTTTAAACTCTGCAACAAGTTTATCCAGCACGCCATTTATGAAGTACTTACTCTTTGGCGTACTGTAAATTTTAGCCAGTTCGATGTATTCGTTTAGTGTTACCTTGACTGGTACTGTTGGAAAATGCTCTAGCTCTGTTAGTGCCATCTTCATTAAAAGCATGTCCAGCAATGCAATTCGCTCGGTCTCCCAATTGTCAGACTTTGCAGCAACTATTTCGCCATACTCATCACTAAAATCGACCGTCTTACGGAGCAATTCCTTTGCAAAACTTTGATCTTCTTTTTTGTTCTTGTACAAGTCTGCTAAAAATCCAATGCCAACTTTCTGATCTTCCGAAACACCCTGAATGGTTTTTATCAATCCAAGTGCGGCATAAGGCAAATCATCTCTCCAAAAAATATTCTTTTCCTCTAGCGAAGCATGAATTACATCATTCAACCCCAATTTTTCTTTGAATAGGACTTCGATAATTGCCTTATCCGTTTGGATATTATTATCCTCTCGAGTCATATAAAGAATGAACGCATCTTCTGTTCTAAATTGCTTGAAAGCCCGTCTCAGGTCATCATGTTCTTCGGACCAGGAGATATTCGCCCTTTCCAGAATCATTGCAAGTTCCTCGCTCTCTTTGAGAATCTTGAATACTCGATTTTCAACAAATCGCATGTTCGGTTTCAAATCTTCTGGACTAGGCAATTGTTTGCGCCTATTTGATTCTAATATTTCCCTCGACACTGATTCCATTTCAATAATCAGAGCAACCAGATGCAAGTAAAGATCATTTAGTTCATTAACGCTATCAAATAACTGGCGTTCAATTTTCTGTAGATCAGCGCCTTCAGTTCGGAAATAGGAATAAAGTGCTTGAAAGACTTTAACCCTAAGGTATCTTCGATTTACGAGAGATGTTTTCTGCTTATTTCCACTCACAAGCTTCGATGAATTTGAGCCATTTTTTCAATTCGTTCTTCAGCCATTTCATTGGCTATTTGATGGGACGGCTTACCCGTTTCCAAAGATCTATTCAGTACCTGTTCAGTGGTGGTATAAATTCCTTCTGCGCCTTGAAATGCGCGTTCCCGATTATATCCTTCCAATTCGCTGTAGCAGTTAATTAAACCTCCAGCATTAATTAAAAAATCTGGAGCATAAATTATTCCTCGATCCAGAAGTATTTTACCATGTAAATCTTCTATGGCTAGCTGATTATTAGCCGCTCCAGCTATTATCTGACACCTAAGATTTGGAATAGTCTCATTATTTAAAGTGGCTCCGAATGCACATGGTGCATAAATATCCATATCTATTGATGATATGTCATTTGCATCAACCACCTCAACATTAGGGTGTTTCTTCAAAACCTTTTGAATCTTATCTTCAAAAATGTCTGCTATCATCACCTTGGCTCCGTCTTCTATTAGGTGATCAACTAAATATCCTCCAACATTGCCTGACCCTTGAACCAAAACTCGTTTACCGGCAACACTATCGTTACCGTATGCCTTTTTAGCGGCAGCCTTCATGCCTACATACACGCCATAGGCTGTAACTGGCGAAGGATCACCACCTCCACCAAGCGTTTCAGGAATACCAACTACATGGTCAGTTTCCATGTGTATGTACTCCATGTCCTTTATTGTCATACCTACATCTTCGGCAGTTATATACTTTCCTCCAAGACTGTCTACAAAGCTTCCGAAGCGCCTCATCAACGCTTCCGATTTTAAGGTTCTAGAATCTCCAATAATTACGGCTTTTCCACCGCCCAGATTCAATCCTGAAATGGCAGCCTTGTATGACATGCCGCGACTGAGACGCAAAACGTCCGTCAATGCCTCAGCTTCGCTCGCATAAGACCACATTCTGGTGCCACCAAGCGCTGGACCCAAGACTGTATTATGTATCCCAATAATGGCTTTTAGGCCGGTGTATGGATCTTGGCAAAAAACGATTTGTTCGTGCCCCAATCTATCCATTTGACTGAGTGGTAATGTAGTTTGAGAATCCACTATAAACTATTTTTTTAAAGAACCTGTTTTTTAATTGACTCTAAGCTATACGACTACATTTGCATAATCGAATTAGAGCCGCAAATGTATTGGAATTCGGATAGGAGACAAACCTTGTTTATACCGCTCACAGCATGAGGGAATTATCTTATTTGAATAGGCATTTTGCCAAATATAAATGGCATCTGTTGGGTGGGATTCTCTTTGTATCGATCTCAAACTTCTTCGCCATTTTCCCAGCTCAGATCATACGATATGCTATCGATTTTGTTCAGGACACATTAATGGTTTTTCCAGTTTTCGACAGCCCCCCCATTATAGGCTTCTACAGCCAAATGTTAACCAGAGCGATATTGCTCTTTTCGGCACTTGTGCTTTTTCTAGCTCTAGCCAAAGGCTTTTTCTTGTTTTTAACGAGGCAAACCATCATTGTAATGAGTCGATTAATTGAATTTGACTTGAAGAATGATATTTTTCGAAAGTATGAAGAGCTTCATATGGCTTTTTATAAGCAGAACAATACGGGCGATTTAATGAATCGAATTAGTGAAGATGTGAGTCGAGTCAGAATGTATCTGGGACCGGCAATAATGTACACCATAAATCTAATTGTCCTTTTTGTAATGGTAGTTCTGACAATGTTGAGCGTAAATGCTGAGTTAACGCTATACGTTCTTACCCCCTTGCCTATTCTATCGGTCATGATTTATGTTGTGAGTAGAATGATAAATATTCGAAGCGAAAAGGTTCAACGCAAGTTGAGTGACCTTAGCACTTTCACCCAAGAGGCTTTTAGTGGTATTAGAGTGATTAAGGCGTATAACCGTTCATCCGAAAGAGAATTTGAATTTGCTCATCTGAGCAATGAATACAAGGAAACATCACTATCGCTTGTCAAGGTTAATGCTCTGTTTATGCCCGCAATGATTTTATTGATTGGCCTGTCCACCATTCTTACCATATATATCGGTGGTCAGCTAACAATAAACGGAAGCATTTCACCCGGAAACATCGCAGAATTTGTCATTTACGTGAATATGCTTACTTGGCCAGTTGCTTCTGTTGGATGGGTAACCTCATTGGTGCAGAGAGCTGCTGCAAGCCAGAAGAGGATCAATGAATTTCTAAAAGTTATTCCTGACATCCAAAACTCCAATTTCGAAACATACCAAGCAAAAGGTAATCTATCGTTTACAAATGTTTCATTCACTTATTCTGATAGCGGAATTGATGCCCTGAAAAATATATCATTTGAAGTTCCACAAGGAAAGAGCTTAGCGATCATTGGAACTACTGGATCAGGTAAATCAACCATTGCAAACCTATTATGCAGATTGTACGATGTAAACGATGGAGTGATTGAAATTGATGGGAGAGACATCAAAACTCTGAATCTTGATGCATATAGAAATAGCATCGGCTACGTACCCCAAGATGTTTACTTGTTTTCAGATACAATAAGTAACAATATCTCTTTTTCAACCACCATATCGGATACAGATGACAATGCAGTGGAGCAAGCAGCGAAAGACGCGCAAGTTCATGCGAATATTATGGAATTCCCAGAGGGTTTTGAAACCAGGGTCGGTGAGCGAGGAATAACATTAAGCGGTGGTCAAAAACAACGAATATCAATCGCTAGAGCAATAATCAAAAAGCCTCGAATATTGATTTTTGATGATTGTCTATCGGCTGTTGATACTGAAACGGAGGAGAGAATCCTGGAAAACCTCAAACGAATAATGGATAATCGAACGACAATCATTATTAGTCATCGAGTGTCCTCGGTTAAGCATTGTGATGAAATTGTTGTGCTAGATGATGGGGTGATAATTGAAAGAGGAAGCCACGAAGCCCTCATGATTAAGCGAGCCAGCTATTTCGAGATTCATGAGCAACAGCAACTCGAGACTATGAAAACAGAATTATAGGCGACAGACCTTTGTTTTTTTGTCAAAAGATTTTTTCGTGTAGGTTTGTGTAGGAACGATAACCTGCGGATAGAAATTTTGATGTAGAATGGGAGAAAAAGAAAGCCAATCAGCGCCTGCTGGTAAAAAAGAAGGAAAGGAAAGGGATGAGATATATGCCAACGCTGTGCGAGCGGGCAAACGCACATACTTTTTTGATGTACGAGCCACAAGAAACAATGATTACTACCTAACCATTACCGAAAGCAAAAAACGCTTCAACGAGAATGGTTCCGTCTCTTATGAAAAGCATAAGATATTCCTCTATAAAGAAGATTTCGAAAAATTCTCTGACGCCCTAGGTGATGCCTTCAAAAAGATTGTAGATCTGAATACAGAAAAGGATCAGGAAACGGTGTCGAAAATTGAAAGTCAATTTACAGATATCAGCTTTGACGAACTGGGAGAATCTGATAAATCCTAAAGATCTAACATACCTTCCGGCAAATTCATTTTTAGCGTTTTCTTTCCCACATCAGTTTCTAAGATAAATTCTTCGACTAGAGGAATGTATATTTCATCTTCTCCTCTTTGAACCTCTAATAAAGTTTGAGCAGTTGAGTCAATTACACTCAAGATAACACCAATTTCTTCGCCATTTGCAGCCACAACTTTAAAACCCTCAAGATCAAACTGCTTATCAAAATTTAGTAGTGATGATAATTGAAATAAATATTTTCCGCGATACGCATTGGCCTCATTTGAATCATCAAGTCCAGTCATTTTAATCTTGGCTTTTCCTTTATTTAGTGGCGCAACACTTTCAACTAAATAAGGAACGTAAGAACCGTTGAGATTTAAGAATACCGATTTAAAATCTGCCAAAATAGCCTCCACTGTAGGTTCTACTTTAAGCACAACATCGCCTTTCAAACCATGTGGCTTTACAATGACTCCAATTTCTGTGTATTCTTTTCCCATAAAAAAAGCCCCGAATCCTTTTAGTTGGATCGGGGCTTAAATGTATCTAAAGGATTACTTATCCTTCTTTCTTTTCTTCCGATGCTTCATCTGTTTTTGACTCTTCAGCAGGAGCAGCTTCTTCAGCTTTTACTTCTTCAGCAGGCGCAGCTTCTAAAGGAGCTTCTTCCACTGGCGCAGCTTCCTCAGCAGGTGCAGCCTCAGCCGGAGTCTCTTCCTCTGGTGGTCGGTTAGCCTCAGCGATTGCTGCAGCACGTGCATCATTCTTTTCTTTCTCAGCGGCTAATCTAGCTCTAGACTCTTCGTCTTGTGCTTTCGATAGGTTGGAAACCTTTTGATCAATTCTTCCGGATTTTTCTTCTGACCATTTAGTATACTTAGCTTCCATTTGCTCTTCTGTAAGAGCACCTTTAGTAACACCTCGCATTAGGTGTTCTTTCATTAATACACCCTTATAAGAAAGGATTGCCTTTGCTGTATCAGATGGTGAAGCACCTACGGAAACCCAATGCACACTGCGATCGAAATCTAAGTCTACAGTTGCTGGATTTGTGTTAGGATTATACGTTCCGAGTTTCTCGATATATCTACCGTCTCTTTTTGATCGGCTATCTGCCACTACGATGTGAAAGAATGGTTTACCCTTCTTACCGTGACGTTGGAGTCTTATTCTTGTTGCCATTTCTTAATTTGGTTAATCTGTTCGTTGCTAAAACTGATTGATTAAAGCGGATGCAAATGTAATCTTTCTTTTTATCTCACAAATGATATTTCCAATTACGTTTTTAAGAGAAAGATTCTCTCAAAAAGAACATTTCTTCATGACACTTTAGCATTTCGTTTACTGCACAACTCCATGTAATCACTCATCCACAAAAAGTGTCCCTTCGTCTTTTTTTCTTACTCTATAAACAACCCTAACTCTACCTTATACGTTCTACGCAATATCTTTGATAGCGTAATGTGAACATCAAAGTGTTAACTAGAATCTAACTCGCTCTATATGAGAAACTTTACTAAACTATTTGCAGTTTTAACTGTATCCCTTCTTTCTGGAAATTCAATTCATTCTCAGTGCACAACTACTGTCGATGAGTTTTCTCAAATAGAGGACTTTGAATCTGGATTGGTCTTACTCCAAAATGTCAGTGGCGATGACTTTGATTGGACGTTGAGCAATACTACAACAGGAACACCCACCAACAATACTGGTCCCACCGCTGCTTTTCAAGGTGACTATTTCGCATACACAGAATGTTCAGGTAATGGTATTGGAACTAATGATGTTGCCATACTGGAAACATCATGTTTAGACTTTTCATCCAACACCGCACCTTGGATGAGTTTCTATCTGCATATGTATCAAGGGCAAAATTCAGGATGGAGTCAAGCTTCATCCATGGGACAACTAGTTGTTCAGGTTACAACAAACCCAACCGCAACAAATCCAACTTGGACTACTCTGTCTGGCGGAAACTTCAATAGCTATAATGTTAACTCTTGGGCACTTTTTACTATTGACCTAAGTTCATACACCAATCAAACCATAAAAATTCGTTTCAGAGGACAAACTGGAACAACATTTGGTTTCCAACAGCGAAAAGCATATGGAGACAGAGCGATAGATTCCTTATATATATCAGATGGAATGGCAGTGACACCTATTAGTTGCCCCGGAGCAAATGATGGTGTTTTATTTGCTGAAGCTAAGTATGGCACTGAGCCATATAGCTATTCTTGGAATACTGGAGATACAACACAGTCAATCTCAAGTTTGGCGGCAGGCACATATACGGTAACTATTACTGATTCTGCGAGTTCAACAAAAGTGGTGTCCAAAACTTTGGTAGAACCTTCTGTTCCTACTCCAGCTAACCTTTCTGCATCAACAAGTGCAATTTGTGAAAACACTAATTCAGTTGTTACCTTATCAATAGATTTTGCTGAAGGCGATTCGATATATAGTTTTACTACAGCAATTGCAGGAGACACGGGTAATCAAAACACCACAGGGTCTGCCAATAATTGGAACATTACTGGAACCTTACCCCTTGCTGCAGATAGTGCTACTTTTTCATTTTTCTACAGAGGTGATATGGAGGCCGCTGCAGAATACGTATCCATTAGTTCAGAAAATGGAACGACACTGGGACAATCAGCCCAAGCAGGTGGTCAGTGTCAGGGTAGTTATAGTAACAACACTTTTAACGTTTCTCCTGACTCTATTAATATTTGGGCCAGTGATGGCCTGGTTACTTTAACCGGGACTCCAACTGGTATGTCTCGATATTGTAATGCCGGTGGTGGAAACTATTTTTCATGGCGTGGATATGTAACCATCTCATACCCTGTATCGCAGAGCATTCCATATTGGTTTACAGGTGCATGCGACTCAGTTTTAGCCAATGCTGTTGACACAGGTTATACTGTTGATGTGTCGCCTACAACGACAACGACCTATTTTGTAAGATTCTATGATCCAGCTTGTGATTTATGGAGCGATTGTGATTCAGTAACAATTACGGTTAATCCACAGCCTACCGTAGTTGTATCTCCAACTGCTGCCAATTATTGCGGTGGATCCGCTGCAACTCTTACTGCAAGTGGCGCAAATTCATATACATGGCTTACGCCAACTACTGGACTAAATACCAGTTCAGGTGCTACAGTTCAAGCTAGCCCATCATCTACAACTACCTACAATGTGGAAGGATCGACAGCAGCGGGTTGTATAGATACAGCTTCTGTAACAGTAACCGTAACTGCGGGTCCTTCAGCTAGTATATCAGGAACAAACGTAACATGTAATGGCGGTACAAATGGAGCTGCCACGGCTTCTGTTACTGGAGGAACGGGTTCATTAACTTACGCTTGGAATACAGGTGGCACATCATCCAGCATTAGTGGATTAACTGCCGGCACATATACAGTAACCGTATCTGACGCCAGTGGTTGTGACGACACCGAGACTATAACTATAACACAACCGAGTGCGATTACAATAAACATCGCAACAAGCAATACATGTAATGGATCATCCAATGGAACAGCCACAGCATTTGCAAATGGTGGTACTGGAACAAAAACATTTTCTTGGTCTACAGGATCTACATCAAATTTCATTTTTAGTCTAGCCGCTGGAAGTTACACAGTGACAGTCACTGATGGTAATGGTTGTACCGCTTCGGATACGGTAGTCATCACCCAACC
>Ga0257120_1001907_pt1 | contig 13143 bp, 14 predicted proteins | sample SI106_10metaG_FD_190153 | JGI IMG/M metagenome (GOLD analysis project Ga0257120, IMG submission 190153) | Marine microbial communities from Saanich Inlet, British Columbia, Canada - SI106_10 | ecosystem: Environmental > Aquatic > Marine > Inlet | place: Canada: British Columbia | collected... | reverse complement strand
TCTACGTGACCAAAAAGAACGCACGTACAATGACTGAAAAAATGGTCGCACGTAAGTATGACCCAGTTGCACGTAAGCACGTTGAGTACAAAGAAGGCAAAATCAAGTAAGATTTTACCTGACTACGTATACAAAGGCCGCGCATTTAGCGCGGCCTTTTGCGTTTTTGGGACTGATTTGGAGTTGGATTCTGCCGAAGGTTAATGGTCGAAGCCAGCGTAACGGTTCTTTTGATTTCCATCTTCCGGCTTGTTGACAAATTTGGCCCAGACCCCGCCTGGCGGCCAGATACCGTCCATCCGATCCAGCGCCTGTTGTCTGTCGCCGCCTAACCCCTCAAGCGCGTAACGGTAAAAGAATGCCGTAACACGGGCGTTGTAGATACAGTGGACGTGGATCGATTTCCCGTTGAGCTGCTCAAGTGCTGTGCAAAACGCGTCAAAGTCCGCTTGGGTCGGGTTGTCGAAATCTACGGGGATATAGATATAGTTGATGGCTAGGGCCGCTAAACATCCCGCCTCATCATCCAATGCACCGTCATTGCTATGAGGGCCAAGATTGATGACATCGCTCACGCCAAGTGTCTTGATCGCCGCAAATTGTGCCTCTGTCGGCTGGCCCGATAGGGTGGTGGTGGCGTCAATGCGCCGCCAATTAATCACATCGGTTGGGTCAGTCATATCATTCTCCGCTGTACAAATACTCACGTATTGCGTGTGGCGGATAAGTCAAATCTCTCGCGAGCAGGTGGGGCTTACGGTTTAGCGATCGGAAGGCGCTGTGTCTTTGTGGAGGGCTGCAAAAGCCATCAACTCTTCGCGCGTGTACTTGGTGTGTACGCGCAGCTGACTTGGGTGTTGATGTTGCCTGCTAACCCCATTTCGACGCGCCTTTAGGGGGCGTATGGGGCGCGGAACAAAGCCGCCACCGCAGTTGGGGCAGACGTTGCTGAGGACGTTGTTCACGCAGTCTGCGCAGAACGTGCATTCATAGGTACAGATCATGGCGTCGGCAGCTTCTGGTGGCAGGTCGCAATCACAGCACTCGCAGTTTGGTCTTAGCTCCAGCATCGTCTTCTCCTGTCGGTAAACGAAAAAGGGCCACCCAATTGGGCGGCCCTAATCACATCAAATGGTGTTGATGTTTATTCTTGTTGGCCCATGAACATCAGCAAGAACTGAAACATGTTCAAGAACGAGATGTACAATGACAACGCGCCGTCTGAAGCTGCTTTGTCCAACCATTCTTGGTCACCGTGGTGAGCATGTGCAACATATGTGCGTTTGATGTCTTGTGTGTAGTAGGCTGTTAGGCCTGCAAAGATCAAAACACCGATCGCTGAGATCGCCATCATCATTACAGAAGACTGCAAGAAGATGTTGATAACCATTGCAACAAGTAGACCGATCACACCCATCATCAGGAATGTACCCATGCCAGACAGGTCTTTCTTCGTGGTGTAACCGTAAAGGCTAAGACCAGCGAAGGCGATTGCTGTGACTAGGAACGTCTGTGTGATGGAATACGGTGTGTAGACCAAGAAGATTGAGCTCATTGAGACGCCCATAACGGCGGCAAAGATGAAGAAACCCAATTGAACAGCAGCAGCCGAACCGCGGCTCATCAACGCGCCCCAGCCAAAGAAGATAAAGGCAAGTGGTGCGAACATGACGACGAAGCGCAATGGTGAAGTGTACAGCAGGCTGCCCAAACCGGTTAGGTAAGAACCCTCGCGCAGCGCATATACAGCGCCTTCAGCGTTGGTTGCTGCAGCTGACGGGTCAGACGTGACCGCCAAGCCAGCAATGGCCCAAGCTGCCAATGCCGTGATCAACATGCCGATAGACATTTGACCGTAAACTTTATTCATGTGGGCGCGCAGGCCCGCGTCGATGCTGGCGGCATTTGCACCTGCCGCGCTGCGGATTGTATTCACGTCAGCCATTTTTGACCTCCAAAGGAAACTGTTAGGGGCAGAAAAACCTCTGCCTTTTGTATGTGTCTAGATATTGGGGTGCGGGGCGCATGTTTCAAGTCAATTCTGCCTGAAACATGCTTCAATTTTAGCGATTATTTAACCCAGTGCTACATGCGCCACGTATTTGGTGCGTCCCAGAAGGGGCGGGCGGCTTCGCGTGTCGCGTCGTGGCGTGTTAGGCCGACGTCTTTTAAAGCCGCATCATCCAATGCGGCAAGGGCGCGGCGGCTGCGCCAAACGTTGTAAAGGTGACGCAGAGAGGTGGCCGAGCGTGGAGATGAGGCATAGCTGCTGCATTGTTCAATATGGGTCATGGTATTTCCTTCCTTAACGAATTTCGATGGTTTGAGCTGAAAGCATAAGACTTGTTGATGTGTATGCGTGATTGCTTTACATTAGAAAAGTGAATGGTTGTGATGCGATGTATCAAGGATGGTGATGTATGCGGAATTTGGATGTTACGACACTGCGGTCGTTTGTTGCGGTTGCTGAGGCTGGTGGCGTCACGCGGGCAGCAGGCTTCCTGCATTTGACGCAATCAGCGGTCTCGATGCAGTTGAAAAGGCTTGAAGAATTGTTGGGACTTGAGTTGTTGGATCGGTCTGGTCGCACAATCGCTTTGACAGCCTCAGGGGAGCAGTTGTTGGTTTATGCGCGCCGCATGGTCGCCCTGAATGATGAGGTCATGACACGCCTGACAGATCAGGCATACGAGGGACAAATCACCTTGGGCGTGCCGCATGACATCGTTTACCCGGTGATTCCGCAGGTTTTAAAGCAGTTCAACAGTGCCTTTCCGCGCGTACGGGTGCAGTTGCGTACGTCCTACACACGGCTTTTGTTTGAGGAATTCAGCAAGGGCAGCTGTGATCTGATCCTAACCACCGAAACACAGGTGAGCACTGGGGGCGAAACTCTTTGCACCAAGCCGCTGTGTTGGATCGGTGCCCCAAGTGGGTCTGCGTGGCGTCATCGCCCGCTCAAACTGGCATTTGGATTTAAATGCGCGTTTCGTCCTACGGTTATTGAGGGATTGGACGGTGCCGGAATTGACTGGGATGTCGTTGTTGAGACGGAAAGCGATCGCACGATCGAGGCGACTGTGAGTGCCGATTTAGCGGTGCATACGATGCTTGAGGGCACAGAGCCGCCACATCTGGAGCGCATCGATCACAATAACAGCCTTCCAGAACTGCCCGCCCAGAAGGTTAATCTACATGGAGCGGGTGGTTCTAAGGGGGTGGTTCACGATGCTTTGGCCGACATGCTGCGCCGTGCATTTCGTGGGAACGAAAAAACGAGGTGACCGGTTGTTTCGGGGTGCATCGGCAAAACTGAAATTATCTGGAAAACCTTTTGGGTGAGCTGCGAACGCTCAAAAGCCGTGCATGCTTTGTTTTTAATTGAGAGGTAATAGTGGCATTTCGCGAGGACTGTTGATTTTTTATGTTGGATGAGCCATTGTGCGTTGAACCCTGGGGAGAGGGCTGCGTGCCTATTCCGTATAGTTTTTCACCATTTTTTGGGATTTTGGGACGTCTTGTGTTTTAGGTTGTTACGGGGGAATTTGCATGCCGCATAGAGTTGATATTCACGTGGGTCAAAAGCTGCGCCAGAGACGATGGCTGGTTGGTATGACCCAACAGGAATTGGCCGCGATGGTTGGTATCAAATTTCAACAAATCCAGAAGTATGAAACTGGTGCTAACCGTGTCAGTGCTTCTAGGCTTTGGGACATTGCTGAAGCGTTGAACGTGACGGCTGCGCATTTCTTCGAAGGTATGGAAGATGCGGCCGACACGAAGATAGAAAGCCCCGAGGGCAAAACGAAAACACCGGCCGATTTGTTGAACGACAAAGAAGCGATGGACCTTGTTCGTTCATATTATGCGATACCGGAAAATCAGCGCCGCCGTTTGATTGACCTTGCTCGTGTTCTTAGTGACGTGGCATAAGTGCGGCTGTTCAAAGCGGCTTGATGTTAGGGTTTGCTTAAGAAACTCGAATGACAATGATTGCAATTTGGGGGCCAAAATGGCACCTCTTTTTCATGACATATAGATCTGAAATTCACGATGAACTTGTATCCGTCGCCAATGCTTTGGCTGATGTTGCACGCGCCGTCATTCTCCCTCACTTTCGTTCTGCTGGGTTATCGGCTGAAAACAAACTGACGACTGGATTTGATCCGGTCACTGTCGCTGATAAAGCCGCAGAACAGGCGATGTGCGATCTTTTGGCCCAAATGCGTCCTGATGATGCAATCCTTGGTGAAGAGTATGGAGCAAAATCAGGCACCAGTGGATTGACTTGGGTTCTGGATCCAATTGATGGAACACGAGGTTTTGTGTCTGGCACACCGACATGGGGCGTCTTGATCGCGGTTGGGGATGATGCTGGCCCGAAGATTGGCTTGATTGATCAACCCTATATCGGCGAACGCTTTATTGGGACGCCGCAAGGTGCTAACTTTGTTGGCCCACATGGCGAGGGCGCTATCCAAACACGCGAGCCGCGCCCGCTATCTGAAGCGACTGTTTTTACAACATTCCCCGAAGTGGGTTCCCCAACAGAACGGGCAGGTTTTGAAGCCGTGGCTGAGAAGGCCCAGCTGACCCGTTACGGCATGGATTGTTATGCCTATGCGTTGTTGGCGGCAGGTCATGTTGACTTGGTGATTGAGGCGTCGTTGAACTCATATGATATCCAAGGCCCAATTGGACTGATCCACGGGGCAGGTGGCATTGTCACCGATTGGCAAGGTGGCCCAGCCCATAATGGGGGACGCTCCCTTGCAGCAGCAAATCCTGAAATCCACGCGGAAGCGTTGGCAATTTTGAGAGAATTTCCATGACCGAAATTCTAATCCAGAATGCAGATACGATCCTAACCATGGACGATGCGCGCCGTGAGTTAAACGGTGCAGACGTTTTGATCCGCGACGGTCAAATCGTTGAGGTTGGGCATGGTTTGGGTACAACTGGTGAAGTTATCAATGCTGCGGGATGCGTTGTCACACCTGGCTTGGTGAACACGCACCATCACTTGTACCAGACGCTGACACGCGCGGTTCCAGGTGGCCAAGACGCGTTGTTATTTGGCTGGCTGCAAACGCTTTATCCAATTTGGTCACACTTTACCCCCGATCATATGTTCACGTCGGCCCAAGTGGGGTTGGCAGAGTTGGCGTTGTCAGGCTGCACGTTAAGTTCTGACCATTTATATCTATACCCCAACGGTTCACGGCTTGAGGACACGATCCACGCCGCGGCCGAGTTGGGCATTCGTTTCCAACCCACACGCGGCGCAATGAGCATCGGTGAAAGCGATGGTGGGCTGCCACCTGACAGCTTGGTTGAACAGGAAGGTGCCATTCTAGAGGATTGCATTCGCGTTATTGATGGGTTCCACGACGCCTCCGCGGCTTCGATGTGTCGCGTTGGTGTAGCCCCTTGTTCACCGTTTTCCGTCAGTACGGAATTGATGCGCGATGCTGCGATCTTGGCGCGTGACAAGGGCGTGATGATGCACACCCATCTGGCTGAAAACGATGAGGACATTGCCTATAGTCTTGAGAAATTTGGCAAACGCCCCGGGCAATATGCTGAAGATTTGGGTTGGACTGGCCCCGATGTATGGCACGCGCATTGCGTCAAACTGGACGCCGAAGAAATTGCGATGTTTGCGCGCACAAAAACGGGTGTTGCACATTGCCCGTGTTCCAATTGTCGATTGGGCAGTGGCATCGCGCCGTTGCGCGGGATGTATGATGCGGGCGTTCCTGTTGGTCTGGGCGTTGATGGATCAGCCAGTAATGATGTTGGCAATCTTATTGCAGAGGCGCGCCAAGCGATGTTGTTGCAGCGAGTCGCGCTTGGGGCGGATGCGATGAGTGCGCGTACCGCACTTGAGATCGCAACACGTGGCGGGGCGGATGTTCTGGGACGTCCCGAATGCGGTCGGTTGGCTGTGGACTGTCGCGGTGACGTGGCAATTTGGGACACAACGGGTATCGAAAGTGCTGGATCGTGGGATCCTGCAGCATTGTTGTTGGCAGGGCCGACGAAGGTGCGCCATTTGATTGTTGAGGGCCGCCAAATTGTGCGGGATGGTCAGGTCACAACGATTAATTTGAATGCCATTATCAAACGCCAGAATAAGTTGGCACATGCTTTGAAGGATCAGCTATGAAGTATCTAGTCGCCGCTCTTTTGCTTTCATTTTCAGCTATTACCCCGGTTTTTGCTGACCCTGCAGCAACGCAGATCATCAACGAAATTCGTAAAGATAAACGTCGCAAGGCAATTCGCTATTCCCCACAGCTGGAGGCAGTTGCAGCCGCACATGCCAATGACATGGCAAGCCAAGGCTACTTTAGCCACACTGGCGCAAACGGATCATCCATTGGTGACCGCACAACGGCGCAAGGTTACAAGTGGTGCTTTGTTGCAGAAAACATCGCGCGTGGTCAGCAAAGCCTCGAAGAGGTGATGGCGGGCTGGAAAGCATCCAAAGGGCACTACAAGAACATGACCCATAAAAAGGCGGGTGAATTTGGATTGGCCCGTGGGCCTGACAACTATTGGGTTATGGTTCTTGCTGCACCTTGCTAATTAGCTGCGTCGCTGCCCTTGAACCCAAACATCTGCAATTGCACGGTCATCTCCCATCATTAGCGTTGGGAAGATAGCCTCCCACACATCGGTCGCTCGCGTGCTGCGTTGTGCAATGGCAGGGGTGGACGCCAGATCAAGAATACAAATGTCTGCATCATTGCCAGCTTTCAAAGAACCTATGTGATCTTGCAAATGAAGGCTTCGGGCTGATCCAGCAGTCGCCAGCCAAAGCAACTGACTGGCATGTATGGCGACACCACGAAGTTGGGCTATTTCATAGGCCGCTGCCATTGTGCGCAACATTGAAAATGAGGATCCGCCACCGGTGTCGGTTGCCAATCCCACTGGGATTGAGCGTGCTTTCATCGCGGCCATGTCAAACAGACCTGAACCGATGAAGGTGTTTGAAGTCGGGCAATGCACCACCGCGCCGCCCACTTTGGACAGGCGGTCCATTTCGCGTGGTTCCATGTGGATCGAGTGACCGTAGATGCCGCGCTCCCCGAGAAGGCCATAAGCCTCGTAGGTGTCGAGATAATCACGGGCGTCAGGATACATGCCTTTGACCCATTCGATTTCATCAACTTGTTCGCTAAGATGCGTTTGCATCAATACATCGGGCCGTTTAGCCCATAGTGCGCCCAAGGCCTCAAGCTGTTCAACGGTTGAGGTGGGGGAAAAACGAGGTGTGATCGCGTAATGGGCACGCTCAACGCCATGCCACTTCTCTATCAATGCGAGGCTATCATCATATGCTGACTGTGCCGTATCGCGCAGTCCATCGGGCGCATTGCGGTCCATGCAGGTTTTACCAGCAACAACCCGTTGGCCACGCGCAAGCGCGGCTTCAAATATCGCGTCCACACTTTCGGGGTGGATGGTTGCATATGAGCAAACGGTGGTTGTCCCGTTGGACAGCGTGAGGTCCAGATAACGCCCTGCGATTTCAGCCGCATACGCTGGATCCCTAAACCGCATTTCTTCTGGGAAGGTATAGGTGTTGAGCCAATCAATAAGGCGTTTACCCCAACTCGCAATGATTCCGGTCTGTGGGTAATGGACATGCGCGTCGACAAACCCGGGCAGAATAAGCTTTTCACCGTATTGCGTTACTTGCGCGTCTGGATGTGTGGCATGCAACGTGGCCGCATCGCCTATGGCTTCAATCATACCGTCACGGATCAAGACACCACCGGAGCTGTTAACGTGAACAGCGTCTTGCCATGCCCCTACAAAGGGGTCGCCAGAATAGGTCAAAACCTGACCGCAAAGTAATTTTTGATTTGTCATGGACCATACCTAATCTGGCTGGAGCATACGGTAAATGACATTTCGCAGGCGCATCCCATTGTCACTATCTCGCCCCCCGCATATGGTTTGATCAACATGAGCGAAAACACCCAAATATCCGCCGAAGGGCCAGAAAACGCACGTGAAGATGATGCGTATCTGCTGAACCGTAAAAACGTCAGTGCGATCCTGTATGCTGTGGATATTGAGGATAAGGCTAAGCTTAGCGAGCTAATGGACCCTCTGCACGCTGCTGATATTGCTGACCTTTTGGAGCAAATCAATGCGTTTGATCGTTCGCGTCTAATCCGTTTATACGATCGTGAGTTTGACGGTGATATCCTGTCAGAGCTGGATGAGAGCATCCGCGAAGAGGTTATTGGGGTCCTTACACCTCAAGTGTTGGCTGAAGCTGTGCGCGACTTGGACAGTGACGATGTTGTGGATCTGGTCGAAGACCTGCGTGAAACGCAGCAAGAGGCGATCCTTGAGGTTCTTGAAGACGTTGACCGTGCGGCGGTAGAACAAGCCCTAAGCTATCCTGAGTTCTCAGCCGGTCGATTGATGCAGCGCGAGGTCGTTATGGCCCCAGAGCATTGGACTGTAGGCGAGGCGATTGATTATTTGCGCGGCTCCGATCCAGATGCCTTGCCGGATCAATTTTATCATCTTGTGTTGGTTGATCCGCGCCTGCATCCCATTGGTAATGTCACCTTGGGTAAGATTATGCGTTCAAAGCGTGAGGTTTTACTTACCTCTATCGTTGAGGACGTGTTCCAAATCATTCCTGCGGATCAGGATGAAGGCGACGTCGCCTATGCGTTTAACCAATACCACCTAATTTCTGCCCCCGTTGTTGACGGCGAGGGTCGGTTGATCGGTCTGATTACCATTGATGATGCGATGGCTGTTCTGGATGACGAGCACGAAGAAGACATTATGCGTCTTGCTGGTGTAGGTGAGGGATCGCTGTCTGACCGTGTCATTGAGACAACCAAACAGCGTATGCCATGGTTGGCGGTTAACTTGATCACTTCGATTGCCGCCTCAATGGTGATTGCGCAATTTGAAATGGCGATCACGCAAATCGTGGCCTTGGCGGTGTTGATGCCTATTGTAGCATCTATGGGCGGCAATGCTGGAACGCAGTCTTTGACCGTTGCAGTGCGTGCGATTGCAACTAAGGATTTGACTAGTGCGAACATTTGGCGCGTTTTGCGTCGTGAAGTGTTGGTTGGGCTAGTGAATGGTTTGATCTTTGCCATTGTGATGGCAGTGGTTGGAATTATCTGGTTTGGCTCCCCGATGCTGGGGGCTGTGATTGCTGCGGCTATGGTTGTGAATATGGTTGTTGCGGGTTTTGCGGGCACGGTAATTCCTGTGCTGCTAGAACGCTGGGGCGTTGACCCTGCGCTTGCGTCGGGTGCGTTTGTGACAACTGTGACTGACATCGTTGGCTTCTTTGCATTCCTTGGTCTTGCTGCGATGATATTGCTATGAACGACCTTGCTCAGATAAAAGCGGCGGCGCGCAAGGCTGGCTTTGCACGCCGCAAAGCTGCGTTTGATGAACAATCTGGTGGAGCGGCTGGGCATTTGTCTGCCTTGTTGGCTGGATATCGCGGTGTCCCGATGTCTGGTTACATGCCGATACGCACTGAAATTGATCCATTGCCTGCGATGGCCGAAGCGGCGGCTTATGGCCATGTTGGGGTTCCGGTCATTGTTGAAGCGCACCATCCTTTGCTGTTTTCACGTTGGGAACCGGATGCTGAATTAAAAGACGGACCATTTGGTGCGCGCATACCAGTGCTGGATGATTTTTTTGAACCAGAGATCGTGATTGTGCCGCTTGTTTCATTTGACCGTGACGGGGGGCGTTTAGGTTATGGCGGTGGGTTCTATGATCGCACGCTTGAAATCTTGCGGGCGAAACGGGCGACTTTGGCCATTGGATTTGCATTCTCTGGGCAGGAAGCCGCAGGTTTGCCTTTGGAACCTACAGATCAGCCCCTTGATATGATCGTGACCGAAACGGGGATAATCACACCAAAACGGATGTGATTTGATCCCGATACAATTCTGGCGAGTTAATAAATAGATCAATTCAGGTCGGCAGTGTGAATCCCTCTTGCCCCAGCGGCTTTGCCCGCCTAACCCATACTCCATGAAAATATTGTTCCTTGGGGATGTGATGGGCCGCGCCGGGCGCCGCGCCATTTCTGAAAAATTGCCTCGCTTGCGTGAAGAATGGAAACTAGATTTTGTCGTTGTGAACGGCGAAAATGCGACGGGTGGCATGGGGCTGTCAGGCGCACATGCCAAGTTGATTTTGGAAGCCGGTGCAGATTGCATCACGCTGGGCGATCACGCCTTTGACCAAAAAGATATGCTTCAGTTTATCGAACATGAACCGCGCGTAATCCGTCCGCTGAATTTCTCCAGAGCGTCACCCGGCAAAGGGGCACGTTTGTTTACCGCCAATAACGGTCGCAAAGTGCTAGTCGCACAAGCGCTTGGTCAGGTGTTCATGAAACGCCCATTCGACGACCCATTTTCAGCGATTGAACCTGTGTTTAAGACCCACCCACTTGGTGGTCAGGCCGATGTAATCATTGTTGATTTCCACTGCGAAGCGACATCTGAAAAGATGGCGATGGGGCATTGGTGTGATGGACGCGCCAGCTTGATGGTCGGGACACATACGCACGTACCAACCAGCGATGCGATGATCATGCAAAAAGGTATGGGGTATCTGACGGACGCAGGTATGTGTGGGGACTATAACTCAGTCATCGGTATGGAAAAATCCGAACCGCTGCGCCGCTTTATCACAGGTATGCCCAAAGAACGGTTTACACCTGCAGCTGGCGACGCGACCCTATCAGGTGTTTACATCGAAACGGACGATAAAACTGGTAAGGCGACACGCATTGAAATGGTACGCCAAGGTGGTGCGCTGTCTCAAGCGGGCCCAAATGGCTAGATGAACCAACGCCAACTTCTTGGGTATAGCTTTGTCCTGATCATTTTAGGGATGGGTTGGAGCTTTACCCAACCGATGTCCAAGCTGGCTGTGAGCGAAGGCTATCAACCTTTTGGCCTGATATTTTGGCAGGCGGCTATTGGGGCGGCCCTGTTGGCGGTTGTTAGTTTGATCCGTGGTAAAGGTCTGCCCTTGGGTCCTGCGCAGTTGCGGGTCTATTTGATTATCGCACTAATAGGCACCGTGATCCCCAATTCCGCGACTTATCAAGCTGCGGTGCATCTGCCCTCAGGTATCTTATCCATCCTGCTTTCTATGGTTCCCATTTTTGCCTTTCCTGTTGCACTTGCCCTTGGCAATGACCGGTTTGAGGCGCGCCGTTTGGGCGGGCTGTTCCTTGGTTTGGCCAGTGTCATGATGATTGTTCTTCCCTCTGCCAGTATCCCCCAAATGGGATCTGCTTTCTGGGTGATGATCGCGCTTATAGGTGGCGCGTGCTACGCATGTGAGGGCAATTACGTGGCTAAATGGGGCACTGCAGGGATGGATTCAATCCAAGTTCTACTGGGTGCATCATTGGTTGGAGCTATTATTTCGCTGCCTCTGGCGTTGGCCACGGGGCAGTGGATCAACCCGATCCCGCCCTACGGTATTCCGGATTATGCACATATCTTAGGCTCTTTGATCCATGTGATGGTTTACGCCGGTTACGTATGGCTCGTTGGGCGCACGGGGCCCGTTTTTGCGGTACAGGTCAGTTATCTTGTTACGGTCTTTGGCGTGTTTTGGGCCAAGGTCATTTTGAACGAAACTTATGTGCCGCAAGTTTGGCTGGCGCTTTTGGCGATGTTGGCGGGGATGTATTTGGTACAGCCGCGCAAGCCAAGTGAACAGGTTGCGCCGAGTGCCTCGATGGATCAAACTGGTCGCAACTAAAATAGGTAGCTCCATGGCATTCTTTGAGTTCTCGCAAACCGGCAGCGCAATCCTAACCCTCACTGTGGTTGCGATCATGTTCATCCTGTTTTTACGCGAAACCTTCCCCACAGAAGTTGTCGCAATTACTGGCGCGGCTTTGATGTTGGGGCTGGGGTTGTTGCCATACGAAGATGCCCTTCAGGTGCTTTCAAATCCGGCGCCTTGGACCATTGCCGCGATGTTCATCATTATGGGGGCGTTGGTGCGCACTGGTGCACTAGAGGCATTCACAGGGCAGGCGGACCGTATTGCGCAAACCAATCCCGCCTTGGCTATTGTGTTGCTGATGACCTTTGTCGTGCTGTCATCAGCAATTGTGTCGAACACGCCTGTTGTGGTTGTGATGATCCCTGTGTTTGTTCAGCTTGCCAAGACTATGGGCATTGCCTCGTCTAAGATGCTAATCCCGCTGAGCTACGCCGCGATTTTGGGTGGGACACTGACTTTGATCGGGACATCGACCAACTTGTTGGTTGATGGTGTCGCCCGTGCCCAAGGGTTGGCTGGATTTACGATTTTCGAGGTTACGCCGCTGGGTATTATCCTTGTGATTTGGGGCATGATCTATTTACGTTTTGTCGCACCGATGTTGTTGCCGGATCGCGAAAGCATGACGGACTTGTTGTCCGATAGGTCCCGCATGAAGTTCTTTACCGAAGCGGTCATTCCCCCCGAATCCAACTTGATCGGTCGCGAAGTCACTGGCGTTCAACTGTTCAAACGCGAAGGTGTGCGCTTGATCGATGTTATTCGTGGCGATCGGTCTTTGCGCCGCAATCTTCAGGGTGTTGAGCTGGCCGTGGGTGACCGCGTCGTTTTGCGAACCCAAATTACTGAACTGTTGTCACTGCAGCGAAACAAAGAACTAAAGCGTGTTGACCAAGTTTCTGCGGTGGAGACCACAACCGTTGAGGCATTGATTACACCCGGTTGTAAAATGATTGGCCGTTCATTGGAGTCACTGCGCCTACGCCGTCGGTTCGCGGTTTACCCATTGGCTGTTCATCGCCGTAACCAGAATATTGGGCGTCAGTTGGACGATTTGATTGTTAAAGTGGGCGACACCCTTTTGCTAGAAGGTGCGCCTGCGGATATTCAACGTCTGTCGATTGAGATGGAAATGGTTGACGTGTCCAAACCGTCTGCGCGTGCGTTTCGTCGAAGCCATGCGCCGCTCGTTATTGCAGCGCTTATTGGGTTGGTGACCTTGGCAGCACTGGGTGTTGCCCCAATCTTCTTACTATCGATCCTAGCGGTTTCGTTTGTTTTAATCACACGCTGCATAGATGCGGAAGA
>Ga0257120_1001900_pt1 | contig 13184 bp, 4 predicted proteins | sample SI106_10metaG_FD_190153 | JGI IMG/M metagenome (GOLD analysis project Ga0257120, IMG submission 190153) | Marine microbial communities from Saanich Inlet, British Columbia, Canada - SI106_10 | ecosystem: Environmental > Aquatic > Marine > Inlet | place: Canada: British Columbia | collected... | reverse complement strand
GAAATGGCGAGCTATATTTCTATGACGCCATCGATGGTAGCCTGGTCTATCAGGCGTTAAACGAGCACGCTAACAATGTGAATTGCCTCGAGATCAGCCCAAATGGGATGATTATGGTAAGCGGTGGACGAGATAAGACAGTTAATATTTGGAAGTTGGATGAGCTGAAAAAGAAGCTAAAGGATTTAGGGCCAGTTGAGGAAAAGTATGCGCCGATTCAGTTTGTTGAAACCGAGTCGATAAGAGATGTTGACTTTGTGAATAATGACTGGATTCTAGTAGTATCTAGTAGTGAAGGACTGTCAAATAACCAAAGCGGTGATGTTTCACTGCTTCCGTTAGATTTTGATGTTACCGGGCGAGAACTAAAGAAATTAGTGGAATAAGATGACAAAAGACCGATCAACATCAATGAAAATAAAAGTTTTTGGAATCCTGTTCTTAGGAATTTCGCTCTGCTCGATTCAATCGGCATTCTCCCAATCCAAGTCCGATTTGCTTTCAAACGTGTTTCAAAGCGAGCGCTTGCTCGATGAGAAATTACGAACCTTGAGATCTCATTATGATGAACGGAGATATGAAGATGCCTATGACCTATATAAGGATATCTATTTTACCCATTATAGTATTGTAAACGATGAGAATAGAATGAGTATCCTCGACTGGGGAATTAGGTTAGCATTCATAAACGAACAATGGGATGATTTAGATCGATATATAGCTGAGTATTATAGTCTGGATCCATATTTTTCTGCTGAAAGTTTAAAGGAATCGTCTCCTCAATTAAAGTCTTACATCGGAAATTTTGTTAAGACAAAAAGTGAGCAGTTCGTTTATGTGAACAAACACAAACAAAATATTGACCTCATTCCAGCCTCCATTACGGTATATACAAAAGAAGATATCGAGCGCTTGGGGGCAAGAAATCTGCTGGACTTGGTGAGAATAACTCCGGGGTTCGCAGAGCTTGGAGATAATAACGAACGAATAATTGGAACCCGTGGTACATCCAGCACTTCATTACAGGATATTCTGATCCTTATCAATGGTCATCGAATCTCAGATGTGTTTACAAACTCGAATGGACCTGATTGGCTTAGTTTGGATTATGTTGAACAAATTGAATTAATGAGAGGCCCGGGGTCGGCGCTCTATGGGGAGAACGCATTTAGCGGTGTAGTAAATATTATCACCAAAGATGGAAGGTATAAAAACACGAATAGACTATCGGTGAAAACCGGCTCAGGAAACACATTTAGAAACATCAGTCCGAAATACAATACCTACAATGTTCATTATGAATATGGTCGGAAACTGAGTAATTCGGAAGGGGTGTTTTTTTCAGCAACATATGTGCAATCAGGTGGTGTTGAGATTGATCATTCGACTCTGAATGATAATACCGTACTTCCAGATATCAATGGAATCGATACCATAAGGTCGGCGTCAATTGGAGGTAAGGAATACATCAATCGATACGGTCCTGGGTATAACATATTGTTGAACTATAATCGCAAAGCGTTGAAGGTTACGTCAAACGCACAATCGAATGCATTTGTCTACTCACGACCCAAAAGTCTCAACCTATGGAAGAGTGATACCCCAGATGAGCGAAGAAATCGAGTTCGAAAGGATAGGCGAGAATTTGTTCATATAGAGTATGGTTTGTTCGACAATTCAGACCGTTTTCAACACGATCTGAGATTCAAATTGAGCGGTGATCATTTCCATAAAGACATGTATTTTCCCGTTTATTCCAATGAAATAGTTGGAACCCAACGTATACTTGGAAATGAATATCGCGGTACAACAAGCCTGGAATTTTCAAGCGATAGTTTGATGAAGAATATTGAGCGCCTTGGGAGTCAGCATTTCTTAGTAGGCGTTGAGGCCTATTTCAATAATTGGCATTATAACTACTTTGCAGCCAACGACTCATCTTTTGTTCTACCTCAAACAGACGATTACTTCACCTCTTCCGGTGATAGCAAGTTTGAGTATGTTGCTGCGGCATATACCCAAACTGAGCAGCACATTTTGGAAGATGTTTTAATCGCAACATTAGGTGTTCGTCTAAACTACCACAGCAAGTATTCAACCTTCGATAAATTTGAGTGGGGAAAGCAGTACTCTCCGAGATTTGCCCTTATTTATCTTGCCCCAAAGACGAAGAAAGGTCTAAGTGTTTTTAAGGTTAAGGCGCTTTATAATTCAGCCTTTTTTCCTCCGCCATTTCTGTATAGAAGAGGAGGCATATTTGGATTCCAGGGTTCTGATTCGCTCACAGTTCAGAGGATTGAAAGTGGTGAATTGGTATTAAGCGGGGAACTCCCACGGAAGGTTAACTATAGCGTTTTGTTTTATGCAAACAAAATTGACAATATCATAGAAAATGTATTTGTGCCCGCAATTGGTGATCGGATGTATGTAAATGCGCCGCAGGCGAGGCGAAATTCAGGAGTAGAGTTTGAAGTTCGACACATGTTCGAACATGATAAGTTCGATCTAAGTTCATTTTTGAATTATTCTCTCGCTATGGAAAGTGTCTTCAAAGATTCTCTAAAGCATACGTATTTTGATTTGTTTAATGGGCAAAACTTTGATCCGAACAGTACCCTCGCCAATTATCCCGGGTCCATGGCAAATATTGGCGCTGACATAATCACCAAGAACGAGAATGAATCTGCCTCAACGAGTTCAAAACCTAGATTTTCATTTGGTACAAATGTGCAATGGATTGGAGAGACAAAAGTGTTTTCTACATATAGCATTGTGCAAGGAGATTTAGTGTTAAACACTGGGAACGCGGTAACCGAATCAACTCTTCCTCAGGCATTCATTGTGGATTCAAGGCTCAAGGTATACTATCGAAAAATGCACTTCGGAGTGTCCGTTTACAATGTTACAAACAACTCGTATTACCTGCCGAGTGTGAACTTTAAATCACGAAGACAAAATGCGGAAGGCAGAATGATCTTGTTGAATTTCACATACTTAATCAACGTTAACTGACAACGGTGGCATTTTTTCAAAAAGAGAATTTTCGACAAGATTTATTCGGCGGATTATCCGCAGGAATCGTGACCCTTCCAGTAGCCTTGGCATATGGGGTGGCCTCAGGTTTGGGGCCAATAGCAGGAATGTATACTGCCATTATCTTAGGCTTGATTGCAGTCATTTTTGGAGGTACCGATACGCAAATTAGTTCTCCTGTTGGCGCAATGACTGTTGTTGTTGCGTTAATAATAGCTACTGAAGTGACCATAGCTGGAAGCATTGACGCCGCCTTGCCAGTGCTCATTGTCATGTTTGCGCTAACCGGGCTGATACAAATGCTAATGGGGCTTTTCAAAGTGGGAGCCAACATCCGATACGTGCCCTATACTGTCGTTAGTGGATTCATGAGTGGCATCGGCATCATTATCATGGTGATGCAGGTTAAGGATGTTTTTGGAGTGTATGATTCAGGATTCAATTCAGTCCCGAGCATACTAATGCACTTTGATTACTTTATTCTAAATGCAAATTGGTTCTCTGTTCTGGTCGCATTAGCTACGGTAGGTATAATCTATTTATTTCCCTTAATAACTAAGCGTATCCCTAGTAGTTTGATTGCTTTGATCGCTGTAACATCCGCTGTATATTTCCTGAAGCTTGACGTCCAACACCTTGGAGAAGTGGAGATCCATTTTTCGCATTTTGAAATGTCATACTTGAATCAGATTTTTCAATCTGAGGTGATTTTTCGAATTCTTGTGGCTGCTTTCTCTCTCGCAATATTAAGTTCAATTAATACACTGCTCTCATCAGTCGCAGCTGATAAAATGACGCAAACCGTCCATGACAGCAACAAAGAACTATTTGGTCAGGGCCTAGGTAATTTTGTCGCAGGCATTTTTGGTGGTTTTCCAGGAGGTGGGGCAGTTGCTTGCACTGTTGCAAATATTCAGTCCGGAGGCAGAAACAAAATTTCAGGAGTTATCAGTTCATTGTTTCTACTTGTGACTCTACTTTTTGGAAGCCATTTAGCTGCTGTAATTCCCAATGCAGTTTTGGGTGGGATATTATTCCACATAGGAATTGTCATTATCGATTTTAAGACATTGAAGCGGGTCTCCAAAATCAGTAAAGCAGACAACTTTGTGATGTTCACTGTATTGATTCTCACCTTGTTTTGGAACTTGGTTTATGCCGTTGTAATTGGATTGGTTTTCGCTTCGCTTCATTTTATGAAGCGCATGTCCGACGTGGTGGAAGAGGACACTAATAAGTCACGCGTGGATGAATTAGTTAATGAAGTCATCGGGCGATTCAACGACAAACTTATACGCGCCTTAATTCAGCTTTTTGTTGTTATCGCAGACCTCGAAGGGCACACGAATAAGAGTAGAGTAGTGGTTGAGAATTTTCTAAAAGGAAGAGTGCATCAGGACAAAACAAAACAGTATCTAACTTTTTATGATGATTTGATTGAGCGCCAGATTCAAGTCAGCAATAAAAAAGAGGGCATGCACAAAAAGAATGCCATGAGCTCGGTTAAGGTGCTTAAGATTTGCACTCAAATTAACAAAGAACTGGCAAGCCGCGAAAAGCACTTTATACTACTTCGGTTGATCGAATATGTGAACACCGGTGACTCACCTACATTGCAGGAGCTCGAGTTTGTGGATTTGGTCGCAGATGTGTTTGGTATTTCCAAGGAGACGAAAGCAGCAGCCACGGAAATTGCTCTAAGCGAGGATAACGTAAGCGGAGAGTCGACTCGAATCATACGAGATATAAAAGCGTTTGAGAAACATGTACTCATTAAGAACCTCAAGGGGCCTATCTTCTTTGGGTTTTCACATCGGTTCTTAATTTCCATGCGAAGCATATCAGAGAATACGAAGGCGGTTGTCTTCAATATGTCTTTTGTTCCTTTCATGGATCACTCTGGTGTACGTACTTTTTCCGAAGTAGTCCAATTTTTAAAAGGAAAGAACATTGAAGTCTGTTTCAGCGGTCTTAGTGATGAGAACCAGCGCCTATTGCGTGGAATTGATTTGATCCCGAATACTGTTCCTGAGGAATGTGTGTTTAGCACTATTGAAGAATGCGTGATGTGGTTGAACGAACCGGGGCAAATAAGAAACTCCATAATCGCAGAGGTAACCGATTAGCCGTGTCTGCAGTGCATGAAATTAACCGCCTTGAACTCAATATTGAGAATGCAACACGCAACCTGCCCGGAAGGGATAAATTATTTGAGCTTGTAGAGGGTGTAATAGAGGAATACTTCGATCAATTTGACATAAAAGGAATAGAGACTGTTTTCGAACGTATCGAGCTATACCTTGGCGAAATTGATCCAGATAATTTTGAAGCTGAGGTAAATGTCCGACTTCGCCATTTGCTCAACCAAGAGCTAAAAGAGTTTTTCGCTCAAAATGATATAAAAACCGAAATTCAATCACGATCGAAACGAGCGATTGGTGATCTTTTTGACGAGTACCTCCAAACTGGTATAAATGCCCAGAATGATCGGTCACTATCATCGGTTTTCACCAAACTTGTATCCGATGATATTGAAGCAGTACAGCGCATTTTGGACTCGAGCGAATCATGGCCAATCATTCGAGAACGGCTGTTTGATCAAATTGACTTTTCATCCTATGAATCATATTGGATAAAGAGTCGAGCATCTACCTATTTGCCCATTCGGAGAATAAACCAGAAGATCCTTCAGGACTTTTCTGAAAGATCTATGCTGGATTATGGATTCAGTGGATTGCAAGGAGTGCTTAAGAAAATTACGTACGATTTTATGTTCTCCTCTGAAAATGAGGCCGCCCCAGCAGACGCCTACATAAAACATCTCCAAACGCATACCTCAGCCTTTCAGTACTACGCTCATCGGATTTCGAATTCAATTGAAGTCTATTTACAAAGCCATGCCAGAAAGGACATAAGGGCTCCTTCATCTGCAGATTCTTTTCCACTTGAGCTGAACTTTGCGGTTCGACTTGATAAACAGCGCATCTTGTCGACTTATTTGCTGGCAGGGCGATCACCAAATGCGATTCAAATAAATGAGATACGCACATATGCACAAAGGTTGCAGCAGAGCAAACTCATAGAGATAGCGGACATGATGGTCTCTGATATGCCGGCTCAGGTCGTGATTGATGGAATCCTAAGAATACATCAAGTCTTTTCCCCATCTCAACTTAAATTCTTGTACGCTGCTTTGAGCACGCGGCTTTCTGGAACGTATAAAAAAAGCCTTTCAATAGTCAATGATATCAGTATATTGATCGAAAAAGCATTTGGCGAAAATATATTTTCAATGTCGACTCAAGCCTTTCTACAATACTATAATCAAATACAAAAGGGGGATAGCTATAGTGTGCAATTAGTCTCTGATATTTCGAAATATTTGAGTGCTCGAGTCGGGGAGAGCCCAACTGAAATTATTGAATCCATAGATTCGAAAATTCAATTATTCAATGGTGGCAACGTTGATGAGATTCAAAAGGCTACAAAAGGAGCGAAGCAGTCTTTAAAAGAACTTGATGTCGCAATTCCGAAAAAGGAACATCCGAGTTGGAGTCAACTAAGCATGTTTATTCATTTTCTTGAAACGGGACTTTGGATTCTGCCAACGTCCAATCCTCAAGAGACATTGTTAGAGTTATTAGAATCAGAAGTATCGGGTATTCGAATCGCCTTATCTGAACGTATTGGAGATTTGGTGCTGTGGGTGCGCCTTATCTATCAATTTCCCATTGAGAATGTTCATGAAATATTCAAAAGCATTTTTGGTCTCGACGAGCATTATTCAAGCCTAACAGCGGCTCTTCAGATTCCGAAAAGAGCTGGCACCGTGGATCTTGAGCGCGCATTGCTCGAAGTTTTTATTGCCACCAAGGTGAGGATACTCTCAGATGAGCAAGCAGGATTCACGGGAAACTTTCAGTTGGAATATGCCAAAGTATTGGAGCCAATAACCAAGAAGACAGTCTTAAGCGATCGATTTGACGGACTTGATTTCCAAAATGAATTGTCAAGGTGGATTGACCAACCGAACGAACTTCCAGGAGCCCAGGAACGAAGCGAAATTTTGCAGCGAGCCTCGAGTAGGATTGATATTATTCATGCTTGGTTGAACACACCGGCAACACCAATGCAGACTTGGCAAAGAATATTTTCCGGTTTGGACAAAGAACAAATCATCGACCTTATCAAACGGTTCGATGAAGTCGTGATTATCCAAGAGTTGGATTCGTTTGTGGAGATGATGGGTAGAACACGCTTTGGAAAGAGCGTCACTTCAGAACGGTTGGTTTCGATTCTGATACCCATTTCGCGCGGTTACGCTGATGAGCTTATCACAATCATTAAAGATGAGTGGAAAGGCTTTAAGAAAGCGGATAGAGCCGAGGCTCTCAAGGCGGAGCTTGTCTTGAATAATAGCATTCAGCAAGATTGGATCGGTATGCCATCCAAAATGGAGGATCTTGATTCCTTCTTAATTCAATTGGAAAAGACGCTCCAATCCGGACACTTTCATCGCTCAGGCGTGTTCGAATCATTTCAATCATTCGAGGCGAATTTGAGACGCTATGTAGAGACCAAAGAGCCTCGGCTGTTAAAATACTTTGAGCAAACCTCCATTTCAAAATTGATTGACCTACTTCGACGATTAAGCCACACCACACTGAGCGCGTTGAAAATTGCCTTGGATGAGAAGTTTAAAAGGGGGCCGTACACCGATGTAATCTTCTCAATTAAATCAAATGATCTAGAGGAAAGGCAACAGATCGATAACGTAATTATCGCCTATGGATTAAGTAGCGTGCAGTTCCATCAAGGTGACTTTTTTCAAGTCTTAAACCAGTATTTACCAAGCGTGAAGCTGCCGGTAATTTCAGTAGAGAGTGATGCGCAATACGATGAAAGCATCGTGCACGCTTTAATACACTTCCTGAAGTTTGGGCGTATAATCGATGAAAGGTTGACAGAAGCCAACATAGGATACATTTTGATTTGGGTGCTTCAGCTTAGGCGTGGAATGTTTCTGTCGGCCCTAAAACAGGAAGCTTCTCTAAATCACATTTTAGTCCATGTATTATCGTCCACTCCAGAATCAAAATGGGGGTATATCATCTCCCTTTTGCTCAGTGCGAATCAAGACCAAATTGAAAATGAAATAACCGAATTGATCAAAGAAGCTAGCAACCTAAAGCAGGAGTTAGCCGATCGGTTATCCATAGCCTTGAAGTCGCAATCAAATTTGACGTTGTCTGAAAGTGGTCCTATAAAATTTGAGCCCGAAAGCTTTGAAAAAGAGGAGGTCTTGGCAATATCCAAGCTCGATCAAACGTACGAATTGGAGTGGAATACGCTTGAATCTGAATTACCGCCAAAGCTCATTCGGATGGGAATTCGTCAAGAATTTACCAAGGATTACAGTGTCTTTGATATAGTCGAGTCTATCATTGACAGCGGCAAATTTCCATCATGGAGCAATCTCAACAATCCAGAAGAAATTGAGTTGATCATTTTTGCTTTGCATCGCGCATTGCCAATCAAATCCAAACGATTCCTTGAAACATTGCTTAGGGAAAAGCAAGGCGCGCTTAGGCTGCTGTCTATTTCAGGCTCCCAAAGCTTTCTGAAGATTATTGGTTTAGTATGGGCCGAAGCAAGCACACCTATGGGGTCGTTGGTAGATTCCTTGGTTGAAGTTCATGATTCTCTTGGCACCGCAGATGTTCTTAGGTCTTATTTTACAGAGCGAGCTATTTATGCTTCATGGCCCTTCAGAGAAAGTCAATCCAAGCGGTCCGCTCGCTTGATTCTTTCGGGAATCCCATCTGCATTTGGGCTTTCCGTAGACGAATACGTAAAGGTATTGACCTTAAAAAGCCTCGATCAATCGAATCAGCATGTCGCCGAACTTATTGCCGGCTATTTAGACTCCTTTAGAGAAAATACTACCGCTACCGTTGAGGTTCGTGCCCAACGAAACCTAGATTTATTGAAGCACTTGGTGATTGAAAATGAAGTGCCTTGGTGGGCAGACCATTCTAAGACTTCACCGCAGCAAATCCAGGCGCACATCAAACAGTTCTCATTGAAACTATTGAGCCAGGATCCAAATAATTGGGTTACCGATTTAATGGCTTCCGGACATGCCTTAGAAGTTTTTAGCCACCTGGTCCAATTTGTAGATCACCGTCAATTTGACCGGATAGTAATTGCCATTTCCCCAAATTTAGGTGGCTTTATTGTGAGCTTCAACATGCTGTTGAGTCGACTTTCCCTTGCCTATTCAGAAACAGAATGGCAATTGTTTGTGTTGGAATATGTTTTGAAGGTTAAAAATATGAATGCAGGTCAGTTTATTCGGGACGCATCATCAAAGCTAGCTGAAGAATTCTCGTTTGATCTAGAGAAGTTGCAACGCGAGTTAAGCGAAGAGTCGATTGGTGCAGTTCAAAACGGAGAAATACGATTCCGTCCCTTGGTAGACTTACTGGAAGATAATGTTGAGTCTCATGAATCAATTCTGGTATTCCCGGAAGAAAAGAATGAGATAAGAAGCTTCGACAATGTTCTGCGCTACTATTTGAAATATGGAACGATTCAGTTAGGTACATACCCGAAAGCCGAGAATTACATTGATTTTGTTCAAGAATTGAAGCGTTCATATGTAAAGTATGAAACTCAAATTAGGAATGTGATTCGGGCTGAATTAAAAGAGGGTAGGGTACGATCGAGAATAGTACGGTTTGAGAGTGATCACTTCATTCATGTATTGATTTCGATATTGTTTCCAAAAGCATCTGGGTCAATAGCTTCGCTTGGCCAATCGATTCAACGCTTTGTCGCAGATTTGATTGGGATATCGAACATTAAGGTGATTCACGACACGTATTATGCCACCTTATTTGAGCAAGCCTTAAGTGCGCATTCTGACGATGTTAGCGCTTCTAATCTCTTGATTACATTTATGAAGAAAGCGGGGCCGCATTTTAAATTGGAATCGCTTGAGAAAGAGGTTTCATTAGAGATTTATGAATTGAATGATCCGATTAAAGAGTTTTTGACGCAATCGCTGTTTGGTGGAAAATCGAAACTTAAGCTCCGTACAATTGAGCCCGATCCAACAACCCAAGATTCGGATGAAATAGCAGAGAAAGGGATGAAACTAGATGTGAGCGGAATTGATGAAAGACTCGATCTAGAGGAAGCTGAGACACCTTCTGATAAAGTGGATGGTTTTGAAGAGGAATTAGAAATTGAGGAAGTGCCAGATGTTGAGCTGGATTTTGAGGTGAACTTGAAGAATGCAGGCCTTGTAATTGTTTGGCCGTATTTGGGGAGATATTTCGAGATATTGGAAATGGTGAAAGATGAGAAGTTCAAGTCGAAGAAAGCCGCGCGCCGAGCTGTGCAATTATTGCAACATTTGGTCACCGGGTTGGAATCAGCGCCAGAGCATGAGTTATTGCTCAATAAAGTGCTCTGTGGGGTGAAGATTGCCACGCCGATTCCGTTTGAAATTGAACTGACAGACCGTGAACGCGAAGTCTCAGAACAAATGTTGAACGGGTTGCTGCAAAACTGGCCGCGATTAAAGAACTCATCAATTGATGCGCTCCGGGAGGGGTTTTTAGTCCGCGATGGACGGCTTATTGAAACCGATGAAGTCTGGCAGTTAACAGTTGAAGATAAGACCCTCGATATATTGATGGATACGATGCCATGGTCCTTTGGGATCATTAAATTACCTTGGATGGATAAAAGAATGATGGTGGAATGGAGATAGCTTTTAATAGCAGTATTGAGACATTAAATGGTGAGTTAGCATGGCTAAACAATGTCATTTCATTTCGGTTTTCGGAGTACTTCAAGCAGCCCGAACAAATCTCATTTCCAGAAGCTCCAGATCTCCAAAACGATGAATCGTATTATGCAACTGCCATTCGCCAGTTAGAGATTACAGACACTTCTCGATTGCTCATTTTGATTGCGCTAGCACCTCATCTGAGGCCGGCAATATTTGATATGTTCTTTACTAAGAATGAACAGTTTGACCGTGTGTTTGCTGAATTTGGTGGTTTGAAAGGGGAGAAGCACAGCGGATTTGTTCCTACTGGCGAAACCGCTGCGTTTATCATCGCAGGCGATGATTTGGATCGAAGATTTGAGTTGCAACGATGCTTTGACGAATCACATGTTTTATATCAGGAGAACATTCTGTCTCTAGGATTTACAAATGCCTATGAACCCATGTGGGGGGGAGAACTGATTATTAGCCAAGAGTTTCTTACATACTTAACGTTGAACGAACCATACAACCCGAGGTATTCTCCAAACTTTCCAGCACACCATCTCACTACTAAGTTAGAATGGGGCGACGCCATATTCGACTCTTCAGTTTTTACCGAGATTGAGCATATCAGATCATGGATTCTGCATCAGACTGAGATTCTCAAAGACCATAATCTGGGTAAGTATTTGAAGTCTGGATATCGGGTGCTTTTTTATGGACCGCCTGGAACTGGAAAGTCAATGACAGCGGCCTTGTTGGGGAAGAGTCATGGCTTGGATGTCTATCGGGTCGACCTCTCATCAGTAGTTTCAAAGTTTATCGGTGAAACCGAAAAGAACCTTGCCAAGCTGTTTGATATCGCCGAGAACAAAAATTGGATCCTATTTTTTGATGAGGCTGAGGCGTTGTTTTCTCGTCGTGTTTCGTCTCAGAGCAGCAACGACATGTTTGCAAATCAGCAAGTGGCATATTTGCTCCAGCGCATTGAGGACTATAACGGGGTGGTCATTCTAGCTTCGAACTTTAAGGATAACATCGATGATGCCTTCCTCAGACGTTTTCAGAGCATCATTCTATTTCCAAAACCAACGTCAGAGATTCGCCACGAGCTGTGGAAAAAGTACTTCGCGCAATTTGATACAGGGTCCATCGATTTTGAAAGCATTGCGGGAGAGTACGAGATCACCGGTGGAAGTATTCTCAACGTCCTCAGATATTGCTCAATCGTATCCGCCCAGCGTGGAGATCGCAAAATCAAAAAAGGCGATATTCTAAAAGGAATTAAGAAGGAGTTCTTGAAAGAAGGGATTACGCTGTAGGTTACTTTTTCAATAAAAAAGCAACATAGTCTAAAATCAAAAAGTTAGTTTCAAAAAAGGTGCAAATTGGGTAGGTAAAACCCTTAACACGAATACAAAATGATAAAGGATGATTTTTTTAGGTTATGCAAAGCCTAAATCGTAAAATGTCTTCTCCATTATTTCGTTAGAAGCCAAGTACAATATACCAGCAATGTAAATATGAACGAGGGCACATATACGAGCTTTTTAAGATCGAATAATCACATTTTATTGAGGTCCTATAAAGGCAAGAAAAGCTATGATGATTATAATACTAGGATTGTAATTATCTTAGTGCATGAAAAAGATTTTTATTCTTGCTTTTATTAGTTCTTTAACTATGTCAGCTAGTTCACAATGCGTCCCAGATCCTGATGTAATAGCTCAGGGGGATCCAGAAGAAGATGGGGTTCTAAACCCTTCTGTCTTAGAAGTGTACCCAGGAGAAGATGTAGATATTAGCATTACGGTTCTTGCCCCGCCTGATGGTATTGGCGAGGTTCTAGGTGCAACCGTTCCTTACACTATGAACTATTTTACAGTAACTAATCTTGAAAATAAGCCTGATTGGTTAGTCTATGAGTGTCCTAATGACTGTAAGTATCTGGTTGACGTGTATTCTTGCGTACATGTAACGGGTTTAGTGCCTATAGATGTCAATGTGGGAGACTCTGTGGTCATGGATGTTATTGTAGATGCAAATGTCAATGCTGTCGTGCTAGGTTTTCCGGTTAACGGTTATGATGCAGTAGGACAAAATGCTGGAGATATTATCATTCGATACAAAACTCAAATTACACATATAGAAGAGACAGTTGCTGCTCAAAAGTCTTTTTATAATTGGAGAAATCAAGAGTATGTAGTTAAAAGCTCAACGGATGTTAGACTGACGAACATATACAACATCATGGGAAATCGGGTGATTTCCTCTTCCGCTGAAAGTATTGATTTCTCCACCATTCATTCAGGTATATATGTAGTAGAAATTTTAGACGGGAATGATAGGTTCATTAGTAAACTTGTAA
>Ga0257120_1001898_pt1 | contig 13193 bp, 12 predicted proteins | sample SI106_10metaG_FD_190153 | JGI IMG/M metagenome (GOLD analysis project Ga0257120, IMG submission 190153) | Marine microbial communities from Saanich Inlet, British Columbia, Canada - SI106_10 | ecosystem: Environmental > Aquatic > Marine > Inlet | place: Canada: British Columbia | collected... | reverse complement strand
CGTTAGAGATTATGTTTTAGACAAACAAGACTACTTAATGACACAGATTGGAAACCCAGAAGCAGACGATCAACCAAATAAAAAGCATTACGATCCACGTAAATATTTTCGTGCAGGTGAGCTTACTTTCAAAACACGCTTAACGCAATGTTTTGAAGATTTAAATAATATTAACACACTCTAATCAGGCAGCATGGTTTGGTTTAAAAGAAAAGATAAGAAGGTCGTTACCGAAACAAAAGACAAGAAGGAAATTCCAGAAGGTCTTTGGTACAAATGTCCAAAATGTAAAGTGGTTGTCTCGTCAGATGAACATCAAAAAACATTGTGGGTTTGTCAAAATTGTAACCGACACGAACGAATAAACTCCCAAGAGTATTTTAATCTTTTATTTGATGAAGGGAAGTATACAGAGTTAGACGCTAACATGTCATCAGGTGATCCTTTAGAATTTGAAGACACAAAAAAATACAAGGATCGTTTGGTTGCTACCAAAAGCAAAACAGGCATTAAAGACGCTGTTAGTACTGGCTTCGGAAAACTAAACGGTATGAATATAAGTATTGCTTGTATGAATTTCAACTTTATAGGGGGCTCTATGGGCTCCGTAGTTGGAGAGAAAATAGCGCGAACTATAAAATATTCTATCGATAAAGAAATTCCATTTATGATGATTTCTAAATCAGGAGGAGCACGAATGATGGAAGCTGCATTTTCCTTAATGCAAATGGCTAAAACATCGGCAAGGCTTTCCCAGTTATCAAAAAAAGGTATTCCATACGTATCCATGTTAACAGACCCTACTACTGGAGGAATCACAGCCTCTTTTGCAATGTTAGGAGATATTAACATTGCAGAACCTGGAGCATTAATAGGATTTGCAGGGCCAAGAGTAGTAAAAGAAACGATTGGAAAAGACTTACCAGAAGGCTTCCAAACCTCAGAGTTTGTTAAAGAACATGGTTTTCTTGACTTTATTGTAGAGCGTAAAAACTTAAAAAATAAAGTAGGTCAATTTTTACAAATGACTTATTACAACAAGGCTTAGTAATGTTGGAATAAAAGAGTATATTTGCACACGATTTTTACATAACTAACATTAAAAACAATTTAGGCATGTACCTTACAACAGAAAAAAAACAAGAGTTTTTTAAAGCTCACGGAAAAGATGAAAAAGACACCGGTTCTGCAGAAGGGCAAATAGCTCTTTTCACTTTTCGTATCGCTCACTTAACTGGGCATCTTAAAAACAACAAAAAAGATTATGGAACTCAGCGTTCTCTTATCGCTTTAGTTGCAAAAAGAAGAAAACTTCTTAACTACCTAACTAAAGTAGATGTATTGCGTTACAGAAGTATCGTAAAAGAATTAGGATTAAGAAAATAAACTTTCTAATCCCTAAAAGGCAATTTTATAATTGCCTTTTTTTTGGTTTATATAAGCTGGCTTTTGGCAATCAGAATTATTCAAAACACTAATTAACCATAGCATATATACCCCATAGGTTAAAACCTTAAAGTAAACCAAAAACTGATTACTAAAAGCTTAAATAACAATGTATTATGATTCCACAAGGACTTAAACAAACCATCGACTTAGGAGATGGAAGAACAATTGAAATTGAAACGGGTAAATTAGCTAAACAAGCACACGGGTCTGTAGTAGTTCGTATGGGCGACACGATGCTTTTGGCAACCGTAGTATCTAATAAAGATGCAAAAGAAGGTGTAAACTTTCTTCCTTTAACAGTAGATTATCGTGAGAAATTTGCTGCTGACGGACGATTCCCAGGGGGATTCTTAAAAAGAGAGGCACGTCCTTCTGACCAAGAAATTCTTGTAATGCGTTTAGTAGACCGAGTTTTACGTCCACTATTCCCATCAGATTACCACGCAGATACTCAGTTGATGATTCAATTGATGTCTTACGATAAAGACTGTATGCCAGATGCATTAGCTGGTTTAGCAGCATCTGCTTGTTTAACACTTTCTGACATTCCATTTGAAGGGCCAATTTCAGAAGTACGTGTAGCAAGAGTAGACGGTAAGTTTATTGTAAATCCAAACCCAGTACAATTAGAATCTGCAGACATGGACCTAATGGTTGGTGCATCTTTAGACAGCGTTGCAATGGTAGAGGGCGAAATGGATGAAGTAAGTGAAGCTGATATGATCGAAGGGATCAAAGTAGCCCACGAAGCAATAAAAATTCAATGTAAAGCACAACTTGCCCTAGCAGAAGCTATGAAAGTTGCAGCTAAAAGAGAATACAGTCACGAAGAGGCTGATGATTTAGACTTATTAGCTCAAGTAAAAGACGCTTGTTACGACAAAAGTTATGCAGTTGCCAAAAGCGGTAACCCAGACAAGTACGCACGTAAAAAAGCCTTTGGTGAAATTAAAGATGAATTCTTAGCTACACTTAGTGAAGAAGATCGTTCTTCAAAATCATTTTTATTAGGTAAATACATTCATCAAGTAGAAAAAGATGCAGTAAGAGCTGTTGTTTTAAATGAAGGAATTCGATTAGACGGAAGATCTACTTCAGACATTCGTCCTATTTGGAGCGAAATTGATTACTTACCAACAGTACACGGTTCTGCTTTATTTACTAGAGGAGAAACACAGTCTTTATCTACCGTTACATTAGGAACTGCTTTGGACGTAAATAGAATAGACAATGTAACCTTTAGAGGTTCTGAAAAATTTTATTTACACTACAACTTCCCACCTTACTCTACAGGAGAAGCTCGTCCAATTCGTGGTGTAAGCCGTAGAGAAATTGGACACGGGAATTTAGCACAAAGAGCCTTAAAAGGAATGATTCCTGCTGACAATCCTTATACAATTCGTATAGTTTCAGAGATCTTAGAATCGAATGGTTCTTCATCAATGGCAACTGTTTGTGCAGGTACTTTAGCCTTAATGGATGCGGGTATAAAAATGACTCGTCCGGTTTCTGGTATTGCAATGGGTTTAATTACTGATGAGGAAACGGGTAAATTTGCAGTTCTTTCTGATATTCTAGGAGATGAAGATCACTTAGGGGATATGGACTTTAAAGTTACGGGTACTGAAAAAGGAATCACTGCTTGTCAAATGGACATTAAAGTAAAAGGCTTGTCTTACGATATCCTAACCCAAGCACTAGAGCAATCTCGTGGAGGAAGAATGCACATTTTGGGCGAACTTCTTAAAACAATGGATGCACCTAGAACAGAGCTTAAACCTTATGCTCCAAGAATTGAAATCTTACAAGTTGCTAAGGATTGCATTGGTGGTATCATCGGACCAGGTGGTAAAATCATTCAAAAATTACAACTAGATACAGATACTACCATTACGATTGAAGAAATTGATGGAATGGGTAAAGTGGAAATATTAGGTTCGAATAAAGAAGGAATGGATGCTGCAATCGCTAAGATTAAAGAAATCGCCTTTACTCCTACTGTAGGTGAAGAATACGATGGTCGTGTTAAAAACATACAAGCCTATGGCGCATTTGTAGAAATTGCTCCTGGTAAAGATGGATTACTTCACATCTCTGAAATTGATCACAAACGAATTAACAATGTTGAAGACGTATTAAAAGTTGACGATGAGGTAAAAGTTCGAATTATTGATGTAGATCAAAAAACGGGTAAAATGAAGTTTTCTAGAAAAGTTTTATTACCAAAACCTGAAACCAAACCAGCAGAATAATTGCGGTTTAATAGCTATAAATCCTCTCGAGCAATCGAGGGGATTTTTTTTATTTTTAGAACATGAAAACAAAAACATACCTACTCGGAATTTCAGGTGCTAGTGGCTCAGGTAAATCTACCTTCGCTATTAATCTAGCCAAAAAGTTTCCTAAAGAAAATGTATTAATTATAGCACAAGACTCGTATTATAAAGATTTAAGCGGATTGTCTTTAGAAGAAAGATCAAATCAAAATTTTGACCACCCGGATTCCTTAGATTTCAAACTGTTAAAAGAACATTTAACAGCACTAAAAAACGGTGAATTAATAAAACAGCCTGTATACGATTTCAATACACACAGTAGAAAAGAGGATTTTGTAGAAGTTGTATCCAAAAAATTAATAATACTAGAGGGCACCTTACTTTTAAGTCAAAAAGCTATATACGAAGAGTTTGACTGTAAAATATACGTAAATTTAGAGGAGTCTGTTTGCCTTGCGAGGCGTATTGAAAGAGATGTAATGGAACGCGGGCGCTCTAGTGAAATGGTGTTGAAACAATACAATGCAACTGTAAAACCTATGTTTGATAAATTTATCAAACCAAGCCAAACGAATGCAGATATGATAGTTCCAGGCGTGAAAAACGAAACCCAAATTAATGCCGTGTACCAGAATATCGTGTCGAATATATAAATACAGTACTAAAATTACAATAATTGTAACCTTTTAATCATAGAAGACGTATATAAGCAAGAATCATCTAATTTAAACTTCGTATTATGCGTCAACTGAAGATTACCAAGCAGGTAACAAATCGTGAAACTGCCTCTTTAGACAAGTACTTGCAAGAGATCGGAAAAGTAGATCTTATAACTGCTGAAGAAGAAGTAGAATTAGCACAGCGCATACGAGAAGGAGATCAGATTGCCTTAGAAAAATTGACCAAAGCAAATTTACGTTTTGTAGTTTCTGTAGCCAAGCAGTATCAAAATCAAGGGCTATCTCTACCCGATTTAATTAACGAAGGAAATTTAGGTTTAATTAAAGCAGCACAACGTTTTGATGAAACACGTGGATTTAAATTTATTTCCTACGCAGTATGGTGGATACGACAATCCATATTGCAAGCTTTAGCCGAACAATCAAGAATTGTACGTTTGCCTTTAAATAAAATTGGATCAATAAACAAAATAAACAAAGCATACGCTTCCATAGAACAAGAAGAAGAGCGCGCACCCTCTGCAAATGAGATTGCAACCTTCTTGGATATGAGTGAATCAGATGTTAAGGAATCGCAAAGAAACTCAGGTCGTCACGTATCTATGGATGCACCCTTAGTTGAAGGAGAAGATTCTAATCTTTACGATGTACTTCGTTCAGGAGAAAGTCCAAATCCAGATCGCGAATTATTAAACGCATCTTTAAGTATAGAGATTGAAAGAGCTTTAGAAACATTAACGCCTAGAGAAGCTGATGTAATTCGACTTTATTTTGGGCTAGAAAGTAAGCAATCCTTAACGCTCGAAGAAATTGGCGAACGATTTGACCTAACAAGAGAAAGAGTTCGTCAGATTAAAGAAAAAGCTATTCGCAGACTCAAACATGCATCCAGAAGTAAAATATTAAAAACCTACTTAGGTTAAATTTAAAGAAGGCAAATGCCTTCTTTTTTTTACATAAAACTCAAATTATATGTCACATTTAATTGCACCATCTATACTAGCAGCTGATTTCGCCAATATCCAACGAGATTTTGAAATGATAAATGATTCCGAAGCTGATTGGTTTCACATAGATGTAATGGACGGTGTTTTTGTACCCAATATATCATTCGGAATGCCCGTTATAGCAGCAATGAAAAAGCATGCAAAAAAGACCCTGGATGTACATTTAATGATTGTAAATCCGGATCAGTACATAAAAACATTTAAAGAAGTTGGCGCAGATGTATTAACTGTTCATTACGAGGCGTGTACACATTTGCACAGAACAATACAAGCTATTAAAGCAGAAGGAATGCAAGCTGGTGTAGCACTAAATCCGCACACACCGGTACATTTATTAGAGGATGTAATTACAAATATTGACTTAGTTTGTATTATGTCTGTAAACCCAGGATTTGGTGGGCAATCGTTTATTGAAAATACCTATTCTAAAGTGGCTCAATTAAAAGATTTAATTTTACGCAAGGGATCGTCAACTAAAATTGAAATAGACGGAGGTGTTACCATTCATAATGCAAAAAAACTTATTGATGCAGGTGCTGATGTACTTGTTGCAGGAAGTTTCGTGTTTAAATCTAACAACCCTATTGAAACGATCAAAGAACTTAAAGCGGTATAATTAATACAAAAAATTAATGTAAAATAGGGATGCAAATTGCATCCCTATTTTTTTTACAAAAAAAAGATCTGCATAAAACACAGGCCTTTAAAACTCAAAATCCCCAAAAATCTACTAATAGTTCAAATATATTACTTTAACACAGATCATGAAATAGGTAATACCACTCAAATTTTCTTGCTATTCCAAAAAGAAAGGTCTCTGTTCAGTATTTTTTCTAACTGATCATTATGAGGTTTAAATTTAGTGTGAAGGCTAAGCTCAGTTGCTTTGTCTATAGGTGTGTATTTAGTTCCCAGCCATTTATTAATGTTATGAACCACCTTATGAATAATTCCAAAACCAAACCATTGACGGGCATAATACTCGGCAGGAATAGACAATGGTCTATAGCCCTTATTGGAAACCAATGGTTTTTGAGAAAATTTAGTGGGAGTTATATTTAAAAATTCTGAAAGAGATTGAAGACCTTCTTCAGGGTTTTTAATGAATTCCTCAAAAATAATAAAATGCATTTGAGACATCGAAAAATACTCCAGATAACGCTCAACTTGATCGGCATAAACACTTCGCTTAAAGTAGCCTTTGTAAATGTCCTTTTTTATTCGCTTTGATTCTTGAATCAAGCAGTTCTCAAAAGAAAGTAACTCCTTGCCTATTCTTATATAATGCCAATAGTTAGAGTAAGTTCTTTTTACTGGGTTCCTTAAAATCCAAACTAATTTCATGTTTGGATTTTGATTAAAAATACGTTCTACTGCTTTTGGTTCGTAGCAATAAGCAGGCGTTTTTTCACCTATAATTTTAGAATTGGTAAACCTTTTAAACCATTTTGAATACCACTGCTCTCCTTTCTCAAAATTTGCGTCTTTATCAAAATAATTAATCTCTTCTTTTGGCATACCTACTTCCTTATGACCAGCCAAATAATCCATAAGAGTGGTAGAGCCAGCTTTCATAGCACCAACAACAAGAAAATCGGGTAATAAAACTTTATCTTTTATCATTTCTTTATACTGTTTTTTATATAATTGCTCAGATCTTCACTTACCTTTAATAATAGTGTAGGTGCCATAAATAGTAAGCCTGTGCATACAGAACGAATTAGTATTCTAATCAAATCAGATTCAATTTTATAAAATGGAATTTGTAGGAGTATACAGTAAGTAAATAATGCTATAAACAAAAGCTTTACTGTATTTACACTAAAAGGTTGAATATTAAAAAATAAATAAACACAACTAGTTTTAATACAATTATGAACAAATAATGACAAAGCAGTTGCCATTGCTGCACCGGTAATTCCGTACCTCGGTATAAAAACGATATTAGTGCCTATTACTACTAATACAAGAAATATATTGATGTACAAATCAAACTTAAATTTATTTGAAGTAGCAATTATAGCTCCATTTACACCAGTAGAAACATCAAATAATTTTGCGAGACCTATGTAAAAAAATACCATTTTAATTCCACTGTATTCTTTACTTACAAAGAGAAGAATATCCTCTAAATTCATCCAAATACCAATAAACAAAAGTAAGCCAATCAACATTTGGTTTAGGGCCGTTTTGCGGTACAAATTAGCTATTTCGACGGCATCATTTTCTACCCAAGCTTTAGAGAGTAAAGGCTTTACAATTTGGAGTATTGAGCGTGCAGGAATTTGAATTAAGGAAGCCATAAAAAATGCAATGGTGTAAAAGGCTATGTTTTCAATTTTAAGATAATAACCGAGCATTAATATATCAATTTTATTAACTAAAATTGCCGCAGAAGATGTGAGTACCGTAACAAAACCATAATTGATCATTTTTGACGCAAAAGAAGCATCTGGAAAAATGGGAAAACCAAATTTGAATTTAAATAAACCAGTTGTTAGTAAAGAAACACAAAGAAGAAACACATTAAAACTATGCAAGCCAATCCATGAAAACATAAAAGTATTGAAACTAATACATTGAAAAAAGAATAAAACGAGTAAAAATAAGGTGAGTATCCTTAAAAGTAATTCTCTTAATACTGCTGGAAGAATAGGTTTTAACTCTGATCGAGCTATACTTAACAATACTTCAAAAAAGACCAAAGAAGCAATTAGTGGTAAAATAACAGATTGATACTCATTAAAAAGTTGGTTTTTTTTTGCGTAGGCTTCAAAGAAGTTAGCACCAAATAAATAAAATAAAAATCCTAAAACAAGAAGTGAAATTAAAGGAACCTGCAATGCAAACCTATAAATAAACTTTTTCTTTAATTTTAAAAAGGGGAAAAACCGAATAATTGTGTTTGGCACTCCTAAATGCGCAAACTGAGCAATAATAGAGGCTATGGATAAAATGAGTACGACTAAACCATACTTCTCTGCTCCTAAAACTTTAGGAAAAACAATCATTGTATTAAAAGCACCAATTACAACTCCAACAAAACTAACCAAAGTTATGCTTAGCCCCTTTTTACCTACAATGCCCATTAGCTGTTTAATTCATTAATTTTAGCTAATATACGCTTAGAAGAATTTCCATTCTGAAAAGTATGGAATAAATTCTTTACACGTAATCGCTCTACTGAATAAAGTGATGGATTATTTAATGAGAGTTCAATATTTTGTATAAATTCCTTTTGAGTACTGATTTTTGGGCCAGGTGTATGGCTGTTGTATTCAAACAAAAAGCCTCGGTAAGATTGGTATTCTTCTAGATCGTATGGAATAAAAATCATAGGTTTATCTAGCAACAGAAAATCTAAATAAATAGAGGAGTAATCAGTAACCAAAACATCTACATGAGCTAATAACTTTTGAGCGTCTGGAAATATTTCTTGATGAGCGGGCAATATTCTACTATAAGTAGACTTCTGCCCATAATTTCCTGTTATGCGCTCCATCTCTTCTCTATGTCCTCTAATTAATAAGTATGCATCTTGTGTAATCAAAAAATTATTGAGTTCAGTTAGATCCTTATCTTTAAAAGGGAAAAAAGAGGATCGCTCGCCGTACTCTCTCCAAGTTGGCGCATACAGTATCACATTATTCTCTAGATAAGAATGTGTACTGAGCAATTCGGTATTCGGATGTAACAAATAATCGTTTCTCGGAGTACCTGTTATCCAAACATTATCTATGTGCATGTCAAAACATGAAGCCAATAAAAATTGTTCGAAAGTTGAAGATGCGCATATAGAAGTAAATTTTTGAAATCTATTTCTAGATTTTGATTGTCTAATCTCTTTTACTTGCAAGCTTAAGCGTTTGAGCGGAATTCCATGCCAAAGGTTAATTATGTTTTTACTTTTAACATCTAAAAAGTAAGGGAAAAAATAAGAAGTGTCTGAGCCGTGAGAAATGATAATATTCTTAGTTCTAAAAAAAAGTTTAAAACCAACAATACTGTTTGTATAAAATGTTATATTGGGATGAAGCTTTAAAATTTGCTCAAAAAGCTTGTCATTTTTAACAAGAATACGAACCTTAAAATCTTCCGTAGGTATTGAAATTAAATATTCTAATAAATACCTGGTATTATCGGCGTAATTAAACTCAGTAAAAAATAGAGTCAGCATCTTTTTATCTTTAGAAAATAGAGATTCTACAAAACGAGTTAATAAGGTGATTACATCAATTATAATAAAACTGAGTAACCAACCTTTAAAACGCTTAAATCTCGATTTTCTTAAAATCATTTATTTCTTTATAATTTCAATTAATTCTGTGGTAGAAATGGAAGGGGTTCTGTCTAAATAAACCACCTCGCAAATAGATTTAAAGTGATCAAACTTGCCTTTCCAATCGTCTCCCATTACGAGTACATCCGCTTTGTATTTTTTAATGTACTCTGCTTTAAGCTCTAAAGATTCTTCATAAAAAACCTCGTTGGTAGCTTTTAAAGCTTCAACAATTCTTAACCTGCTCTGCTGAGGGCATACTGGGAGTTTTTGTTTCTTTCTATAGTTTAACTTATCCGAAGAAATCCCTACAATTAAGTGATCTCCTTGTGCTTTGGCACGTTCAATAATGTTTAAATGACCTATGTGAAATAAATCAAATGTCCCAAAAGTTATTACTCTTCTCATGTGTTGGTTATTCTATCTAAAAGTTTGGCAAATGTAGCTGAAACATTTTTATGCGTAAATTTATTTACCATTTTAGAATTCAATTTTATCTCGGAATTAATAAAAAGATCAAATTGACATTCCAAATAGTTCTTTAATTCTATTTCTGAATCGTAATCGATTGATTTTCCAGTAGCTGTTTCTTCTAACATAGATGCAACATCTGTATTCTTTGGACCTAAACAAAGTATGGGTCTTTTAGCTCCAAAGTATTCGAAAATTTTTCCGGGCACTCTTCCACTTACATTATCGGCCTTGTTAAGTAGTACTAAAAGCAGTTGAGAAGCCTGCATTATTTTTATTGCCTCATCTCTGTTAACTTGAGCTACAAAAAGAACTTGATCTTCTAAATTCAAAAATCTAATTAAATCTTTTATCTTTTGATTTACCTTGCCTACCAATTGAAGCTTAAAAAGGTTTTTAAACTCGGTGTTTTGATTACACAATTCAGAGATTACATGGAGTAAAGCTGTTGGATTACGATCCTCGCCTAACATACCTAAATGGGTAAGAGAGAAGGTGCTGTCTAGTCCTACTGAGTTTTTAAAATCACTCGTATCAAAACCCAAGGGCACAAGCGCTGTATTTTTAGCTCCAATGCGTTTTAGGTCTTGGTTCCACGACTCACTCACTATTGTAATTAAATCCGCATTTTCAAATACCTGATTCTCCATTTTTCGATGTCTATTATGAGCCCATCTACTAATTTTAAAGTGCTTGTAATAATCTACTTGAGTCCAAGGATCTTGAAAATCTGCAATCCAAGGTAAATTGAGTTTTTTACTTAATATGCAACCAATTCTGTTTACAGAATGTGGAGGTCCGGTAGAAATAATAGCATCTACAGGATTATCAATTAGATATTTCTCTAAGGTTTTTACTGCTGGTTTTATCCACAAACATCGCGCATCTGGAATAAAAAAATTGCCTCTAATCCACACGGATAAATTGTGAAGAATTGAATGTTTAGGAGTGTTATGGATAACATCTGCTAATGCAGCTTTCGACTTTTGTCCGGTTAAGTTCTTATAAAGCTCGTAAGGTTCCACTATTGGGATTTTAATCACCTCTAAATTGGCCGGAATATCATTTGCTGCTTTGTTGTCTTCAAATGGATAGTGCGGATTATGGGCTGTACATACAACGGGTTCCCATCCAAATTCGCCTATGTATTTAGCTAATTTTAGGGGTCTTATTGTACTAATTCCTCCTGCAGGGGGCCAATAATAAGATATGATTAATACCCGCTTCAAGACCTCTTAAACGATTTGTATGTTACAAAACCAAGAAGTAGATATATTAGTGTAGAACAAACCAATGCAATAGAAGATCCTAATGCAACAGACTGGGGTTCAAATTTAAATTCTACAGCATATTTACCTTTGGGTAAGGGCATGCCACGAAGCACATAATTAACTCTATAATGCTCATTAAGCTCTCCATCAACATAAGCATTCCAACCTTTATTATAATAGATTTCTGAGAATACAGCAAAGGCAGGCTCGCTTAAATTCACATCATAAGTTAGATGGTTTGGCTGGTAAGCACTCAATTGTATAGAACCATTGGTGCTAAAGTTTTGTGCTGAAACATTAAAACGCTTGTCAATTAACGCTTCATTTTTAGGATTAAAGCTGTTCAACTGTGTCATTTCATCATCGGCATTGACTACAACTTTTGTAGTGTTAACAAACCAAGCGGCTCCCAAACGAGAAGGGTTTTGAGATGCCATTATGTTTCCTGCAGATCCCTTTCTTATTATGTACTTAGTATTTAACATATTAATAACCGAAGGATTTCCTTTAGCTATTTGCATATCCATTAACTCTTGGTAGCGTTTTAATTTTGCACCATGGTAGCCACCTAAATTATTATGAAAATAAGAAGTTCTAGCACCGGCGTCTAAACGTTCTGTGGTATTGTAAACTCTAAAATTCAATTCGTTATCGGCCAAAATTTGAGAATCTACAGCAGTTTTCTGATAGGGTCTTTCCATTTTTTTGGATTTCACAAAATCATCAGAATTTAAAAAGCGTTTGTTTACAGGAACCATGTCGGCAATAACTAGAATTCCTAATACCATTGCAAAAGGAACTAATTTTATTTTTTTTGTGTAAAAAAGATAAACACTTGCAGCGGCCAAGAGTATAAATGCTAAAGAACGAAGTGAATCAGTTCTCATAAGCGCGGATCGATCTACTTCTAAAGCGGAAACTAAAAAATCGGGATATTGCCCGTCTGCAAGGGAGCTAAAGGAAAAGATTGAAGGCCCTAGTAAAGCAAAAAATAAACACAAACCACCAGAAATACTTATTGCATACTTTAAATAATTTACGACAACTTGCTTTTCTATTTTAGAAGATACGAGTTCCTTAACTGCTAAAAAACCTAACAACGGAATGGTAAATTCTGCGATAACTAAAATCATAGAAACCGTTCTAAATTTATTATAACCAGGTATATGGTCTAAGAAAAAACCTGTAAACCACATCATATTGTTTCCCCAAGCTAAAGCAAAAGACAATAAGGTACAGCTTAGCAACCACCATTTTAGTTTACCTTTTACTAAAAATGCACCTAAAACAAACAAAAAACATAAAATTGCTCCAATGTAGACCGGACCGGAGGTAAAAGGTTGAGCGCCCCAATAGGTAGGCATTCTTTTAATTACATTTTTATAGTTGGGTACACTATTCTTTTTTAACACTTTATACGTCTCGGATTCTTTAGACAATTCGGAGCCAGAGGCTCCGCCCATAAAATTGGGTATCAAAAGATTAAATGTCTCCATTTTACCATAAGACCAAGAAGTAGCATAATCCTTGTTTAAACCAGAGGTTTTATTCTCTTGATCGCCATCAATGGTTAATTCAGATTCACTACGTGTACTGTATTTACCATAATCGTAAGTGGACCAAAGTTTTTCTATATTAGCTCCTACCCCCAATAATGCTGCAAAAAAGAGAACAATTGTAGCTTTAAAAAAGGTGTTTAATTGCTTTTTTTTGTAGGCTGATGCAAATTCAAAAATCAAATAGACAATTAATACAAGTAG
>Ga0257120_1001896_pt1 | contig 13205 bp, 5 predicted proteins | sample SI106_10metaG_FD_190153 | JGI IMG/M metagenome (GOLD analysis project Ga0257120, IMG submission 190153) | Marine microbial communities from Saanich Inlet, British Columbia, Canada - SI106_10 | ecosystem: Environmental > Aquatic > Marine > Inlet | place: Canada: British Columbia | collected... | reverse complement strand
GGCGTTGCTGGCCAACGCGTCTGATGTTGATGGAGACACGCTGAGTGTCAGCGCCCTGGCGATTAGCAGTGGTCTGGGTACGCTGGATGATAATGGTGATGGTAGCTGGGTCTATACGCCTGCGACTTATGACGACAGTGGTGTTAGCTTTAGTTATACGATCACTGATGATGGGTTGACGGACGGTGTTGCAGACAATCTGTCGATTGCAGGCACAGCGGTGCTTGAGATCACTTCGGTATCGGGTATTGCTTACCACTGGAACACGCATGCCTTACTGGCGTCTGTTGAGGTCAATCTGGCGAACATGACAGGGGGCATAGCGAATGGCGTTTCGCAAGAAGCGACGTCGAATGCAGCGGGTTTATATGCGTTTAGTCAAAAGCAGCGCGGGATTAATCTTATGACCGCAAGCAAAGATATTACTGCTGGTGAAATGGGTAGTGTTATTAGTTCAGCTGATGCACTGGCAGCACTTAAAATTGCGGTGGGTATTAATCCTAATGCCGATCCTGATGGGGCAGGGCCGGAGGGCGCGTTGGCCGTATCACCGTATCAATTCATTGCTGCAGATATTAACGGTGATGGTCGAGTGACCTCAGCAGATGCATTGGAAATATTAAAAATAGCAGTAAAACTGCCCACTGCCGAACCTCGCAGGTGGGTATTTGTTGCGGAGGATTATGATTTCTGGGATGAAGCGTCCGGTAGCTTCAAAACCACTCGTACAGACGTAACATGGGATAGCGAGGGAATAATCTTTGAGGATCCAGAAAAGAGCGTGCAAAATATTGTGGGCGTTCTGTTGGGTGATGTGAATGGTAACTGGAGTGCTCCCGAGGGAAGTGGAGCCATTGCTGACAGTTATCTAGCTGGTCTAATTGAGCAGGGCGGTCCTTTAGAGAGTAGTTCTCTGGCACAGTGGGGCATATCCGCTTCCTCTGAAGCGGATAGCATTAAAGATACAACAGCTAATGCATTCGGTTTTTCAGGTTTTGGGACTATTGATGAAAGACAGGCGATCATGGCAGGCCAGGAGACGGTTGTAACTCGCTTTACTCCCAGTGAAGATAGTTATAACGTAGTTGAAGAATCACTGACTAGTGTCGTTTCAGGGGACCAGGTTCTTGCTGACCGCACAATCACATTTGACAATGTGCTAGTTGATGATAGTTCTATAATATTCACGCCAGAAGATAATTTGATTGTATGGCTTGATGGTCTGCCATCATACTCTCGAACTTCAAGGGCGATTAATGCACAGGATGCCCTAGAGGCATTCCGTCTGGCCTTAAATCAATCAACAACAAGTGGTAGCAAGTCTGCAGACTTTGATCGTAATGGGCCTGTCTCTACTACTGACGCCTTAGAGATATTGAATTCTGCGTTGCGCAGACCGAATTTTGATGCGGAGTGGGTATTTATTGATACTGAAGCGGACCTTGATGGAATCGGCCGAAGGTCATCAAGTTATGACACAGGAAAGTTGCTGATGGGTATGGACTCTGCCGAGAGCGCAGTGCTGATTGGCATGCTACTAGGTGACGTTAACGATAGTTTCAATTACTGAGTATAAACATGTTTAGCTGCGATTTATGCCATTTGAGTCCTCGGTTGGCATCTTTCGAATGTAGCTACCCGCCAATGTTTACTTGAGTCGTTGTTTATTTGAGTGCCTAGCATCATTGGATGCTTAGGTTAGGATAAATAAGCTTATCAAATGCTCAGTTCTAGCTTATCTGCAACGACAGATTCTTCAGCTGAGTTTGATTAGGGCTCCCTAAATTCTGTGATTATCCTGTTGGCATTATAGAGCACGATATGATTATCTTGAGAACTACCCGGATACTCATATTTATGCAATACTGGTAACTAGTGTAAAAAATCATAACCTCTTATGGGGAACAGGTATCTCTTTAAATCTCCTTAAATCTCTAATAATTATCTTGCTGCTTTTTGCCTCAAAGATGCCTCCATCTTTGGCTGAAGATATTCCATTTGAAGAGCCATTAACGTTGATCGATGCGATGACTTTGGCGGTCAAGTACCACCCATTAGTCGCTTCTCGCGAGGGTGACTATCAGGCCGCGCTTGGAGACTTAAGTGCTGCGCGTTGGTCGGCTTTTCCAACGCCGAGCTACAGCGCTCGGGGCCTTTTCGATAGTGGCAGCCAGAATTCATTTTCACTTTCTCAGCCACTGTGGACTGGAGGGAGGCTTTCGGGAAATATAGAGCTAGCAGAATCGCGTCGTGATAATGCCGTAGCCAATATCGTGGAAGTGGAGCAGATTTTACTCGAGGATTCTGCCAGAGCATTTATTGAGTTTCACCGCGCCAATTCGAAGCTGACAATATCTGTTGATAATGTGACAGAGCATAAGCGGCTGTTCGATATCATTGATCGTCGTGTCAAGGCGGCAATAAGTCCTGAAGTTGATGCAATGCTGGCAAAAGCTCGGTTGGCGTTCGCGCGGTCTCAGGTATTGCAAAATACTAGTGCCAAAGAGGTTGCTAGGTCTGAGCTTGAGCAGTTAATTGGCCGGGCGGTGAATAATGTCTCGGCCCCGGTGCGCTTTAGTGCAAGTTTGGTCCCACTTTCCGATATTGAAAATGCTGCAATAGCCTTTTCCCCTAAGTTAAGAGCTATACAGTCAGAGATAGCGGGGCTAAATGCCAATGCTAGGATAGCCTCTTCTGCGCTCTATCCGCAGGTTTCTCTCGGATATGAACGAAGATTTGGTGAGCTCTTGTTTGCTCAGGAGCGTGAGCAGGTGTTTTTGGCCTTAGAGTTCCAGCCTGGAGCAGGTCTGGCATCTCGGTCATCTATTTCGGCAAGCAAGGCGCGTGTGCGCGCCGCGATTAAGACGCTGGCGGCGTCAAGACGCGAGCTTAGAAGAAAGGTTCAAATTGCGTGGCGTGAATATGAGTCTGCCCGCTTGCAGTTATCCCCCTCACGTCAGCTTGTTTCGGCAACTACTGAGGTGGTGAGCTCCTATTTGCGCCAGTATACGGTGGGAAGAAAGTCGTGGTTGGATGTTTTAAATGCCCAGCGTGAGGTTGTTCAGGCTCAGCATACCCTTGCTGATTATGAAGCGATTGAGTTAATCTCATCCTATCAAATACGGCTTCTAAGCGGTGCTTTAAATAAAAATACACTTTCGGGTTCCAATGAATAAGATTAAGTCTTCATCTCCTGATGATATGAGTGCAGGCACTATGCCTCCCGGCCCTCTTGTAAGTCTTTTGGTAAGAATCGCTGGGCTCGCTGGTGTTGCGGTGCCGGTTCATCGCTTTACTTACGCAGAAAAAAATACCGATGGCGTTGAATTGGCGCGTCTTGATGTGGTGGAGCGGGCCATAGAGCTTTGGAAGCTACGTTTTCCGGATGGCGAGGCTAAAATTGTGAACACGCAGAGCGTGAGTAAGTCTGACCTTCCGGTTCTCTGGTTGAAAAAAGATGGGTCAGATGCATGCATCATCCGTGGTATTCAGAACCACGGTGTTCTGTCAGAGAGAGAAGACTTTTCGACTAACTCGATGTCCTTGGAAGAACTGTCCAGTGGCGTTTGTCTGCTGCTTTTAGTGAGTGACGGGTCCAAGTCGCAAGCCGAGAAAAATAACTTCAGCGCCAAAGACTGGTTTATTTACGCTATTCGAAAGCGAAGAAAAGTGTTTTTAGAAGCTGTGTTTGGCACCTTTATGTTGAGTATATTCGGCTTAATGTCGGCGCTTTACACAATGCAGGTATATGATCGAGTAGTGCCCACAAAAGGATTTAGTACGCTTTGGGTCTTAACTATTGGCGTTCTATTGGCGATATTTTTTGAGTTTTTAATGAAGTTAGTGCGGGCTCATATGGTTGATCGAGCTAGCAAGGTGATCGATGTTGAGTTGTCGAGTGTCTTTTTTGGTAAGGCGTTAGACATTCGGGCAGAATCTCGCCCACGCACCGTAGGCACATTTGCCGCTCAAATAAGGCACTTTGAGTCTGTACGGAATTTTATGACCTCCACCACGTTATTTATTCTTGCTGATGCCCCCTTTGCTTTATTTTTTATCTTTATTATTTTCTTATTGGCTGGTCCGATAGCGATGGTGCCGCTTGCGGTGATACCGTTAGGTCTGTTAATTGGCTTGGCCATGAAGGGGCCTATAGAGCGTTATACTGCTGAACATATGGAAGAGTCGAATAAAAAGAACGGCCTTCTCATCGAGGCAATTGATGGTATTGAGTCTGTAAAGGCTGCTTCTGCAGAGTGGAAAATTAAGGACCGTTGGCGCGATTTAACGCTAATAATAAGTGACACTGAGCTCAAGTCCAGAATGCTCACTACCATCTCAACTAGTTCAGCTCAATCCATTCAGCAGCTAAGTTATGTTGGCATTATTGCTGCAGGAGCCTATGCTATTTCTTCAGGTAATTTAACCATGGGCGGGTTAATTGCCTGCTCGATCATCTCCGGTAGGGCGCTAACGCCATTAGCGCAAATTCCCAATCTAGTTGTACAGTGGAAGCACGCTAAAATAGCTCTAGATGTTCTTGATGGCATTATGGCGATGCCGGGTGATCAGGGTGTTGATAGGCAGGTGGTTCCCGACCGCTGCGCTGGGCAAATAAAGGTTGCAGATTTGACGTTTGCCTATGAGGAGAACGCCCCGACTGTAGAGGTAGGCAAGTTACAATTAAACCCAGGAGATAAAATAGCGGTTTTGGGCTCAGTAGGATCAGGGAAATCAACTCTTATCAAGCTGCTGTCCGGGCTCTATCGCCCACAGTCAGGGCAGGTGTTTTTAGATGGCGTGGAAATGCAGCAACTCGCTGTTGAGTTTTTGCGTGAGCAGATTGGCTATCTGCCCCAGGAAGTACGTTTATTCAACGGGACACTAAGAGACAATTTGGTACTTGGGTTGCCTGTATTGAGCGACAGTCAAATCTTGGCTGCGGCAGTCAATACGGGCCTTGATCGCGCGATTCAGAGTCACCCGAAGGGTTTGGATATTATGATCTCAGAGGGAGGTAAGGGGCTATCTGGAGGGCAAAGGCAGTTAGTTGGCTTGACGCGATTGCTGCTTGCTAGGCCGCAGGTGATGTTACTTGATGAGCCAACAGCTTCTATGGATGCACAGTTGGAAGCGCGTGTTATGGATCATCTATTTAGTGATGTAGATGATAGTGCTGTGGTCATGTTGGCGACGCATAAAATCGGAGCACTAAAGCACGTTAACAGAATTATTGTTATGGAGGCGGGCAAAATCGCGATAGATGGGCCAAAAGAAAAAGTGATTGAACATTTAAATAAGCAAGCAGCAAATAGGAAGGTAACGTGAATCTCTTTTGGTTTTTAAAATCAGCTGATGCCGATCAACCGGACTATGTTTTAGATGCTGAGCTCAAGCAGACGCGATGGGTGCTTAGGGTTACCGCATTCGCTTTTTTTACTTTTTTATTGTGGGCTTATATTTCTGAAATTGACCAGGTGGCTCGGGCGCCAGGTGTAATCATTCCGAGTTCAAAAATACAAATCATTCAGTCAAAAGACGGTGGTGTGCTTAAGGCGCTTCCTGTTGGAGCCGGTGATGAGGTTAATAAAGGGCAGGTGATAGCCCGTTTTGATCAGACCGATGCTCAGGCTGACTACCAAGAGGCTTTGGCGAAAGTTGCGGCATTGGGTGCTGGTATGGCGCGACTCAGTGCTGAGATCTTCGGGCTGGAGCCCCGCTTTCCGGAGGGGTCAAGTGCATATCCCCAGTTTGTTAAGAGTCAGCTAGCCCTTTACGAAAAGCGCAAGGCTGCTCAGTTCGAAGAGATAGCATCCCTTGAAGGCATTCTGATCTTGGTGAGAGAGGAGATTGCTATGAACGAGCCTCTAGTCGCGCAAGGGGATGTCAGTCGGACAGAGATTCTTCGCCTAAAGCGTCAAGAGGCTGAGCTGGTGGCAGAAATCTCCAATACGCGGAATAAATATTTTCAAGATGCTCAGGCCGAATACAATCAAACGGAAGAAGAGCTTGAAAGTGTCGGTCAGGCCTTGGTTCAGCGGCAGCGCCAGTTGCGTCAGAAAACACTAAATGCGCCGGTAAGAGGGATTGTAAAAAATATACGTGTTACCACCGAAGGGGGCGTAATTCGTCCCGGTGAAGACGTTATGGAAATCGTGCCTATCGAAGACGACTTTGTTATCGAGGGAAAGCTATCTCCAGCTGATATTGGGTTTGTTTCCCTCGGTCAATCAGCGGCAGTAAAAGTCGATGCTTTTGATTATACAGTTTATGGTGATTTGACCGGAACGGTGACATACATTAGCGCAGACACCTTGGAAGAGCAGTCATCTCAAGGGAATATTCCGTATTACAGAATTCATGTCCGAACTCAAGGCAAGCAGTTTACAGGAAAGCCAAATGATGACCTGCAAATACTGCCTGGTATGACTACCACAATTGAGATTAAAACAGGTAAGAATACAGTGCTCAATTATCTGTTAAAGCCAATTGCAAAGACGCTGGTTGAATCTATGGGTGAAAGATAGTTACTTGGCCGATGGAGAAATGTCGAGCGCCAGTTTTACGTGTAAAAGGGCCTGCCAGTTGTGACTCAGGTCGTCCCTCAGAAAATCTTGTGGAGCGCATAATTTTAACGTTATAGTGTAACTATGTATGATCGTATAACTAGTAATGTAAGGCAAATGATCTAAAAACAAACAAAATCAATCCTATTAGGTTAGAAAATGACTACAGACTCTTTAGATGTTACCCCTCTTGTTGACTCAATACCCAGTGCTGATGGCGCAAATACTGATACTGGCGTTGTTCAGCAGTCAGAATCCAGTTACCCATCCTCTCAAGTCGCCCCTACCTTTACTGGTCAAGAAGGTGAAAATTCATTTGACGTGATGCCTCATCTGGGTGATATGTCTCAGTCGTCTGAAATGATTCAAATTGCTGAAACATCAATAATTGAAAAAAACGACGAAGACAAAGAAGAGCCAGCCAGCGACGACCAAGTGCTAGATGCTGACGATGCTATTGAAAATCCAGATTTAGACGAAGCTGCTGCAGCTGAGCAGGTGCCACAAGATCAGTTAGATCTGGGCTCTCAAGCTGAATCTAGTGTTGCTGAAGTATTGGATGGTGCTCAGTCTCAAGATACCACCATAGGTGGGTTGAGCCTTTCAACATTGGGATGGTCGGCCTTAGGTGCTGTAGGAGTTGGTTTGGCAGTGTCTGGAGGCGGGTCTAAACCTCCGTTAAAGCCTATCCTGACTCTGGCGAACGACAATGGCATAGATGGCGATGGAGTGACCAACTCTGGCGTGGTCTTAGTCGGTGACTTAGTCGATTCAGCGACCTGGGAATATAGTCTAGACAATGGTGCAACTTGGGTTTCTGGTCAGGGTAATAGCTTTGAGCTTGATCAAGATGGAAGTTACTCAGTGGTCGCTAGGCAGACAAAAGGTGATAAGGAATCAGAGGTCAGCGCGACTTTGGTACTTGAGTTGAATACTGTGGCTCCAGTTCTTGAAGCTTCAGATGATATTTCCATCGTGGAGAACAGTGGTGCCAATCAAGCTGTCTTTGCAGCCAGTGCGGCTGATGACGGTGCAGTTACCTATAGCTTGGCCGATGGCAGCGATAGTGCTTTTGATATCGATAGCACCTCAGGCCAGGTTACCCTGATTGACGACCCTGATTTCGAATCCAAAGATAACTATACCTTTACCGTGGTTGCGGCCGATCTGGCAGGCAATACCGACCAGCAGACAATAGAACTCAGCGTAACCAATTTGGACGAAGTGGCTCCTTCTATTACATCGTCAGATCAGGAAACCGTCGTTGAAAATAGTGGTGCTGATCAAGTTATCTATACAGCCACCGCAGATGATAGCGCCGATGTTAGTGACGGCGTTGTCTTCAGCTTATCTGAGGGAAGTGATGCAGCGCTGACAATTGATAGTGTCTCAGGCGCAGTAACTCTAGCGGGTAACCCCGACTTCGAATCTCAACAAACTTATGCTTTTACTGTGGTGGCAACAGATGGAGCAGGAAATGTCAGTGAGAAGCCGGTAACCCTGTTGATTGAGGATGTGGATGAAATTCCGCCAGCGGTAACCTCCATTGAGAGTTCTGTCGACAATCAAACGGTTATCATTAATTACAATGAGAGCCTTTCACAAGCTGAAGTTCCCAACGTTACCTCTTTCACTCTTAGGCAGGGTGGGGTGGAATTAGATGTTAGCGCAGTCTCAATTGAAGACGATTCCGTCATGCTAGCGATTGGGTCTCAATTAACGGAAGGGTCTTTACAGCTGTCTTATTCCGGCTCTACATTGCAGGATTTAGCAGGTAATTCTGCTCCTAACTTCTCACAAATTGTTGTATCTGATGGTTATATACGCGGTGGCAAGGTTTATGTTGATATCGATGGTGATGGCATCGCAGATCCAGATGAGCTTCTCGAGGGCGTGAGCTCAAACAGTAGTGGTGAGGTATTGCTTGAGGGTGATGCACTCGCTGCAAATGTCATTATTCTCGGGGGTGTTAACACAGATACGGGTGCGATAAATGAGCTTTCACTGACTGCACCCACTGGATACTCAGTTGTTAACCCGCTTTCTACGCTTGTCGCTCAGGTTATTCAAAAAGGTAGCTCTGAGGGAGAAAAAACTGTTGCTGAGGCTGAGGCGCTGGTTATATCTGCGCTGGGTTTGTCTTTGATCGAGGGTGACAGTCTATCTGAATATGATCCTTTATCGGATGACTCAGAGGCCGCATTGGGAAATAGAATTGTGACGGCCCAGATTGCTACAGTGCTTGCAGTGGCAACGTCATCGGCAATAGATGCTGAAGCGGCCGCGGAGGCCCAATCAACGGTATTGGAGAACTTGGCGGTTCTTATTGAAGAGAGTGCCAGCACCGATACGGATGTGACTCTAGATGCTGAAACGGTAGCGGCCGTGCTTGTCGATGCGCAGGGTGCTTCACTGGTGCCTGTTGCTGCTCTAGAAGAGTTGCAGGATGCAGTTCAAGAATTAGAAGTTGCTACTTCGATTGATGAGGTTATTGCCGTTCAGGCCGCCGCCACGGATGCATTAGCCACCTCCTCCCCCGAGGTTAGTCTCGTTGCAGCCAGCGATACGGGTGTTGTGGGTGATAGCTCTACTGCCGATGTTACGCCATCGATTAAAGTTGACTTTGATGTTGATTCAGTCGACGGCACAGCAGTGGTAATTGGTGACCTTATCGAAATACTGTCTTTGACAGATGGTGGCGCTAGTGTTGTCGGTAGTGCTTACGTAAAGTCAGATAATTTTGATGATGGCTCTATTGAAATTGTTACAGCTGAGCTAATTGATGGTTCAGCTGACTTAAGTGCGCGTATTACTGATATTGCCGGCAATATCTCTGAAAATGCCTCATCCATTACGCTATTAGTGGACACCGTAGGGCCTGTATTTACCTCGGCGGCCGATGCCCAAGTAGAGGAAAATAGTGGCTCTGATCAAGTTGTCTATAACGCAGCATCTACTGATGCTTCTAAAGTTGTCTATGCATTAGCCGACGGCAGTGATGCAGCTTTAACTCTCGATGTTGCCAGTGGCGCGGTTAGTCTCAGTGATGATCCTGATCACGAAATCCAAGCCAGCTACAGTTTTACTGTGGTAGCAACCGATGGCGCGGGCAATGTCAGCGAACAGTCTGTGGCGCTGAACGTAGGTGATGTTGATGAAGTCGCTCCCAGCATTACCTCGGGTGCAACGGCTACGTCAGTAGAAGAAAACAGCGGTGCAGATCAAGTAATCTACACCGCAACAGCCGATGACAGCGCGGACATTAGTGCTGGCGTCACCTTTAGTCTTACCGACGGCAGTGATTCAGCTTTGAGTATCGATGGTGCTAGTGGTGCCGTTAGCCTGAGTGATAACCCCAATGAAGAGGCGCAAAATAGCTACAGCTTTACTGTGGTAGCAACCGATGATGCGGGCAATGCCAGTGAGCAGGCCGTTACTCTGAGTGTGGGTGATGTGGATGAGGTTGCCCCCACAATAACCTCGTTGTCAGTTGGTCTGGTAGTAGAGGATAGTGGTGCCGGTCAAGTTGTTTATACCGCCACTGCCGATGACAGTGCCGATATCAGTGAAGGTGTTACGTTTAGTCTAGCAGAAGGCAGTGACTCAGCATTAAGTGTTGATGGGGCCACAGGCGTTGTTACCCTGGCTGATAATCCGCAAAAAGACGTACAGGACACTTATGAATTCACTTTGGTAGCCAAGGATGCAGCGGGCAATAGCAGTGAGTTGCTTGTAACGTTAACAGTCGATGTCGCGCCGCTGATTACATCGTCTACTACACCTACGGTGGACGAAAATAGTGGCTCTGACCAAGTTGTTTACACCGTAGAGGCCAGTGATGCAGGAGATGCCAGTGCCGTTGTCACCTATGACCTAAAGGAAGGTAGTGATGATGCCCTAAGTATTGATATTGCCACTGGAGCGGTAACCCTCTCAGGTACACCAGATTTTGAAACGAAACAGAGCTATAGTTTCACGGCTACAGCAGCCGATGAAGCCGGTAATACCAGTGAGCAACTGATAGTTCTATCGGTGAATAACCTCGACGAAGTTGCGCCGACGATTACCTCCGGCGCAACAGCGACGTCATTAGAAGAAAACAGCGGTGCAGATCAAGTAATCTACACCGCAACAGCCGATGACAGCGCGGACATTAGTGCTGGCGTCACCTTTAGTCTTACCGACGGCAGTGATTCAGCTTTGAGTATCGATGGTGCTAGTGGTGCCGTTAGCCTGAGTGATAACCCCAATGAAGAGGCGCAAAATAGCTACAGCTTTACTGTGGTAGCAACCGATGATGCGGGCAATGCCAGTGAGCAGGCCGTTACTCTGAGTGTGGGTGATGTGGATGAGGTTGCCCCCACTATTACCTCTCAAAGTACCTCAACGGTGCTGGGTTATGAGTCAGTGATCTACTCGGGTGCCGCAGATGATAGTGCGGATATTAGTGCGGGTATAACCTATTCGCTTAAATCCGGTGAGGGGGATGAGAAAAACCTTTCGGTTGACGCAGCAACCGGTGTTGTATCCCTTAATGCTGGTGGTGTTACCAACTATGCGACTAAGTCGGCTTACACCTTTACCCTGCTGGCAAGCGATGGCGTTAATGCTGCTACCGAGCAGCAGGTATCAGTATCTGTAGGGTCGTCGGTGTCTGTCACTGGCCCGGGTGTAATTTCTCAGGGTGGATTAAAGCCAAGTCTTTCTGGGGATGATGATGGCAATTCAGTAATCTCTATTGCTATTGATCCCTCCGTGGTTGAAGACTATGCATCAGGGTTGGAAAATATTGACTTTACACTGGTTTACAATGTGTCTGAATTGGGTGTTATTGAGGAATCGCAAATATCCTACCCCTCTGCTGGCATTGCGGCAGCCAATGTCAGTGTGGAAGGGCAAATTGGTGTATCCATAATCTGGTTCCCTGCTATTGCATCGGACGGTTCACTTTTGGCGCTTACCTATCAGGCCCAAGATACAGTAACGACAACCAGCATTACCCTTAAAGATGTAATTGTGGGCAACGATGATCTGTCTGATTCAAGTTATGTACTAGGTGAAGCGGTTATTATTGAAGGCACAGACGCGACTGAGGTTTTTGAGTTGCTGGGTGGGTCTGCAACTGTTTCAGGGGGTGCAGGGGCGGATATTTTTGCATTAACCTCTGGCACTGGAACAGATATGTCTATTTCTGACTTTGAGGCCGGTGTCGACAGTATTGAGCTGAGTACGTTAGCCAATGCGTTGGGTTATACCGATATTGCAGAAAGTGGCACGCAAGCCCAAGACCTCACCCTATCTAAAATGCTCGAGATTCCATCAGATATTGCACAGCTCATTTCCAGTGCCGATGATTCGTTGGATAATGTTTTTGGGGCTTTCTTTGATTCGGGATCCAGCGCGCTTACAGCGTTTATAGACAGCGACACTTCCGCGGGCGTTGTAGATATCGAGACCTACACAATTACCCTGTCCGGGGAGAGTGGATTTGATCTAACTGATCTTCACTTGGCCTCGCCTGTGTTTATTGCCTAACTGGAGCAACACACCGATGTCAGATATTTTTGTAGACCGTTTTATGAAGTTCAATGTCAGTCAGGGCGTTGTGCGTCTGGACTTTGCACGTATTGAAGATATTGATTCAGTAAAAAATGAAGTCACCATGTCGCCTTCAACTCGACTGGTCATGCCAATGGATGGTTTTATGCACTTTATTGATCAGGCGATTAAATTGCGCTCAGGCATCATCGATCAGGCTAAAGCTGCATCACCCAGTGAGAAGAGTGCTGAAGAGGCAGATACCAAGAAATCGAAAAAGGTATCAAAAAAGAAACCTAACGCGAAATGAGCTTAACAAGCATTTACAGCGTTAACGTTACGATAATTGGAAAACACGTTTAAAAAATAGCGTTTGTCGAGGGGTATTGTATGGCCATTGTTTTTTCTTCTGATTCGCAAGCAAAAGTGAATGAGAATATAGGTCAAAACCGTCTTATATACACAGCCATCGCCGCACATGATGACGACAGTTCCACTCAGCTTGTCTACACGCTGTCGGCTGATAGTCCAGCAGAGCTTTCGATAAACGCCAGCAGCGGTGAGGTTTTTCTCTCGGAAAGTCCTGACTATGAGACCCAAAGCCTCTATGACTTTACAGTTATTGCCTCTGATAATAACGGTCAATCCAGCCAACACAGTGTGAGTTTGTCAGTCGTCGATGTTCTTGAAGGTGGTGCTGGCGACCAGACCCTAATAGGTGGCGCGGGCGATGATATTGTTGATGGTGGATCGGGTTTTAACACCTTTCAGGTGCAGGGCAGCGCCGATGCCTTCTATTGGACGGTCAATAGTTCTGGGCAGGTAATCCTTAACGATGCTGTTGTTGCTGATGACGACCCGGTCGATGGCGGCGATGAAGGCTCTGATACGCTCACTAATATACAAGCCATCAGCTATGTCGCTCCCGATGGCACAGTCGAGAGTAGTATTGTAATTGATGATTTTAGTAATGCACCGGATGCCACCAATAGGCAGATTGACTACGGAGAATGGGTCAATGGGCGGGCCAACTTCTACGGTGACATAGATTATTTTACCCTTGAGATCACTGAGGGTACCAAGGTCAAGATTAGCTCGGGC
>Ga0257120_1001894_pt1 | contig 13219 bp, 10 predicted proteins | sample SI106_10metaG_FD_190153 | JGI IMG/M metagenome (GOLD analysis project Ga0257120, IMG submission 190153) | Marine microbial communities from Saanich Inlet, British Columbia, Canada - SI106_10 | ecosystem: Environmental > Aquatic > Marine > Inlet | place: Canada: British Columbia | collected... | reverse complement strand
GGTTTTGGATAACACCTACTACTTCTGGTGCGACATGGTCTGCCCTATGGGACATCTCGTCTACATCTGCCTCAAGGGCCTGAGCCAACTTTACTATCAGCTCCGGGCTTGGCAATGACTTTCCCTTCTCCATGTTAGAAATATGCATACCAGTCACACCGCACTCGCGGCCTAACTCTCTGACGCCAATTCGCTTGCTGGTACGAAGGTCTTTTAAATAATCTGCAAATGTAGTCATTGCTAGCACAATCTATGGTTGTAAATAACAAGTTTACATGCAATTGTGCATTATTGAAAGCAGGCTGACGCTATTGACACAAGTAAGCCTCCTAAAGGAAGCGGAACTCGTTGATTTACTTCCACAGATCAAATACTGTTTATGGATGAAATCTAATAAAAATCTTATATCTATCAGAAACTGTATATTCGGATTCCAGTGCAAAGAAAATTGGAGCGAAATGGCGTATATCTCGAATGCGGGCTCAGGGTCAGAGATAAGATTTTGTTCAAGCTGTGAAAAAAAAGTCTATGAATGCACTAGTGACCAAGAGTTGACTGACAATGTCCGAATCAATCGCTGCGTCGTAATCGCTAGATCAGCAGACACCGACGACATACTGCTTGGTATGATAAAACCACAAGTATTTAAATTACGTGACTGAACCGAAGCTAACACCAGGCACTCTTTATATAGATCGGGACCAAGACGTTCTCTCAGGAGATTGGGGGCCGTATGTCAAGATTGGCATCGTGCGGAATGACAAAGAAGCATCCATCCGTAATAAAGAGCATCAAACAGGGAATCCAAGACGAATCCATGTCATCTTTTCAGCCGAATCGCCTATGGTTGAGCATCTTGAAACCTATCTACACCATATTTTTGCATCCCGGCGCGTGCTAGGTGAGTGGTTTTTGCTTGATGACAATGCTGTTCAAACTCAAGTCATACCTAGTGCAGAGACTCTAATAGAACAACAGCGCATATCGTTGGAAGCCTTCACACAAAAAGCAGCTAATAAATCTATTGCGTCATCTGGCATCTCTAGGGAGCCTACCGACTCAGAATTAGCGCTGCACCAACAAGCAATAGACGCAAAACACGCCTTGGAGATTCTCCAAGCGAGACAGGATATTATTAAAAATAAGTTGATCCAATTAGCTGCAGGCTCGGGAGGTATTAGCGGAGTCTTAGATTTTCAGACAAAAATCTCAAGGCCATCTTTGCAAAAGTCTAAACTCAAAACTGACCATCCGGAACTATATTCAGAGTATGAAACACTAGTACTAGGCGAGCCGAAAGGAGCGCTCTCAGTTAAAGGCACTTCATCGCTAAAGAAATTAGATAAAGACCTATATAACGAAAAAAAGTTAATGGCTGATTCAGCTGCAATAGATAACAGCGGCATTACTAGTCCAGAAATTGAACGAAATCCCACTATCACTGACCTACATCTCGCCTACCTAGAAAACCTGAGCGCAATAGCCTCTGCCGATTGGCAGTATGAGTCTCTAAAGGCAGGTCTAGCATCAAACTTGCATAATGATGATGGAATTAAGGGTGTAGTATCATGGAAAAGGCTCGCAAAGGAAGAACCTAAGTTCGATGCAGACTCGTTCGCAAAAGACTACCCAGATATATATGCAAAATACCTATCTCCTGAAAGAGCCATTATTGCATCGATTATAAACCCATCACGGCCATATAAATGAGAAGTATTAACCATGTCTCTAAATGACCAATATAAAAACATTAAATTTAAGCAAGCAGTTCGAGAATTAGTCCGCGAATACTATGTAGCAGAGGATGATGAGTCAGAGCATTCTAAGAGGCTAAACTATAAGATAGACGGTTTCTTTGAAGCTGGACTACTCGTTGATGCGGCAACCAAAGAGGATATCCAGCTTATTGTTGATGAAGAACATATGGCAGCTTTTGGGATGAGTCGTAAAGACCGCAGGGCTATGAAGAAGCTGACGCCCAGCCCTATAACAAAAGACTGGTCTACTTTCGATGCTCCAGCAATAGACAGGTTGAAATAGCTGGCTTGTAATGGTTATGTGCGGCCGTACTCAAAACCAGCTGACTTGGCTTCATCATATATTTTAAGGACAAATCCCAGCTGTTTTTCTGTTAATGCTCTACCGCCTCTGTGCATCTGAGCACATTTACTGGGAAGGTTTACCTGAGGAGACTCAAGGCGATAGGATCGTAAGTTATGGCTCGCTAACTTTTGCCATTCGTCGGCAGGTACTGCCATTACTTTCTCATAATCTGACATGTGTGCAGAAGCTTCCCCAACCTGTTCCATCTCGGCTTCAATTTCCTTTTGCTCATCGCTATTAACAACATCAGGATACATAAGAGAATCTATATCGATGTCAATCATTTGAATACGTTTCCAACCATTCTCGTTTCGGCAAAACTCTGAAACGTTCCCCGACCCGGCCCTGAATTGGCTATTCATAATGTTTCTTCGAATAACCCCAGCGACTTCAACTATAGTATTTTTTAACTGATCAGATGTTGTTTGGTTTTGGTAGATATAAGCTAAATTAATATCAAGACCTTTAGCTATCAATGTCTTACGCACCAATGCTATTGAATACGTCACCGCTTCCGCTTTTAGGCCCGATTCAGCTTTATACCAGTCACTCTTGAGTACAGCTTTATCTACTTCCTTGAAAAGAATCATCTTAGAAATTAGATCTTGAAAATAGTCAGTTTCAACTCGGTAGGATGGATCTTTGGAGTAGCTAGCCTTAACTTGAGACATCAAAAAATTACGAGCCGGCGTAGTCCCCTTCTTGACAATATGAGGCTGCATTTGCCAAGTTACCTCATATTTATTAAGCATATCCTTAGTAAATACTTGCGCCTTTGGGAACTCCTGTGTGAATTTCTTTAAACCAACTGCAGATAACCCTCGTTTTTTTGTTGAATACTGCCCTCTAGCTCTTTCATAGAACCACTTGGTAGGAAATCCCAACTCGCCGATCGGCATGCTTGTTCTTCTCGAAAGCCTCTCAATATCCTTATGAAATGGACTATTTGATGACAAATCACCCGCGTTAACAGCAGTTTGGAAGTTAGCAAACCTCGAAATATCTGCCTTATAGTTGTTAGCAAATTCAAAGTCATCCACATTCATAACAGTTAACTTCATCTGGACGCTGACTTTTGACAGATCGACATCACGATATAGTAACTTTCCCTGCTCAGTATCGAGGCCTCCTAGTTCGTTTGGCGTAAAGTAAATAGTAGCTGTAGTTTGGCCTCCATTAACGATCTGCATATTATCCAGATCACGTATGACTGACACTCCGTTGATATTTTCGATGGATGCCGAAGATGCCGTTATCGTCAATCCATTGTTATAGGAAAAAAACTTCTCAGGCTCTAAAACTAACCCCTGCTTCATAGCTTTGTTGGGGCCTGCTCTGAAATCTAAAAATGTTCTTACATTACTTTCTAAGAGCCTTTGACCATAGTCTCCGTAAATCTTTGCCAGCACCGTCGCCGGCATAATACCCATGTAAGTTACAGATCCATTAGGTAATCGCGACGCTTCGATCACCTGAACGTTTTGCGCTGAGGTACTAAAATCTACAGTGAACTCCTCAGTTTCGTGTGCCGATTGCACTAACTTCATCAACCGCTCGAGATCCCAAACTTCTATGCTAGTCGGCATTTCATTGACAGCTTCAATTTGAATATTTTTTACGCGATCACTGACAACACTATCAGTAATCAATATAACTCGGTATTTAAGCACTTCGGACTGAATACTCGACAAAAAATCAGCTGTGTTTTTTCCCACTGAAGATACGTCAAGACTATCTCTAAACTGCCGAGATGTAGCTTCTGATAGGTATTTAAATACACGCTTTCCAAAACCTTCTATCTCCTTACGAGATATAGTTTCAACATTTAGCGGCTCATCGCCTAAATGGATAATTACGCCGGAAAATACTTTTTCAAGTTCATTCCAGGAAAAACCATCTATCTTTATTTTTCTCGTTGAATCTCTGTATGGAGCATATTCCATTCCATCTACAATACCGGCATCACCCAATATCGAACTTACTAAATCAAAAAAACTCTCGTCAGGATATAGCTCAGCGATTGCTGCGTCTAAAGCTATATCCTGATGAAGCTCCTCCTTAAAATCAATCAGATCAGACGCCATTTAAAAATCCCTCGATTCCATCCTCACATTTAAAATCTGATAATCCATGTATGGATATCTTGTATTCCGCTTTAGTTATCAACGGGCTTATCTCAGATCTTCTCAATCTTGGGAAGTCGGTGCTAATTTCCCAGCAATCTGAACCTAAAATGGAATTTTTTTGACGCAACTGTTCTTCAGAAGCATCGCCGACTTTCTCTCTTACCACTCTCAGAAATTTCGACAGCTCCCTGGGATGCCCTGCCATGAATGCTTCAATAGATTGAATCAGGTCTTGTAGCGATCGACCATCTGAGGATTCACTGAGCCTCAAATGCAGTAGCGCCTGCTTTTGGACTGGAGCATCAAGTTGCTCAAGTGAACTTATATTAAGTACCTTTGGCGTTACTACAAAGGTTGCTTTAACCTCGATGGTGAAATCGCAGCCGGATAGGTCCTGAGGGGTAGAAGTGCTCGCAAGACCTGTCCAAGTATCACAGAATTTCTTCACTCCAAATATTCTTAGGTAGTGGTCTAAAGCGACAGACAGTTCCCCCCACAAGCCGGTATATTCCTCATCAGAAAGGCCGCTTTTCTTTGGCCTCATAAAGCTTGACCAACCAAAGAGTTCCTCATAAATAAAGTTATATAGCGCAACTCCAGTCAGAGAACCAGCTTCGTCGACAATTGACCTACAAACAATTGCAAACTTGTTTTTTAACTCAATTGCCTCAAGCTTTATCACCATTCTGGTACCTGGGATTGCTGTATCTTGATATAACTGTAATCCAGAAAAGATATCTTTTAATAAATCTGATACCAAAAGTTTTTCGTCTTCATGAATGAATAGAATTACACTGCCGGCACTATCTTTAGACACTCTAAATCTGGCATCATATTCAGAGAATCTCACTCCCGCAGGATAGGAGCCAAGGCTACATTTTTCCCAAGGATCTTCATTAAAGTATGACATTACAATTGCCCGTCTATGTCATATAGCTCTTGATCTTCGTCTATTTCATTAGAGATATTTATGCCTTGCATTACTTCGTTGTGATAATAACTTTGCTCTATATCCATTTCAGGCACGTTCACAGATTGAGCCGTCGGATTTGAGGCTATATTTTTACTTGGGAAAAATATTGAATAATTTATGGTAGGGGCATGCTTATGTCCCAAATGCGCCCACTTATTATCATCCTTGGGTTTACTTGTAATTAGAGCCGCAAAAATATAAATAACCATTACGGGAGAATCTATTGAATTGTGATGCTGCGTCTGCATACTAATAGAACTATCAAATTTACCTATTTTTAATGCTTCCTTTCCTTCAAATAGGATTTTAAGATCATCAGTGTCTCCTATCTGTGCGTTTACGCTGTAGATATGACCATCTTTAACCTGCATTGTCCGATTTCGTAGGCCTACTCTAAAACCACAGAAATCAAAGTCACCAGAGGCTAGTGCATATTCTTCGGATGAAAGAAGCTCCTGCTTCGAATGGGTTGATTTGCCTACATTAAAAATTATTATTGATGGGTTTTTAAAGCCCTTTGCAGACAACGCATTAAGCGCTTTAATTACTGGTTCAACATTTGCTCGCGGATGGATCACAGGGTAGTCAGTATTTTCTACAATTTTGACAAGGCTGTCATAGCTAACATCTCTTAATACATATGGCTTCGTAGATACTTTGTCAATATTAATAGCCTCCTTGTCTAACAAGTCCTGAACCACATTTTTGATTACGTTTAAGTTTTTGATGTTTTTCGACTCATCGGCAAAGGATCTAAGCTTTTTAAAGGTATCCCCCCAAAGTTTGTAGTTTGTCTTCACTAATTCAGCCGACCCCATTTTATTTCGTGCTGTTATAAGCATGGCGTGTTCGTCGGCTAGGACTCTTAAGCCAAAGTCCCTAGGAGTGCGATCCGCCGCTTTCATGAGCTTCAAGTCATCATAAAGCTGACGAATAGCGTTCGCTGCAGAGTAATAATGCTCCTCAGATTCACTTGTAATCCATAATCTGCACAGATCTTTATATCTGGGTCTATAGCCAAACCATCGACACATTTGAGTAAGTGTGTCGTAAGCGGCAGCATTTCGTAAAAAATACGAGACTGACAATCCCTCTAGAGTCAAACCTCTGGACAATTTTAGGCCTCCGACAGCAATTACCCACAAGCCTTCATCTTTATTATCCGCATATGGTAGCGGAGAGGCTTTTTTATCGACGGCGAATTTTTTAAATAAACCATTGATCAAAGAAACCTTAACTTTTTGCGTAACTTTCTCAAGGTTCTGTAGAACATCAACAAACTCAAACTCACAGCTACCAAACTCATGGACGAAACAATCATTTAAGTCTTTCAAAATGGGATTAGTCAAAGCCCTTTCCAACTCAAATGCTCCATTTGACCTAACAGCATTGCGCACTTCGGTCATGTAAGAGTCAAGCTCTTCAGCTACAGCCCTCTGCACATCATTGAACCTACTTACATTGACAAGCATCGTATTATGTGCAGAGGTATCAAGCCTCATCATCCTAATGCTGATAACAAGAACAAAGGTCTGGACGGCCTCCTTGAGTGATGGCGGCAAACCCTCTACCTCGGCGTCTTTCTTATGCTTTATATCCAGCCACTTGGTGTATACATCCTCGGGAATATTTCGGACAGGGCCCAATTTTTCTTCGGAAGAATCCTCTGGAAAAAAGAAGTCTTGACCGCAATAGTTTTCAGGGATTGGCATAGCCGCCATGAAGTCCCTAGGGAACAAATCATCATCAAATTGAGAATCTGTTCCCTGAAACTGCGGGATAAAAACATTTGCAAATGGAGTTGCCGTGTAGGCGATATATGTTTTTCTAGAAAATGTGTTAAGTAATTGTTTTATCGATTTATTAGTTGCCGCCGCTACTTCTCCAGATTTTTTCGTGTTTATGCTAGCATAATCAGCCTCATCGTCAATTAGCATCATTGGTCGATCTAGCACTGACTTGTCTTCCCAGCCTTCGATCCATTCCTTTAAATTATTGATTATTTTATAGTTCTTTTTGACCACAAAAACTACAGCTCCATCAGAGTAATTAACGCCCAAGGCTCTAGCTTGGGGAGCAGTAAAATCACTATGAAATGTAGTGCCATGATGTGGCCGACCCGCTAGACCTGAGCTACCGACACCGAATGGGTCACGAGTAATTGCCACGTTATTGCCTCTTCCGAATTTACTGCTATCTCGACCCATTACTCCTGCATCAACACGCTCCTGAGTTTGCTCCCTCAATTCTTTAAGATGCCCTCCAATCACAATAACAGTATGGTACCCAGCATCAATCGCTTTATTCATCAGTCCAATAAAATTTAAAGTCTTCCCGGACTGCACATTCCCCATTACTAGACCTCTGCTCTCCCACGGACCTGGTCTTTTGGGGTCTCCAGACAAGTCAATGCATTCATCTATCACTGTCTCATTATTCCAAATTACTTTTCTCGCAATCTTGTCTCTCAGGAGATGGTTCTCGTAATCCTTCCAAAGCTTCCAATCAGGGGGAGAGTCTCCCATCCATCTGGCCACCCTATCGCCTCTGAGTGTCGTAGGTGCAACGACATGCACATCTCGCTGATTAAGGTCATATACGACGAATCTGCGCTCTTCATCACTTAGCGTAAAATTCAATTTTTCTGCGAAATACTTGTAATTGTCCGCGACAACATCATCAATCTGGTTAGTCGAAATGGCATCATTGCTTATGCTTTCGATAGTAGTCAATTCTTCATTACATCTATCGCGAAACTGAGAAACGACATGTGAGCGATTAACAGGCATCTTTTAAAGCCTCAATTAGTTCCTTCAGAGCATCATCTCCAAGAGCTCCCTGAGCTATCGATTTTGAAGAAGTAGCCATGGTTGAATAGATATGGGTCAAAGGTAAGGCGGCGGAAAGTTCAATCAAATATTTCAAAAACTCTCTCTTTGAAGCAGCATCTAGTTGGCCGACGATTTTTTGTAAACTAGTATTATTTGGGTCAATTTCATAAGTGATCAGTTTAGTCCTTTCATTATTGTTTGCCTTCCAAAATGAATTGGCGACCTCCTTATCACCGCGATATTGATATGCTTTCCGTGAGGCACCGATTGGTTTTGCAAGAAGTTTCTTTATTTTTTGCTTAACTCTAGGCGGAATCTGAAGTGAGCTTTTTTTGACGTCTGTCGCCCATTCATTATCTAACGAAGATGGAATATTAACTTCAATCCGTGTCAGCCCTGCAAGATTCGAATGGCGATGTAAGCCCATCCATTTTCCTGCAATAATTAGCCGATTTTGCCTGTAGACATATAGACCTTGATTTTGCCTGATATTGGTTTCTCCTCCATACAAATCAATATCGCTTTGGGACATTTTCGAAATGAAGGGGATTCGATAGCCTTGTATGGTAATTCGATCGCCTTTTTCTGTTCGAAAGTAAGTATCCTCCAACTCCTCAGAACCCTGAATATGACGCATAAATGGATCAATAGGTTCAACAGGCCTATTATTGATTTTTACTACGACGCGGTCATTACCGACTAAGAACTTATGAAAATAAAGGCCAATATGTAAGTGTAGGTGACTGCAAATATCATCAATTTGTATTTGCTTATCCGGTGAATGATCAAGAGACTGTATGACGCTGATAGCGTCCCATCTCACAATGGTTCCATGATCCCTCTGACGCTGATCATCTGAAGTAAGCGCATCTATCTCTCTAGAGTCTAAAACCTCTAACTGCCAACCTTTCTCAGCGACGACAGCTTTATCCCAAACGGCGGCACAAAGGCAGTCATCTGCGCGTTTGGTTATAACGCTAAGTATGTCTGCTTGCGAAAAACTAGCAGTTTTGAGTCCAGCTCCAAAACGACCCAAATCGCCCTCAGTCCGCTCATCATCCGCATTTTTACAACCGATGCTCATATTCTTTATGAGCTCCTCCTCACTCATCCCGATGCCATCATCTTCGATCCAAAATATCGCCGAGGCACCATTTAGATAAAACTCAATATTTATAGCCCTAGCCCTGGCGGCTATAGAGTTATCAAGAATATCTGCCACTGCAGTATTGAAGTCATAGCCCATTCTTGACATAACTGCTAAATGATTTTTGGCCGGTGGTGACGCATCAACTAATCTAGACAAAAGCTTCTCCCCAGAAGGCTTCCGCCTTCTGCAGTGCTATGTTCTCATTAATCTGCAGGCCATCTGCAGCAGCAGCTAAGCGAGCTATCTCAATTATTTTCGTCCTCAGAGAGACGTCATCAACGGATAGAAGGAAAATTTCTAGCTGGTCCTGTGATCTGAAATAAAGATCAATGATTTTTTGGAAGTCTTTACTCGCGATTCCAAAATATTTTTCGAACTCTTTCTCTAAACATTTCTCTTCTTCGCCAGAAATAAGTCCATCTGCAGCACATATTGCTAGGCAGGCAAATATTCCATTTTTTAGTTGCGACCCAATTTCAGACATATCAGTCCTCCGAAATCAATAATTACCCTGTATTCACATTAGCATAGTTAAGTCTAATTTATAAGATTCCCCACTATCCCCGGATTAAATTAGCCACTTTGCCAGCTATATGTCTAGCAAGAAATGGAGGTACAGCATTACCGACTTGCACATATTGTTGCGTTCTATTTCCTTCAAAATAATAATTATCAGGGAATGTCTGGGCTCTGGCTGCCTCTCTAAGGGTGAGACTTCTGCACTGATGAAGGTCATAGTGGATAAAATAGTGGCCGTCTTTTGAAATATGACTAGTTATGGTCGTTGCCGGCTTTGATCTCAACTGCACTTTGAACCTATCTACAAACTTATTGGATTTTACGTTTTTATGATCAGGCAAGAGGTAATCGGGAAAATCGCTCAACCGCGGACTTCTTCCCAGTTGGTGCCCGAAAAGTGAAGCAAAAGCATAACGAGCGATATCGGATTCCATATGACCTCTAGTCTGATGGTCCAATACCCCGAGCAAATTGGGATCATATAGCCATTTATATAATGCAATTGGTAGATCAGGGGATAGCGGATACGTTGAAAGCGGAGTGAATTTTTCACCTCTTGTTAAAGGAAATTCAAGCACTTGACCTACTGTAAGCAAGTCTTGGATGTGTGCCTGATTTTTACTGAGACTTTCTTCGACTATCTCCTTCCATCGATTAGGGCAGTCATTTTTTGAAATCCCACTCCTTAGGACTGGCAATCCTGAAAGTACTTTTTCGATAGACAAATGCGGCTTGGATTCTAAGATTAGATCATCGACATTTACGTCTATATCTGACCTTACTCCCACCAATATTACCCTATGTCGGGCTTGAGGGACTTCATAATTTTCAGATTTTATTATGAAGTCCCTAGGATTTAGGACGGGGTTCTTACCTTCATATGATTGGGGGGCTGAACTCAAACTGAATATTTTATACTCGAAATGCTTACCTCCGGGCTTCTTCAGATCTGCAAGGATTTTTTCAAAAATCGGAGTACCAGATGGAGTCGAGGAAAGGATCCCTTTAACGTTTTCCATTACAAAAACTGATGGCTTAAACTCGCGAATAATGTCCAAATACTCTTTATATAGAAAGTGTCTCTTGTCTTTTTTCGCCACATAATCTTTTTTACCGGTGTTGCGGGCCCTCCCAACCAATGAGTATGCTTGGCATGGAGGCCCCCCTATCAATACCCACGGATCTTTGCTATCCCCCAAAGCATCACCAATAGCTTTATATATTGTCTTATTGTGTTCTCCCAGAGCCCTAGGTTGACCAAGCGTCTCGGCATTTGCTTGGGCCCACTCTGATGGATACTTTTGTATTAGCTCATTTTTTGTTAGCTGACCCCTTACATACTGATAATACTCATCAGGAATTTTTCGATTCTTGAACTCTCTTGTGAACGCCCTGAGGGTAAGTGTTTTATGTGCACTAGCCTCCTTTTCTACAGACACGACAACCTTAAAAGTAGGGTTATGATCTGGCCCAACCGCAGAAAATCCCTCTCCTAACCCCCCCGGCCCAGCAAATAGGTCAATTATCTTAATCGGTTTTTTCATTAATATTATGTCTCGACAATTAATGTACGATGGTACCAGGTTTCGGTGTCGATTCCAGGATATTTCTTAATCAAACGATTTTCAGTTGTGGTGCTCGAAGGTATGGTGAAGTTCGTTCTAGCAAATTTCGTTAATATAAACTCGGAGATATTGGTTATTTCAGCCAATCCGTCATTGCTTGCGGGCAGCGGCATATCTGGTATCGTCCACAAAGCCGCCGGGTCAAAACTTGAAGCCGATGCGAGGCCATCTGCCCCACTCACACCTGGGCAAGCAATCATGACCCCTGCCTTTAATTTATCCGCAAAATATGTAATCCATACCGTCTGTCCAAGGTATATGGATGGTCAGCGAGGTGAAGCTGAGCAGCTTTATGATGCCTACGCATCTGCACTGGCACTGCATAGCCAAGCACCTGATACAAAGAGCATTGCGTTTGTCTCTATGGGGACGGGTGTTTATAAGTGGCCAATGGAGTTGGCAGCTGATATTGCCGTAAAAGCGCTATTAACAAGCACGTTTGACGAAACTTTGATGTGTTTTATTGATGAAAGGACCAGATTGATATATCAAGCGGCTCTAAATCGCTACTTGTAGTCCCAATTTCTTCAGAAAATTTTTCGACTTACACTTACCTCTCAACATATCTAACCCTGCCGAGAGGAAGGGCCACCTTCCCCCTTTTATAAATCTGGACCCTTGTTTTCTATTTCAGCTCTGGAACCTTGTATCGGCTTCGAACCTAAAAACCCCTTCTTTTATCAAAAAAACACTATATTTGGTAATCCTGGTTTGTACGAACCACTATTTGAGTTATAGTAATCGAGTCAGCAAAAGGAATTTATTGCCGTCCCCGACTAAATATGAATCAGAATATCAAGCTAGACCATTAAATATTAGATAACGATGGGCAAGTAAATTAGTGTGTAGGTATTACCTACGGCCCCCACATCGATAGCCACCACCTAGATAAGATCGGATCACGTCTAGTCCCAACTGAGTCAAAATGACTCACTCCCTTTTTTGAGTAAAGAGGGGCCGTTTGCTCTTTAAAAAGAGAGAGCAACACATGAAAGATCTAGAAATAAATTTTGGCTCTGTTTTAACAGAGGGCAGCGACGCATCTGTATTCTTTTCATTACTTAACGTCCCAAACCACGATTGTGACTGGCGAGCTATAGGGCCTGATGGCGTCACTTCTTTCCGAGGCAGCCTCGAAAACCATAGTGTAAAGCTGAAATCCCTCAATGCGGCAGGCTATGGCATATTTGTCACTATCAATGAGACTGACGGTATAGATGTTAAACAAGCAAGTATCACTCGAGTGCGTGCATTATTCGCGGACTTTGATGGATCGCCACTGAGCAATCTTGATCGCATACCGCTAAAACCAAGCTTTACTGTGAACACCAGCCCAGGCAAGCATCACGCCTATTGGTTAATAGATGACTGCCCTCTGGATCAGTTCAAACCGATGCAGCAGAAACTGGCTCAGATCTTAGATTCCGATCCCTCCGTTTGTGACTTAGGTCGGATTATGAGGGTTCCTGGCTTCTATCATCTAAAGGGCGACCCATTCATGGTCACTATTGACTGCCCTGAGCAGTTAAATAGGTATTCTTTTGCGGACATGAAGAATGCCCTTTCGAGGTTAGCACCTATAAATGAGATGACGGCTCGCTATTCACTGAAAGTGGGCTGTGCCGAGGGTTCACGCAATACAGCTCTGACTAGTCTCGCAGGCGGACTGATCCATGATTGTCTATCTGATGCTGCGGCTATCCAAGCACTCATGGACTGGAACACACGTAATACACCACCCCTGGCTGATGAGGAGATAATATCGACTTATCATAGGATTAAAGCAAAAGATGAAGCTGAACACGGTGAGTCGCGGCATATACTGAAACAACTCAACGAAAACCATGCTGTTGTGATGATTGGTGGTAAGACAGTGATCGTCAGGGAGGACG